>Ga0210388_10000018_pt1 | contig 300408 bp, 255 predicted proteins | sample IncBWC19OmetaG_FD_155485 | JGI IMG/M metagenome (GOLD analysis project Ga0210388, IMG submission 155485) | Forest soil microbial communities from Barre Woods Harvard Forest LTER site, Petersham, Massachusetts, United States - Inc-BW-C-19-O ... | reverse complement strand
GGCGGGCAAGCGCCGCTTCGCGATGCTGATGCAGACCATGGGGCCGATGATGAGCGGCATGATGGAAGGCGGCGGCGGTGGCGGTCTCGGCGGAATGATGGGCGGCGGCGGTCTCGGCGGGATGATTCCGGGCGGCCTTGGCGGTGGCGGCATCCCGGCTGGCTTCGGCGGCGGCGGCATCCCCGGCGGCTTTGGCGGCGGCGATATCATGGGCATGCTGGGCGGCGGAGGCGGAGGCGGCGACATCATGGGCATGATCGGGCCGATGATGCGGATGGCCAATTTCGGCGGAGGCGGCCACCGGCGTCATCACCGCCGATGATCGGCTGACGCCTCTCGCGCTATTCGCCGATGCCCGACAGCGCCGGGCGAATGTCGGCGACCATTTCGCGCTTCGGTCCCCATCGGGTCAGGATCACGCTCGAGCATGACAACGTGCCGAGCACCACCATCGAGGCCGCGGCGAGCGAGAAGAAATTCGCGGCCGTCGCGTCATGGGTCGACAGCCACCAGCCGCCGAGCCCGATAAACAGCAGCCGCGCGCTTTGCGCCAGCACCGGGCCTACGACCTTGGCCGCGCCCTGCGACGAAAAATACATCGAACTTGCCAACCCGATGAAGGCGTACATCGGCGCTGCCGTCGACAGATATTGCTGGCTCGCGGCGCGCACGGCCGGATCGTGGGTGAAGATGTTGACCCAGAGGTCCGGGAAGACCGAAATGAAGCTGCCGATCAGGCCGACTGAAATAAATGAGAGCAGGCCGGCGGTCCAGGCGATCCGCCGCGCACGCGCAATGCGTTCCGCGCCGATCGCCATGCCGATCATCGGCACCGAGGCGATCCCGACCGCGAAGGAAACCGACGTCAGCATGAATTCGAGCCGCGCCCCGATGCCGTAGCCGGCCAGCACCTCCGTGCCGAAACTGGCCAGCATGTGGGTGAAGATGCTGATCGTGAGCACCGACTGCAGCGGCGAGAAGCACGAGACCAAACCGACCTTGAGGATATCGACGAACATCGCGCGGCGGACGCGAAGCCCGCGGATCCTGGGAACGACGCGCGCCCGTCCCGAGAACAGGTACCAGCCCATCACGGAGATGCTGATCGAATAGGCGATCAGCGAACCCGAGGCGACGCCGCGCATGCCGAATTGCGGGATCGGCCCGAGGCCGAGGCCAAGCGTGCCGCCGAGAATGATCTGGCAGACGGCGGAGGACAGGATCATCAGCGACGGCAATTTCATGTTGCCGGTGCCACGCAGCACGCCGGCCATCGAATTCATCAGCCAGGGCAGCACCGCGCCGCCGAAGAAGATCTGCGCGTAGCCGATCGCGTTGGCCAGCACATTGCCGCGGCCGCCGAGCAATTTCAGCAGCGACGGCCCGAACACCATCATGCCCAGCATGAAGGTCAGCCCGAAGCAGATCGCGATCAGAAGCGCATGCGCGGCCAGCGCCGATGCCCGCTCCTTGTCGCCGGCGCCGAGCGCGCGTGCCACCGCCGACGCCACGCCGCCGCCCATCGCCCCGCCGGACATCGTCATGGTCAGGATCACCAGCGGAAATACCAGCGCCATCGCCGCCAGCGACTCGACGCCGAGCCGGCCGATATAGGAGGTCTCGGCGATCACCACGCAGGTGCCGGCCGAGAGCGCAATGACGTTCGGCCACGCGAGCCACAATAGCGTGCGCATGATCGGCCCGTCGAGCAGCGCATTTTTTGCGCGCGGTTCCGGCGGCGGAAGCGGGCGCTCCTCCTCGTCGACGGGAATTTCGGCAACCGCAATATCGGGCAACGCTTGCTCCCTGGCACGATCTGCTGGTCGTGCCCGGCCGCTTGGTAGCACGATCGAGCGCGATTCCATGTGCGCCGGGCGCATGGGCCGCCTGCGCAATCGACTCGCCACCGGCATGCCGTGGGACGGAAAGTCCGATCAGCCGATCGACCACACGAATGGCGGCCCGCCGCCGGCCGCCGCTCTCATGGTGACGGGGATATTGCGGCCGCAACCGGCGGCCAGGCCTTCGAACAAGCCTGTCAGGACTTTCGCGCAGGCCGGGTGATAATCGGCGACATCGGCCATCAGCTTCCAGGTGTGCTGCAGGAGCTCATATACGGTGTCGTCTTCGCCGATATCGACAACATCATCCTGCGCTTCAAATAGCGCGCGCAGGAACTCATCGAACTCCTTTGCGCCCCCGTTGCCCATGCCGAAGGCATGTGCGATCTCGTCGAAATACTGCATGCCGATCAGCTTGCCGGTAAGGTGCAGCAGATAGCCGGCATCTTCGGGGCCGAACAGCTGCACCATCACGGGAGCGGTGGTGCGCACATATTCCATCGCATAGTTGCGATAGGCTTTCTCCAGCCGCAGCTTCGGCCAACTCGCCACCGGCAGCGCCGGCGCCATCGCGGCATCGAACATCGGCGCCTCGAGATGGCGCGCGAACACCAGGCGCTGGTCGAGCTCGAGCGGGTGGTCGTATTCGCAGTAATAGCCTTCCAGTCCGTCCTGGCCGTCGACGCTCTGCTTGGTGCAGACGAAGCCGAGATTGAGTTTGCCGAGCGCGACCCCGTTATTGGCGTGCCAGCCCCGTAGCATCGCGCGCGACACCTCGCCGGGCACGCCGCAGATCGCAGTCCCCCGCCAGATCCAGCGCGGCGGCGGATAGCGGATCCAGGCCTTGCGGTCGGTCTCGTACATGTATTCGACATGGACGCCGCCGATCCAGTTGGAGAGATAGTGGTATTGCGCCGCCGCCACCGCCGGCGGCAGATGCTTCAGGCCGAGCTTCTCCAGGCCCGGCAGGAAGCGTTCCTGCTGCTGGCGGCGAAACACCCGGAACACGAATTCGGCGGCATCGGCCGTGCCGCGCCGAGTCACCACCGACAGAATGAGGCCGGTGAAATAGGCATGATAGAGATCGGCGACGCTGCGCCATCGCAGCCATTGCGCCTGGCTTGCGCTGTCCGATGCTCCGCTCATGTTTTCTCCTGGATCGATTCTTCGCTGGCGGCGCGCACAGTTTGCTGATCGTTGTGGCAAACGGCAACCCACCTCATTCAGCCGCAGCCTGTGCGATTGGGTCGCCGGGCCACCGATCCAGCAACAGGGCGAGCTGCTTTGACGCCTCGCGCTCGGCGGCCTGTTTCACGTGACCGAAGCCCCTGACCGTCAGCGGCAGAAGGGCAATTTCGACCGCGAGCGCGTGGTTCTGCCGGCTGAGTTCGGGAATGATGCGCGATCCCATCAGCTTCGCGTAGTTATCGATCATCGCACGCTCCATTCGCCGCTCGGACGAATATCCGAATGGGTCGAACGGAGTCCCCCGCAGGAATTTCAATCGGGCGAGAACCTTGAAGACCGGAATGATCCAGGCCCCCAGACTGATCTTGCGGGGATGGCCAGTAACAGGATCGCGCCGCGCGAACAGCGGCGGCGCCAGGTGGAACGCGAAGCTGCCGCCGGTATAGGACTGACGGAGCTGCTCGAGAAATCCGGTTTCCGCATGCAGGCGCGCGACCTCGTATTCATCCTTGTAGGCGAGGAGTTTGTGGAAGCTCCGAGCCACGGCCTCGGCGAGAGCCGTCGAGCCGGGAATGACACGCTGCTCGGCGCTCGCCGCATCCTCGACCAGCGCGCGAAACCGCTGCGCCAACGCCTGGTCTTGGTAGCGCACGAGTTCGGCCGTGCGACGCTCGACGATATCGTCGAGGGCTACCGCCCCCCGAGGCACCGGCTTCAGCGCTTCCGCGCTGAGATCACCGTTCGCAATTGCCCTGCCCCAGGCAAACGCCGCCTTGTTCATCGCGACCGCGGCGCCGTTCAATTCAATCGCGCGCAGGATCGAGCCTTCGGTGACCGGCACGCGACCTCTCTGCCAGGCGATCCCAAGCGCCATCATGTTGGCGCCGACCGCATCGCCGAGAATGTTGGTGGCGAGCGCTGTGATATCCACAAACGTCGGCTCGCAGCGCTTCTCGATCCGGCGCTTCATCAGCGCATCCGGAAATACGGCGTCGGGGCTCGCGGTGAACTCGCCCGTCATCACGATGTGATCGTTGACGATGGCGCCCGCGCCTTCGCCGAGCAACGGCAGCACCTCGGGACTCGACGCGACGACAAGGTCGCAGCCGATCAGCGTATCGGCTTCACCGGGCACGAAGCGCACCGGGCCGAGCAGGCCGGGGTCTTGCACGATCCGGATGTGGGTCGTCACCTCGCCGCCCTTTTGCGCAAGGCCGATCTGGTCCATCACCGAGACGCCCCTGCCATCGAGATGCGCGGCCATGCCGAGGACGGCCCCGACCGTGACGATCCCGGTGCCGCCGATCCCGCCAACCAGCAGATTTGCGGGGTGCGCAAAATCGATGTCGGGTGTAGGCGCCTCAGGCGCTGCAGCGTTGGTCGTCGCGGGCTGTATCGGAATCCCGTCCTCGATGGTGACAAAGCTCGGGCAGAATCCATCGATGCAGGTTGCATCCTGATTGCAGCTCGTCTGGTCGACCGCGCGCTTGCGGCCAAATTCGGTTTCCAGCGGGACGATCGAGACGCAGTTCGACTTGCGCCCGCAGTCGCCGCATCCCTCGCACACCGCCTCGTTGATCACGATGCGCCTTCCGGCGTCGGCCAATTGACCACGCTTGCGGCGGCGGCGTTTTTCCGCGGCGCAGACCTGGTCGTAGATCAGGACGGAGACGCCCTTGGTCTCGCGCAATGCGCGCTGAGCGGATTCCAGGCGATCGCGCGGATCGATGGTCACACCCGGGGGCATGATCTCCCCGCGATGGCGCCCGGGCTCCTCCGCGACGATGCGAATCTCGCGGACGCCTTCGGCGGCCAACTGGCGCGCGATCTGGGCGACGCTGAAACCGCCTTCCGCCGCCTGGCCGCCGGTCATCGCCACCGCGTCGTTATAGAGGATCTTGTAGGTGATGGTGACGCCGGCCGCGATCGCGGCGCGAATCGCGAGCAGGCCCGAATGCGCGTAGGTGCCGTCGCCGAGATTGACGAAGACATGCTTGGTGTCCGTGAACGGCGCCTGCCCGATCCAGCTGGCGCCTTCGCCGCCCATCTGGGTGAAGGTCATGGTGTCGCGGTCCATCCACTGCGCCATGTAGTGGCAGCCGATGCCGGCCAGCGCCCGGCTGCCTTCGGGCACCACGGTGGAGCGGTTATGCGGGCAGCCCGAGCAGAAATAGGGCAGCCGCTTGGCGAGCGCAGGTTCGGCATCTTGCGCTGCCCCGCCAAGAGCCGCGACGCGCGGCGTCAGCCGCTCGCCGAGCCCGAGTTTGATCAGCCGCCCCCCGATGATCTTTGCCAGATGATCGGCGGTGAAGGCGGCGCGCGGCGACAGCAGCGGCTTGCCGTGCTCGTCGATCTTGCCGGCCAGGGCCGTCCTTCGGCCTGCATCGATCGTCAGCAGGATGCGCGCCACCTGATCCTCGACCAATGGCCGCTTCTCCTCGACCACCAGGATTTCGCCGGCTCCCGCGCAACGCTCGCGAACGAAGTCCGCATCGAGCGGCCAGGGCATGCCGATCGCACACAATCCGATCCCGAGTGGATCGAGTTCGTCGAGGCCGATACCCAGGATTGCCAGCGCCTGAACGACGTCGAGGCGCGATTTTCCGACCGCCAGGATCATCAGGCGGCGGCGGTCGAAGCCGGGATCGGCGATGGCGCGGTTCACTCCGTTGGCCCGGCCGAAGGCGATGGCCGCCGGCAGCCGAATGTCGAACAGCCGATGCTCCTGTTCGAGCGGACTGTCGGGCCAACGGATCGATACGTCGGCCGGCGCATCGGCCGGCCGGATGATCGCCGGCGTGACGCGCGCGAGATCGACCGTCGTCGACGAGTCCATGGTATCGGCCAGCGCCTTCATGCCGACCCAGAGCCCGGTCGCGCGCGACATCGCCCAGCCGATCATGCCGAAGCGCAGCACCTCGGCGATGTCGGCGGGATGCAGCACCGGGATCGACGCATCGAGGAACGCATAGTCTGACTGCGAGGGCAGGCTGGCGGATTTGCAGGCATGATCGTCGCCGGCGATCGCCAGCACGCCACCGAGCGCTGCCGTGCCGGCGGCATTGGCATGCTTGAGGGCATCGCCCGAACGGTCGACGCCGGGGCTCTTGGCGTACCAGATCGCGAATACGCCGTCGCGGGTTGCGGCTTCCGACAATCCGATCTGCTGGGTGCCCCACACACTGGTCGCGGCCAGATCCTCGTTGAGGCCGGGCTGGAAGACGATGTCGTCGTTGTCGAGATGCCGCTTGGCCGCCCACAATTCGCGATCGTAGGTCCCAAGCGGCGAACCGCGGTAGCCCGACACGAAGCCTGCGGTCTTCAATCCCGCCGCGCGGTCGGCGCGCCGCTGCATCATCGGCAGCCGCACCAGCGCCTGCACGCCGGTCAGGTAGATGCGGCCCTGATCGGCGATATATTTGTCGTCGAGCGAAGCGTGCGCGCCTGTCGTGGCATCCATGGCCGCTGATCCCTAGAGCCGCTTGGCGACCTCTTCGAGCATCACCTCGCTGGCGCCGCCGCCGATCGACTGCACGCGGGCGTCGCGCGCCATCCGCTCGATGGTGCTCTCGCGCATGAAGCCCATACCGCCATGAAACTGCACGCAGTCGTACATCACCGCATTGACCAGTTCGCCGCAATAGGCCTTCACCATGGAAACCTCGCGGGTGACGTCGTGGCCCTGGGCATCGCGCCAGGCGGTCGAATAGACCAGTTGGCGCCCCGCTTCGACCTCGGCCGCGCGCATCGAAAGCCGCTGCCGGATCGTCTGCTTGTCCCACAGCGGCGCGCCGAAGGCTTTGCGCGTCTTCAGATAGGCGATGGTAAGCTCAAGCGCGGCCTGCGCCTCGCCCATCGCCATGGCGCCGATCACGGTCCGCTCGTTCTGGAAATTGCGCATGATCGCGTAGAAACCGCTGCCCTCTTCGCCCAGAACCGCATCGTGAGGGATGAGGCAATCCTCGAACACCAGTTCTGCCGTATCGGACGAGCGCCAGCCGTGCTTGTCGAGCGCGCGCGCCACCCGAAATCCCGGCGTGCCCTTCTCGACCAGGAACATCGTCACCGCCTTGCTGCCGCTGTCGATCCTGCCGGTCTTGGCGGCGACGCAATAGAGGTCGGCGTGAACGCCGTTGGTGATGAACATCTTCGCACCATTGAGGACATAGCCGCCGCTGGCCGGCCGCGCCGTGGTGCGAATGCCCTTGACGTCGGAGCCGGCGTCCGGCTCGGTGACTGCGACCGCGCAGATGGCCTCGCCGGCGATGATCTTGCCCATCCACTTCGACTTCTGCGCTTCAGAACCCGAATTGAAGATGTGCACGGACGCCATGTCGGTGTGAACGAGAGCTGTGATCGCAACTCCCGAGTAGGTCGAGCGTCCCAATTCCTCGGCGAGCACGACGCTGCCGAGCGTATCCATCGCCGATCCGCCATAACTTTCCGGATAGCGAATGCCGAAGAAGCCGAGAGCGCCCATCCGCCGCAACACCTCGCGCGGAACGAAGCCTTGCGCTTCCCAGGCGTCGCCATGCGGCTTGATCTCTTCTTCGACGAAGCGGCGGACCTGGTCGCGCAGCATCTCGTGTTCTTCGGTGAAGAACGGGGAGCGGTGGTCCGTGCCGGGAAAATGGCTTGTCGATCGCGTCGTCAGCTCTGCCATCGGATATCCTTGTCGACCATCCGCTCTTGTCGCGGCGTCTGGCTCTTCGTCCATTCGACCTGACCCACGTTAGGTGGAACGCACGGGAAGTCAATTTCGGGATTCCGAGGCCTGATGCCGCTGTCCTGCATGGCGTTGCTTGCGAACATCGCTTCCGCCGCGGCTGAGAATTCAGGCGCGGAAATGCTTAGACAGCTTCAGCCCCTGCGCCTGATAGTTCGAGCCGATGCGCTGGCCGTACATGGCGCCGGGCCGCGCCAGCATTTTCTCGTAGACGAGGCGGCCCACGATCTGGCCGTGCTCGAGGATGAACGGCACTTCGCGCGAGCGCACTTCCAGCACCGCGCGCGATCCCTGGCCGCCGGCGCCGGCATAGCCGAAGCCGGGATCGAAGAAGCCGGCGTAATGCACGCGGAACTCGCCGACCAGAGGATCGAACGGCACCATTTCGGCGGCGTAATCCGGCGGCACCTGCACGGCCTCCTTCGAGGCCAGGATATAGAATTCGCCGGGATCGAGAATGAGACTGCCATCGGGCCGTGCCGCGATGGCTTCCCAGAATTCGTCGACCGCATAGCCGCCGCGGCGGTCGATATCGATCACGCCGGTGTGGCGTTTGGCGCGATAACCGACGAAGCCACTGGCGTTGTCGCCGGAAAGGTCGACGCTGAGCGCCACGCCGTTGACGAGATCGGCGTCGTCGGCATCAACCAGCCGTTCCAGGTCGTGCAGCGCATCGAGTTCATCGGCGCTGAGGATGGCGTCGCCGGTGCGGAAGCGCACCTGGGACAGCCGCGAGCCCTCGCGCAGCAGTACCGGAAACGTTTTCGGGCTGATCTCGGCATAGAGCGGGCCGTGATAGCCGGCGCCGATCATGTCAAACCGCCGCGTGCCATCAGCGATCACGCGCGTGAACACGTCGAGACGCCCCGTCGAGCTCTTCGGATTGGCGGCAGCGACGATTTCCGGCGGCAGTGCCAGCGACTCCAACAGCGGCACGATATAGACGCAGTTGGTTTCCAGCACCGCGCCGTCGGTAAGATCGATTTCGTGCAGCTTCAATTCGTCGATGCGCTCGGCCACCGTCGCGCCCGGCCCCGGCAGAAAACTCGCGCGCACCCGGTAGGCGATGTCGCCGAGACGCAGATCGAGGCTGGCCGGCTGGATCTGGCTTTCGACGAACGGATAGGCCGGCAGGATCAGGCCGGCATCGGCCATCGCCGCGATCATGCGGTCGGGCAGGATGCCATTGGCGCCGGGTTGAAGCGTGAACGACAATTTGGGGGTCCCCAGGATGACTCCATTTCCGCCATCCAGACGCTGAAAATACGGACTTTTACCGGTTATCCGATGGCCGCCTTGACGGATAGGGCGCAAGCGAATATCAGCATGACTTATCCCGTGGTGATTTGAGCCGGCCGGCTTGCAGCCACGTTAAATAAGTCGCTAAACAGGCCGGGGACAGTGTGATCCCGGCCTGTGGAATTTTTCCAGGCCGGTTTTTTTTGTGGCCATTTTGCGATGGTCACGATGGAGGTCACATGTCGAAAGCAACCACCTCGCCCACCGCCCACTACCGTCCCGAGACCCGGCTGGTGCATTCCGGAACCATCCGCTCGGAATTCGGGGAAACCTCCGAGGCGATGTTTCTGACGCAAGGCTATGTCTACGACAGCGCGGAGCAATGCGAGGCCCGCTTCAAGGGCGAGGACCCCGGCTACATCTATTCGCGCTATTCCAACCCGACGATTGCGATGTTCGAGCGCCGCATGATCGAGCTGGAAGGCGCGGAAGCCGGCCGCTCGACCGCGACCGGCATGGCGGCGGTGACCACCGCCATCCTCGCGCCGCTCAAGGCCGGCGATCACGTCGTGGCGGCGAAGGCGATGTTCGGATCGTGCCGCTACGTGGTGGAGGACCTGTTGCCACGCTACGGCATTGCCTCGACGCTGGTCGACGGCCTCGACCTCGACCAGTGGCAGGCCGCGATGCGGCCCAACACCAAAAGCTGCTTTCTCGAGAGCCCGACCAATCCGACGCTCGACGTGCTCGATATCCCGGCGATCGCCGAGATCGCCCACGCGGGCGGGGCGCGGCTGATCGTCGACAATGTGTTCGCAACACCGATCTGGCAGAGCCCGCTGCAATTGGGGGCCGACGTGGTGGTCTATTCCGCCACGAAACATATCGACGGCCAGGGCCGCTGCCTCGGCGGCATCATCCTGTCGTCGGAGACCTTCATCGCCGAGCACATCCACAATTTCATGCGCCAGACCGGTCCATCGCTGTCGCCGTTCAACGCCTGGGTGCTGCTGAAGGGGCTGGAGACGCTGGCCATCCGCGTCCGCGCGCAGACCGAGACCGCAGCGGCGGTGGCGGATGCGCTGGCGCAACATCCGAAGATTTCGCGGCTGATCTATCCCGGCCGCGCCGATCATCCGCAGGCAGCCCTTGTGAAGAAGCAGATGCGCGCCGGCTCGACCCTGGTCGGCTTCGAGGTCCGGGGCGGCAAGGCGGCGGCGTTCCGCTGCCTCAACGCGCTGAAGATATCGCGGATCTCCAACAATCTCGGCGACGCCAAGAGCCTCGTCACCCATCCCGCCACCACCACCCATCAACGTCTGAAGCCGGAGGCCCGCGCCGAACTCGGCATCAGCGAGGGTTTTGTCCGGTTCTCCGCCGGCCTCGAACATCGCGACGATTTGATCGAGGATTTGCACGCGGCGCTGGAGAGAGCGTGATCGGCGGCCACAATACCATCGTCGTCCCGGCGAACGCCGGGACCCATACGCCGCGGCCTCTCGATTTGAAGTGGTGTGGGTTGATATCTTCGGCAACAACAAACGTCGGTGGTGGGTCCCGGCTCAAGGCCGGGACGACGTGAATATAGTGCCCGACCTCACATCGGCCGATTGGTCAGCGGGCTCACGGGCGCGTTGACGCCGAGCTTGATCTGGCCGACCGACCTGATGATGTCGTCGCCGAGCAGTTGCGCGAAGCAGGCGTAGCCCCAGTCGTTCATGTGCAGGCCGTCGGCGATCACGAAGCTGTCGATCGGCAGCGCCTGCTGGTCGTGCCATTCGCGCATCACCTCGAAGCGCGGAAAGATTCCAACATGGCGCAGCTCGGCGATCCTGCGCAACAGCCGCACGATCTTGCTGGCGCTCTCGGCGCGCTCGGTCACCCGCGGCGAATATTGCGGATCGACCAGCACCACGTCGGCGCCGGCGGCCTGAATCCGCGCCACGCCGTCCTCGACCTGATGTGCCGTCTCGGCCGGATCAAGGTCGCGCAGCACCGCATTGGTGCCGACCTGCCAGATCACCAGATCCGGCTTCATATCGAGCACCTCCGGTTGCAGCCGCTTCATCATCTCGGGCGCGTCTTCGCCGCCCTTGCCGCGATTGATGATGGTGATGTCGGCGGTCGGATATTGCCGGCGCAACTGCTTGGCGAGGCGGTTGGGATAGGTGAATTCGGGAGATGTCGTGCCGTAGCCCTGGGTCGAGGACGAGCCGAAGGCGACGATCACCACCGGCTCTCCCGCGGCGAGCTTGCCGGCCACATGCGGCAGCGATCCCACCGGCCTGACGCCGCCCTTCGGCGGCAGGCACGGCACGCGGCTGAAGATGCCGCCGGCCGATTTGGCGACCTCCTTGACCGTGTCGATTGCGGTAGCGGTGAGGCTCTTCGGCGGCGCGGAATTGGCCGGATCGACGGCCGCGGCACTGGCCGCGCCGACCGTCGGCGACGGAGCCGGCTTGGCGGCGGCGGGTTTGGCGGCTTCAGCTACGGCGGCGGCCTGCTGGACCGGCTGGACCGCTTGCGCGCGCGCGGACAGCATCGAGGCCGGCGCGAGGAGCACCGCGGCGGCGGCCAGCGATGTCAACAGGCGAAAAGGGCGGACAAAACGCATTAACGCTAATTCCTCAATTCTGCTGCGGCGGGCCGAGATGGGCGGCGTCGAACACGAATTTCGACAGCGCGCGGCCGAGGCAATCATGGACGCGCTTGGCCAACTCGATGCCGTGCGTGGCGCTGAACAGGTCGAAATCTCCCGTGTCGTTCCATTGATGCATGATGGCGAAGCGGTCGAACAGCGGAACATCGTGGCTCTGCGCCACCACGCGCATATTATCAATATATGGCGGCACGGAAATCATGGTCTCCGTGCGCGGACTGTATTGCATGTTCATCAGCACCACATCGGCTCCGGCATTTTGCAGCGCAGCGACACCCTGCTCGACCGCGGCGCGAAAATCATCGGGATCGACGGACCGCATAGCATCGACGGTGCCGGTCTGCCAGATGACCAAAGTAGGTTTTTTGACCTCCATCAGCTTGGCGAAGGTGCCGGCGGCTTCCTCGGCGGTCTTCTTGACCTGCAGTTCCACGGACAGGTTAACGGTGACCGCGGGCAGTTTCTCCTTCAGCGCCGCCTGCAGCCTTGCCGGATAGGCGCTCGCCTCCGAGGCGGTGATGGTCGAGGACCGGCTGCCGATCACCAAGATATCCAGCGGATGGCCGCCCTTGACGGCATCGGCGACCTTGGGAAGCGCGCTCTCGCTCGACAGCAAATAGTCCGGGACTTCGCAGCTCTGCGGCGCGGGCGCATCTTCGGCGCGCGACGGCGCTGCGCCCAGCCAGCCGGCCAGCAGCAAACCCAGGACGGCCCAAGAGATGGCTCTCGAGACGGGTTTCATCAGCCTCCTCCCGCCATATCGGCGTTGCCAACGGCGTCTTTCTTCCGCGACGCGGTCTTGTCGGCGGAATGTTTGTACCACGAAATCACCCACGCCACGGCCCACATGATCAGGATTCCCGAAATGCTGACGACCAGGTGCATCGCCGCCCCGCCGGAGATTTCGGCCAGTACGAAATGCCCGGCGAACGCCAGGAACACGCCGAGGCAGAAAATCTCCAGCGAATGCTGGCCGCACAGGATCAGCGGCCGCAGCCAGGGCGACCGCAATCCGGGCCAGTCGCGCGGCAGGAAGCGCACGGTCACGGCGGCCAGCGCCAGGAAATGCGTGAACCGCAGCACGTCGAGATCAGTCTTGTCGATCGGATACATCCATTGTGCGAGCCGGCGCGGCATCAGATGGCCGAGCTGCGGGAAATACCAGGTCATGGTGACGCAGAACGCGAACAACAGGTAGGCGACCGAAAGCCACAGCGTGACATTCGACGACAGAATCTGCGACATCCGCTTCGCCCCGCCGAGCGCGCACCAGGCGCCGAACACGAACAGCAATTGCCAGGCGAACGGGTTGAAGGCCCAGTAGCCGTTCGGATAGGCCGACAGATACAGATCGTACTCCCAGGTCACGGCATAGAGCAGCGCCGACAGCGCCAGCGTGACGTCGGCCTTCCACTTCATCAGCCACAGGATCAGGGGCAGGAACAGCATCAGCACGATATAGAGCGGCAGCACGTCCATGTTGACCGGGCGGAATCGCAGCAGCAGCGCCTGGACGATGGTGACGTCCGGCTGCTTGAGAAAATCCATGATCCCCATTTCTTCCGTGTACAGCGGGTTCTCGAAACTGGTGGCGACGTAGGAGATTTCCGCGAGGAAGATCGTGAACAGGAACACGTGCGCGACATAGATCTGCCAAGCCCGGCGCAGGATGCGCGCGGTCGCCACCACGAAGCCGGCCTCCAGCATGGCGCGGCCGTAGACGAAGGCCGCCGTATAGCCGGAGATGAAGATGAAGATCTCGGTGGCGTCGGAAAAGCCGTAGTTGCGGATCGTGAACCAGGTCAGCAAGTTGGGCGGCAGGTGATCGATGAAGATCAGCCACAGCGCCAGCCCGCGGAACAGATCGAGCCGCAATTCGCGCTCGCCGCCCGCGACCGGAAACGAAATCGACGGCACTGCGGTGGCAGGTTCGGGTTCGCGCGCCAGCGTATCGGTTGCGCCGGCAAGCGGTGGTGCGGCAATTCGGTCGGCAATCGACATGATCTGGCACCGGTTTCGCGAGACCGGCCTGACCAGGCCGACTCTCCAGCAATGATAGTATCGGCACGCGAGTTGCAGGCAAGTGACGAGGGGATTCTGGCGAGGCTTTTCGGGCGCCCTTTGGGATGGAACTATGTCGAAACGAGGATTGCAATTTGCGCACCACCACTGTCTTTCGGTGCTGCTCCCCGCGAAACGCGGAGCGCGAAAGATTAACGCCGGCCCGCCCCGCGCGGGCGATTGGTTCCGCGCCGGATCTTCGATATGATGTTCGCCGATTTGGAGAGATCAGCCCGCATGTATCGCGCCGTTACCCGCCAGATCGAAGTCACCGTCGAGCCGAACTACCTTCCCGAGCGCTCGTCGGTGGAGAATCGTCAGTATTTCTGGTCCTACACCATCGTCATCACCAACACCGGCGACGAGACGGTGCAATTGCGCACCCGGCACTGGATCATCACCGACGCGTCCGGCCGCAAGCAGGAGGTCCGCGGCGAGGGCGTGGTCGGCGAACAGCCGGTGCTCGCGCCCGGCGAGAGATTCGAATACACTTCGGGCGTGCCGCTGCCGACCGCGTCGGGCTTCATGACCGGGCGCTATCAAATGGTCACCGAAAGCGGCGAGCGCTTCGAGATCGACGTGCCGACGTTTTCGCTCGACAGCCCCGACGCCAAGCGGGTGTTGAATTGACCGTCGTCCCTGCGAACGCAGGGACCCATAGCCACAGCAAGTAGTTGTTGCACGAAGGCCGTCGAACAGCGTCTCTCAAAAATAAGTGCCCGGGCGTATGTGTCCCTGCGTTCGCAGGGACGACGAAACTGAAACCGTCATTGCGAGCGCAGCGAAGCAATCCATCTTTCTTTCTTGTTGCTCTATGGATTGCTTCGCTGCGCTCGCAATGACGATGGGACACGGTTTCGCATTCTCGCCGCATGCTTTTTTGCGCGAGGTATTCTTTTATTCCCGCCCTCTCCGAATCGAGGGCGCAGGGAATGCCGGGCGGCCGATGCGCCCGATAGCCGCGTGTGCAATGGATAGTGGTAGAGCGCACACGCGTTAGTCAGGTCACACCGGAATCACCCGGCATTCCCCACGCAATGGTTTTAACGGCTACTTCGTGCTCTTCCCGGTGCTCCGGGCTTGTTGGCCACCGTCGCCTGCGCTCCTTCTCGCAGACTTGACACCAGCGTCGGGGTGCCAGAACCACACGACTTCGCACGTCCGCCTCAAATGCCTTCGTCAAGAGCACCATCCGCGTCCACCGCATCCCGCCCCACGTTTCGTGACGTTGCGCAACGCCCCTCTTTCGGGACGGGACGGCGAATATCTACGACTGATTTGGGCCGGCTGCAAGCATTACTTCTTTAATTTCGAAATATATTTCCGTAATTGTGAACCTGTCGGGTGCGGCATTTTGCCATGACGGGCAAATCAGGAGCTATCATCCATCGATGCCCGCGGTCGCACCCGGCCCGGCATTCACGAGCCAGCATCCCGCCGACGCCAGGATAATCCCCGCGGCCGCGACCAGGGTGAGCGGCTCGCCAAGCAGCATCCAGGCGAGCAGCGCCACCGTTCCCGGAACCAGATAAAAGTTCGCGGTGGCGCGGGCGGCCGTGCCATGGACGAGCATGACGAAGTAGAGCCCCATGCCGCCGAGCGAGACCACCAGGGCGTTCCATGCCAGGGCGGCGACGGTGACCGTGGTCCAGTCGGCACGCGGGGTTTCCAGCGACCAGGTGCAAAGCATCGCAAGCGCAGCGGCGGAGGTGAATTGCACAAAACTGCCCGTCAGCAAGGGCACACCACGGCAGAATTTTGCGAAGTAGAGCGTACCCGCCACCAGCCCGATCACGCCGAGCAGCGCCAGCAGAAGCCCGTCAAGTTCGGTGGCGCTTTGCAGCGCGGCCTGCCCCACCACCAGCCCGACGCCCGCCATTCCCAGGACCAGCCCTAGCCATTGGCCGGCGCCCAGGCGCTCGCGCAGCAACGCGACCCCGCAGATCGCCGTCAACAACGGCGTCAGCGACTGCACCAGCGCGATTTGCGCCGCCGGCGCGATCACCAGTCCGGCGTGCGGCGCCATCAGCCCGACCCCGTTCATCAACGCGCCGGCAACGGCGCAATGCAGCCAGCGCCAGCCGGCAAGCGGCCGCCACGGCCGCCGCAACAGCAGCGCCAGAATTCCCAGCACGAGGGCGCATACCAGGAGGCGGATGGCCACGAACAGCAGCGGCGAAAGATGCCGCAGACCTGCCTTGGTCGAAATAAAGGACGAACTCCAGAGCAGCACGAACAGCAGTGGGGCAGCCCTGGCGAGCATCGGTGCCTTTCATCCAGCTGGTCATCACCGGGCTTGACCCGGCGATCCGTCTTCTTCGGAACAGTCTTTTTGAAGGTTGATGGATTGCCGGGTCAAGCCCGGCAACGACGAAGGTACCGGGCCAGAGGATCAGGCGCGACAATAGCCGAGAACGGCGCTGCAGGGCACGTCCGGACAGGCGACACTTCGACCACGATCGAAGCAGTCCCGATGAAAAATCCGGCTGGCGTGTCTATCTAGGGGACGCGGCGGCGCGCCGCCTGCGGCTATCTGCGGGGCCGATCGAACAGACGCCGGCTAGCCGGAAGGGAGCACCCGTGTTTTCAGTGATCTTCGAAGTGCATCCGAAACCGGATCAATGGGACGCCTATCTCGGCGTGGCCGGGACGCTGCGCCCCGAACTGGTGCAAGTCGACGGTTTCGTCGACAACATCCGCTATAAAAGCCTGACGCGGGAGGGATGGCTTCTCTCGCTCTCGGGCTGGCGCGACGAAAAGGCGGTGGTGCGCTGGCGCACCGCGATGCGGCACCATGGCGCGCAGGAAAAGGGCCGCAGCGAAATCCTGCTCGACTATCATTTGCGCGTCGGCGAGATCGCGCGGGACACGCAAATTCCTGCGGGACAGACGCTGCGGGAGCAGCGGCTCGACGAGACCGCAACGGGGGATGCCACCACGATCATCCTGATCGACGCCAAGCGGTCAGCCGGATCGGACGCTGCTGCAGATGCTGCGGCGTGCTCGAAGTATCTCGGCCTCGATCCCGGCGCCAGCGGACTGGTCGGCTGGGACGTATTCGACGCAGTGCTGACGCCGGGTGACCTCATTCTCCTGACGTCGTGGCGCACCAGCGCCGACGCGCAGGCCTTCGAGGCCTCAGAGAAACTGCCCGACGGCGCGCGGCTCCGCCGCATCCGCATCGTGCGCGACTACGGCATGTTCGACCGGCGCGAAGCGCCGCAATATTATCCGCCGGTGGAGCGCCGGGAAGCGTGAGCGCCCAGAGCCGTAGCCTGGATGGAGCGCAGCGCAATCCGGGACGCACTGGAACAAACGCAAGACTTGGCCCCGGATTGCGCTACGCTCCATCCGGGCTACGGGACTAATTCATTCGCGGTCAACGATGTAGTAAAGAGCGCCCACCACGGAGTGACGATGCCGTATTTCCTGTTTTCCGTGACCCAGAAATGCCGGATCAGCGAACTGTTTTCGACCGAAAGGGAGATGTGGACCCATGTGCGGGCCAACGGCCTGTGCAGCGAAGTCATCGACCGCGAAGACCTCGAACCGCGCCGCGTGCTGTATCCGGATTACGAGATTCATTTGTGTGACGCGGCGGGGCGAAGGATCGGGGAGGCGGTGATGCGGGAGCGGTCGGGGAACGGGTGAGCGGCGCGGCCGTCATTCCGGGAGGATGCGAAGCACCGGACCTCAGATGCGCAATTGCGCATCGGGGAATCTCGAGATTCCGGGTTCGATGCTGCGCATCGCCCCGGAATGACGTGGCGAGAGCGGCGCGCGCCCCCTACTCCACTCCCGCCTCGTCCGGCGTGAACTCATACACCGACGAACAGAACTCGCACGTCACCACCACCTTGCCGTCCTTCACCATGTCGGCGCGGTCCTGTGGGGCGAAGCTTTGCAGCATGGACGACACCGCCTCGCGCGAGCAGGAGCATTGCGCCCGGAGCGGCAGCGGCGGAAACACCCGCACGCCGCGTTCGTGGAACAGGCGATAGAGCAGCCGCTCGCCGGACAGGTCCGGATCGATCAGTTCGACGTCTTCCACCGTAGAGATCAGCGACTGGCCCTCGACCCAGGCGTCGTCCTCGGCAACCACATGGGTGACGGTGCCCTCCGGCGCGTCGCCGGGATGCAGATCGGGCTGGCGCGCGCGTTCGGGGGCTTTCGGCAAAAACTGCAGCAGCATGCCGCCGGCGCGCCAGCGGTGCCTTGGGCCGTCGCCGCCGCCGCGCCATTCCTCGCCGACCGCCAGCCGCACGCGGGTCGGGATCTGTTCGGAGCGCAGGAAATATTCGTGGGCGGCGTCCTCGAGCGAGCCGCCGTCGAGCGCGACCAGGCCCTGGTAGCGGCTCATGTCGGGGCCCTGGTCGATGGTCATGGCGAGATGGCCTCGGCCGAGCAACGCGCCGGAGTCGAGGCCCTCCTTCAGCCGCTTCGCGTCGAAGCGGGCATAGGCGCGCAGCCGGTCGGGCGCCTGGAAGTCGACGATCAGGAACGACACCGGGCCGTCGGTCTGGGTCTGCAGGATGAAGCGGCCGTCGAACTTCAGGGACGAGCCGAGCAGCGTCGTCAGCACGATGGCCTCGCCGAGCAGCTTGCCGACCGGGGTGGGGTAATCGTGCCTGGTCAGGATGTCGTCGAGCGCGGGGCCGAGCCGGGTCAGGCGGCCGCGCAGATCGAGGGCTGCGACCTCGAACGGCAACACCGCGTCGTCGACCGGCACGGCCGAGGGCGCGCGGACCGGGGTTTTGTCGATCTTGATGTCAGGGGATTGTGAAGTCATGGCGCTTTATCTGGGGGCTGAGGGCCGAAATCGAAAGGGGTTTGAGACGCGTGACCATCTCTGCTCGTCGTCCCGGCCGCGCTCGTCGTCCCGGCGAAGGCCGGGATCCAACCCCCGGCGCCAATTGTTGCAGAAGGTTTCTCACACCTCGCGCAAACGAGAGATCACGCGGTATGGGTCCCGGCCTTCGCCGGGACGACGGGATTGATTACGCCACCGCCTCGAAACACCACGCCAGAATGCCCTTTTGCACATGCAGGCGGTTTTCGGCTTCGTCGAACACCACCGACTGCGGGCCGTCGATCACTTCATTCGTGACTTCGTCGCCGCGATGGGCGGGCAGGCAGTGCATGAAGATCGCGTCGGGTTTTGCCAATGACATCAGCCTTGCGTTGACCTGGTAGGGTTTCAGCAAATTGTGGCGGTTCTCGCCGTCCTTGTCGCCCATCGACACCCAGGTGTCGGTGACCACGCAATCGGCGCCGCGAACGGCTGCTTCCGGATCGTTGCCAAGCACGATCGGCGCGTCGGTCGCCTTGATCCAGTCCTTCATCGCCTTGTTCGGCGCGAGCTGCGGCGGGGTCGCGACGTTCAGGGTGAACTTGAATCGTTCAGCGGCCTGCGCCCACGACGCGAGCACGTTGTTGTCGTCGCCGCTCCAGGCCACCATCTTGCCCTCGATCGGTCCGCGATGCTCCTCGAACGTCATCAGGTCGGCCATCACCTGGCAGGGATGCGAGCGCCGGGTCAGCCCGTTGATCACAGGCACGGTGGCGTGGGCGGCGAGTTCCAGCAGCGCATCGTGGTTGAGGATGCGGATCATGATGGCGTCGACATAGCGCGACAGTACGCGCGCGGTGTCGGCGATGGTCTCGCCGCGGCCGAGCTGCATTTCAGCGCCCGTCAGCATGATCGACTCGCCGCCGAGCTGGCGCATGCCGACGTCGAACGAGACGCGGGTGCGGGTCGAGGGCTTTTCGAAGATCATCGCCAGCGTCTTGCCCTCGAGCGGCCTCGCTCCCTTCTCGTGCGCCTTCAGCCTCGCCTTCATGGCGACGCTGGAGGCGAGCATGTTGCGCAGCTCCTTGGTCGGAACCTCGCTGATATCGAGAAAATGCCGCAGCGTCTTGCTCATTGCCCCGCCGCCCGTTTCAACTTCGCCCCGGCAAGCGCCACGCAGGCGCGCTCCAGCTTTGCGACCGATTCCTCGATCTCCGCCTCCGACACGATCAAGGGCGGCAGGAAACGCACGACATTTTCGCCGGCGCCGACGGTGAGCAGTTTTTCTTCGCGCAACGCCGTCACCAGGTCACCCGACGGCACCACCGCCTTCAGCCCGATCAACAGACCCTCGCCGCGCACTTCGGCGAGCACGGCCGGGTGGCGATCGACCACGGAGGCGAGCTTCTGCTTCAGCAACAGCGACATCTGCTGCACATGGTCGAAGAAGCCGGGTTTCAGCATGACGTCGAGCACGGCGTTCGCTGCGGCGACCGCCAGCGGATTGCCGCCGAAGGTCGAGCCGTGCGAGCCCGGCGTCATGCCGGAGGCGGCCTCCGCGGTGGCCAGACACGCGCCGATCGGGAAGCCGCCGCCGAGCGCCTTCGCCAGCGACATCACGTCGGGGGTGACGCCGAGGCGCCGATAGGCAAAGAGATCGCCGGTGCGGCCCATGCCGGTCTGCACCTCGTCGAACACCAGCAGAAGCCCATTGTCGTCGCAGAGCTGGCGCAACGCCCTGAAGAAGGCGTGCGGTGCGGCGCGCACGCCGCCTTCGCCCTGCAGCGGCTCGATCAGGATGCCGGCGGTATGCGGGCCGATCGCCTTCTTCACGGCGTCGAGATCGCCGAGCGTCACCTGGTCAAAACCGTCGAGCGGCGGCCCAAAGCCTTCGAGATATTTTTGCGAACCGGTGGCGGCGAGCGTCCCCAGCGTGCGGCCGTGAAAGGCGCTGTCGAAGGTGATGATGCGATAGCGCTCGCCATGCCCCTTGCCGAAGTGATAGCGGCGCGTGACCTTGATGGCGCATTCCATCGCCTCGGCGCCGGAATTGGCGAAGAACACGAAATCGGCAAAGCTCTGCTCGCACAGCCTTGCTGCGAGCTTGTCGCCGTCCGGGCTCTTGAACAGGTTCGACATGTGCCACAGCTTGGTGGCCTGCTCCTGCAGCGCTGCGACCAGGTGCGGGTGGCAATGGCCGAGCGCGTTGACCGCTACCCCGCTGGTGAAATCGAGGTAGCGCTCGCCATTGGTGGCGGTGAGCCAGCAGCCCTCGCCGCGCTCGAAACCGAGATCGACCCTGGCAAAGACGGGAAGCAGATGCGACGCGGCGCTATTGGTCATGGCGGTCACTAAAAGGTTGGAGCTTAAGTCGCGATGCGTGCATTGGCGCGGGTCGCATCGGACCGGCTCGCGGAAAACAAAACGTGCCGCCTTTTCGGGGCGGCACGTGGGAACTATTCTATGCGCGCGGCGATAACTGTCAACAGGCCCGTAATATTGCGGTGTCGCGGAAAGATCGCATTGCAATGCTCAAATGACGGAACATGTGGACGCAAGCACGCGGACTCTTGCGCCGGAGTCACGCCATATTGTAGCGTCTGGTCCGTCGGGTACGACATCTCGTGCGGCAGTACTCGATCCTCAGTCGTTAAGAGTTCGGCGTAGACGTTCGGGCGCGCTTTTCGAGCCCGGCGAGGGCTAAGGGATTCTGCCGGCAGGGATTTTTGGAGTTTGGCACCGCAGCGTCGCCCCCTTGATCGGCCGGCGCATCGCGAAGGAAAGAATACGATGACCGTATTGACCTGGTCTGACGAACGCGTCGAACAGCTGAAGAAGCTCTGGGAAGGCGGGCTTTCGGCCAGCCAGATTGCCGCCGAACTCGGAAATGTCACCCGCAACGCCGTAATCGGCAAGGTGCATCGGCTGGGGCTTTCCGGCCGAGCCAAGAGCCCCTCCTCCTCGGCGCCCCGGCAGCGCAAAGCGCGCCCGGCCCAGCACATGATGCGGGTCAACCGCCCGGTGTCGCGCGGCAACACGGCCCTGGCGCATGCCTTCGAGGTCGAGCTGGAGCCGGATCCGATCGCCTACGACAATGTGGTGCCGATGAGCCAGCGGCTGTCGCTTTTGGAATTGAACGAGGCCACCTGCCACTGGCCGGTCGGCGATCCCTCGAGCCCGGATTTCTTCTTCTGCGGCGGCAAGGCGCTGCAGAGCCTGCCCTATTGCGCGCATCACTCGCGGATCGCCTACCAGCCGGCGAGCGACCGCCGCCGCCAGCCGCCGAAGCCGACAAGGTAGGGTACTCGCCGTCATTGCGAGGAGCACTTTTATCCGCCGAAGCCCGCCTTCGGGCGAAGGCGGATGCGACGAAGCAATCCAGCTTTCCGCTATGCCGCTTCGCTGCGCTCGCAATGACTGGGCCGTCGTCCCTGGGTTCGCAGGGACGACGTCGTTTATATTTCGCCGCCGCTACTCCGCTTTCGCAAACCGATCGTCCAGCGCGTAGCCGGCGCCGCGAACGGTGCGGATCGGGTCCTGCTCGCGGCCGGGGTTGAGCAGTTTTCGCAAGCGGCCGATGTGGACGTCGACGGTGCGCTCGTCGATATAGATGTCGCGGCCCCAGACGCTGTCGAGCAGTTGCTCGCGGCTGAAGACGCGGCCGGGATGCTCGAGGAAGAACTCCAGCAGGCGATACTCGGTCGGGCCGAGATCGATCGGGCGTCCGGAGCGGGCGACGCGGCGCTTCTCGCGATCGAGCTCGATGTCGCCATAGGCCAGCACTGTGGCGAGCCGCTCGGGGCTGGCGCGGCGCAACAGGCCTTTGACCCGCGCCAACAGCTCCGGCACGGAGAACGGTTTGACGATGTAATCGTCGGCGCCGGTGGCAAGCCCCCTGACCCGCTCGCTCTCCTCGCCGCGCGCGGTCAGCATGATGATCGGCAGCGATTTGGTCTCGGGCCGCGCCCGCAAGCGGCGGCACAGTTCGATCCCCGACAGGCCGGGCAGCATCCAGTCGAGCACGATCAGGTCGGGCACGCGCTCCTTCAACCTGGTATCGGCGTCGTCGCCGCGTCCGACGGTTTCGACGTCGTAACCCTCGGCATCCAGATTGTAGCGCAAAAGCGTGGTCAGCGCCTCTTCGTCTTCCACCACCAGAATGCGCGCGTTCATGCGTCAAGCCTCTCTTTGGTTTCGCCGCGTTTTCTTTTCAGCTTCCAGGGACCGTCGTGGCAAAGGTCGTCATGTCGCCTTTCGGGCGCTTGTCGAGAATCTGCTGGCCCTCGATCATGTAGAACACGGTTTCCGCGATGTTGGTGGCGTGATCGCCGATCCGCTCGATGTTCTTGGCGCAGAACATCAGATGGATGCAGAACGAGATGTTGCGCGGATCTTCCATCATGTAGGTCAGAAGCTCGCGGAACAGCGAGGTGCAGATGGCGTCGACTTCCTCGTCGCCCTTCCAGACCGCCATCGCCGCCGGCAGATCGTGCGCCGCATAGGCGTCGAGCACCGACTTGACCTGCGACTGCACGAGGTCGGTCATGTGTTCGAGGCCGCGGATCAGCTTCAGCGGCTGGAAATCGCTCTCCAGCGCCGCCACCCGCTTGCCCATGTTCTTGGCGAGGTCGCCGATCCGCTCCAGATCGGTGGCGACCCGCATCGCGCCGACGATTTCGCGCAGGTCCACCGCCATCGGCTGGCGTCTTGCGATGGTCAACACCGCGCGCTCTTCGATGACGCGCTGCAGATTGTCGATCTCGGAATCGGCGGCGACGACGCGGCTGCCGAGCGCGATGTCGCGGCGGATCAGCGCGTCGACGGAATCCACGATCATGCGCTCGGCAAGACCGCCCATCTCCGCGACCAGCCGGGTCAATTCCTGCAGGTCGCTGTCGAATGCCTTGGCGGTATGTTCAGAAGCCATTGTCGCTCTCCCTTAACCGAAGCGCCCGGTGATGTAGTCCTGGGTACGCCGGTCGCTCGGCGAGGTGAATATCTTGTTGGTCTCGTCGAACTCGATCAATTCACCGAGATACATGAAGGCGGTCTTGTCGGAGACGCGCGCGGCCTGCTGCATGTTGTGGGTGACGATGGCGATGGTGTAGTCCTCGGCCAGTTCCTGGATCAATTCCTCGACCTTGGCGGTCGAGATCGGATCGAGCGCCGAGCAGGGTTCGTCGAACAGGATCACCTCCGGCCGCACCGCCACCGTGCGGGCGATGCACAGCCGCTGCTGCTGGCCGCCGGACAGGCTCAAGCCCGAGGCGTTGAGCTTGTCCTTGACCTCGTTCCACAACGCGCCGCCGCGCAGCGCCTTCTCGACGCGGCCGTCCATCTCGGACTTCGAGATCTTCTCGTAGAGCCGGATGCCGAAGGCGATGTTCTCGTAGATCGTCATCGGAAACGGCGTCGGCTTCTGGAACACCATGCCGACGCGGGCGCGCAGCAGATTGAGATCAAGCTTGGGATCGAGGATGTTGGTCTGGTCCAGCATCAATTGGCCGGTGGCGCGCTGGCCCGGATAGAGGTCGTACATCCGGTTGAAGATCCGCAAGAGCGTCGACTTGCCGCAGCCGGACGGCCCGATAAAGGCGGTGACGCGGTTGGTGCCGAGCGCGAGGTTGATGTTCTTCAGCGCGTGATGTTCGCCGTAATAGAAATTGAGACCGCGCGCGGTGACCTTGGCCGGCGCCTCGGGCAACGCCCCGCCGGCGGGGGCGAGCCCGCCGGCCGGACTCATCGATACGGACATTTCACTCATTTTGCGGTCCTCTCGGCGCCGAGCACGCGCGCGCCAATGTTCAGGGCAAGCACGGTCAGCGTAATCAGCAGGGCGCCGGTCCAGGCGAGCTGCTTCCAGTATTCGTAGGGGCTCTGCACGAAGTTGTTGATGGTCACCGGCAGGTTGGCCATGGTCTTGGTCAGATCGAGGCTGAAGAACTGGTTGGAGAGCGCGGTGAACAACAGCGGCGCGGTCTCGCCGGCGACCCGCGCGGTCGCCAGCAGCACGCCGGTGATCAGGCCGCTTCGCGCCGCGCGATAGGCGATCCGCTTGATCACCAGCGAGCGCGGCAGCCCGAGCGCGCTCGCCGCCTCGCGCAGCGGATTGGGCACCAACAGCAGCATGTCCTCGGTGGTGCGCAGCACCACCGGGATCACGATCACGGCCAGCGCCAGCGAGCCGGCAAGGGCCGAAAACCCGCCCATCGGCACCACGACGGCGCCATAGACGAACAGCCCGATGATGATCGAGGGCGCGCTGAGCAGGATGTCGTTGATGAAGCGGATCACCGAGGTCAGCCGGTCGTTGCGGCCGTATTCGGCCAGATAGGTGCCGGCGAACATCCCGAGCGGCGCGCCGATACCGACCCCGATCACGGTCATGATGATCGAGCCGATGATGGCGTTGAGCAGGCCACCTTCGGTCGATCCCGGCGGCGGCGTATTCTGGGTGAAGACCTGAAGGCTCAGGCCCGCCAGGCCGTTATAGAACAGCGTGAACAGGATCATGGCGAGCCAGGCGACACCGAAGATCGCGGCGCCCAGGCACAAAAGGCGGATGATGACGTCGTTGCGGCGGCGGCGGCGGTAGATCGGGTTCATGGCCTATTTCCCCGCCTTGGTTTCGAGGTGCATCAGCATCAGCCGCGCGGCTGCGAGCACGAAGAAGGTCAGCACGAACAGCAACAGGCCGAGCAGGATCAGGCCGGATTGATGCAGGCCGTCGCTCTCGGCGAATTCGCTGGCGATCGCGGCCGAGATCGTGGTGCCCGGTGAGAACACCGACCCTGTAATGCGAAACGCGTTGCCGATGATGAAGGTCACCGCCATGGTTTCGCCGAGCGCGCGGCCGAGCGCCAGCATCACCCCGCCGATGACGCCGACGCGGGTGTAGGGGATGACCACGTTGCGCACCACCTCCCAGGTGGTGCAGCCGACGCCGTAGGCGGCTTCCTTCAGCACCGGCGGCACCGTCTTGAACACGTCGACCGAGATCGCGGTGATGAACGGCAGCACCATGATGGCGAGAATCAGCGCGGCGTTGAACAGGCTGAGATAGGACGGCGGTCCGCCGAAGATGGTGCCGAGCACCGGTACATTCGCAAAGGTATCGATTACGAACGGCTGGAAGTAATTGGCGAGGAACGGGCCGAGCACGAAGAAGCCCCACATGCCGTAGATGATCGAGGGGATGCCGGCGAGCAGTTCGATGGCGATGCCGATCGGGCGGCGCAGCCATTGCGGGCAAAGCTCGGTCAGGAAGATCGCGATCCCGAGCCCGACCGGAATCGCGATAATCATCGCGATCACCGAAGTCACCATGGTGCCGTAGAGCGGGCCGAGCGCGCCGAGCACCGGCGGATCGGCCGACGGCGCCCACCGCGCCGTCATCAGGAATGAGAAGCCGAACGCCCGCATCGCCGGCCAGGCGCCCGCGATCAGGGAGAGAATGATGCCGCCCAGGATCAGCAGCACCGAAATCGCGCAGACCCGCGTGATCCAGTAGAACGTCACGTCGCCGAACTTGAAGGCGTTGAGCGCGCGGGCGCGATCGTAAGGCCCAGTGGCTTCCATCACATCGCTCTGAACGGCCATGTCTGCCACGCCAATCCCCTGTTTAAATCAACACTACGAGAAAGTCGCTACGCACGGGAGCGATACTCACCGACCATTTGCCCGCCTTGGCCCGCGGGGATGCGTCTTGCAGGCGGCAGGCCCGAAATCCATAGCCCGTGGGGTAGCGATGGATTTTCGGGTTCGCTCGCTGCACTCGCGCCCCCGGAAAGGGACGCGATCCTTTGAGCCACCGCGATCAGCTCTTGATGTCGGCCGACCAGGTCTTCTCGATCAGCTTGACCACCGAATCCGGCATCGGAATGTAGTCGAGGTCCTCGGCCATCTTGCCGCCCTTGTCGAAGGCGAACTTGAAGAACTTGACCGCCTCCTGCGAGGCTGCCTTGTCGGCCGAATCCTTGTGCATCAACACGAAGGTCGATGCCACGATCGGCCAGGACTTGTCACCGGGCTGGTCGGTGAGGATCAGATAGTAACCCGGGGCATTGGCCCAGTCGGCATTGGCGGCGGCGGCCTTGAAGCCTTCGTCGGTCGGCTCCACGGTCTTGCCGGCCTTGTTGACCAGCGAGGTATAGGTCAACTTGTTCTGCTTGGCGTAGGCGTATTCGACATAGCCGATCGAGTTCTTGGTCTGGCCGACATTGCCGGAGACACCCTCGTTGCCCTTCGCGCCGACGCCTGCCGGCCACTCGACCGCGGTGCCGGAGCCGACCTTGGACTTCCAGTCGGGGCTGACCTTCGAAAGGTAGTCGGTGAAGTTGAAGGTGGTGCCCGAACCGTCGGCACGGTGAACGACGGCGATTGCGGCCGACGGCAGGTTCAGTTTCGGATTGAGCTTCTTGATCGCCGGATCATCCCATTTGGTGATGGTGCCGAGATAGATCTTGGCGAGCGTATCGCCGTCCAGCGCCATGTCGCCGGGCTTGACGCCCTCGATATTCACCACGGGGACGATGGCGCCCATGATCATCGGCCACTGAACGAAGCCGTCCTTCTCGAGTTGAGCGACCGTCAGCGGCATGTCGGTGGCGCCGAAGGTGACGGTCTTGGCCTGGATCTGCTTGATGCCCGCGCCCGAACCGATGGACTGGTAGTTCACGCCGGCGCCGGAGTCCTTCTTGTAGGCGTCCGCCCATTTGGACAGGACCGGATAGATGAAGGTTGAGCCTGCGCCGGTGATGTCGGCCGCGTATGCCGACGTCGATGCGGCGACCAGGCCGGCAGCGACGATAGTCTTCACGAAATTCATTGCTGGTCTCCATCAGGTGAGCGAAGCGCCGACTGCGCCCGATCGCGCTCACGCCGCCCGTCTACGAGCGCTCGTTGCTGCTTTTACGAAGGTTTCATGACAGCTGGATGACGGGACTAAGCAATTGGAATAACTATACTTTAGGCTGAAACCGGGGTCTTTGCCGGTGGAAAACAGGCGGTAAAGGTCGCGCCTTTTTTGGGCACGCTTTCGATCAAAAGCCGGCCCCGATGGCGGTTAACGATATGTTTAACCAGCGATAAACCGAGGCCAGTGCCGCCCTGCGCGCGGCTGTCGCCGACATCGACCCGGTAGAAGCGTTCGGTCAGCCGCGGCAGGTGTTCGGGCGCGATTCCGGGACCGTAATCGCGCACCATGACCCGGACTTCCGGGGTGCCCTCGCCTGACAGCGCCTGACTGAGCGAGACGATCACCTTGCCGCCGGAGGCGCCGTATTTCAGCGCGTTCTCGATCAGGTTCTCGAACAGTCGCAGGAGTTCCTCGCGATCGCCGGCAATCATGACCGGCGCGTCCGGCAGCATGATATCGATCGCCACCTGGCGCTCCCGCGCCAGCGGCTCCAGCCCGTCGGCGACCTGGCGGATGATCGGGACGATATCCACCAGCGTGTCGGGACGGACATGGGCCGAGAGCTCGACCCGCGACAGCGACAACAGGTCGTCGATCAGCCGCGCCATCCGTGTCGCCTGGGTGTGCATGATGCCGAGGAAGCGCTCGCGCGCCTTGGCGTCGTCCTTGGCCGGGCCTTGCAGCGTGTCGATGAAGCCGGACAGCGCGGCCAGCGGCGTGCGCAGCTCATGGCTGGCATTGGCAACGAAGTCGGCGCGCATTTCCTCGACCCGGCGCAGCGGCGTCTGGTCGTGGAACGTCATCAGCATGCATTTCTCGGTGCCGCCGAACGGGGTCGGCACCGGCACCGGAGTGATGATCAGTTCCATCCAGCGATCGACCGGCACGTGATCGAGATAGGTCGCGCGCCGGGTTTCCGTGGTCGCGATAGCTTCGCGCAGCGCGGTGATGATTTCGGGCGAGCGCAACGCGAACTGGGCGAGTTCGTTGCGGCGTAGCGCGGGCGCCAGTTGCGCCGCCGCGGCATTGAGGTGGATGACGCGGCCGGCCCGGTCGAGCAGCACCGCGGGGTCCGGCATGCCGGCAACGACGGCGCTCACCGCGGCGGTTTCGACCGGATTATTGGCGCCGCGGACATCCTCGCGCGAGGCAGTGGCGTGGTGCAGCCGCCACGGCACCAGCGCGGCGGCGGCGATGCAGGCAAACACCACGATGGCGCGGACCAGCAACAAGTCCCCGAACGCGACGAGGACGCCAAGTGCTGCGCCCGCGGCGAGCAGGATGATGGCCGAATGCCGTAACCGGTCCGGCCACGGCGAAAACACCGATGAAGACGAAGGAGCTTCAATTGCCATCGGGCCGACTCTCTCCCCGTTCCGGGTCCTTAGGTCAGGCGCTGGTGTCGCCGCGTTTCCTTACATAGGCGGCTTCGCGGGCGGGCCCGGCGTCGAGCCCCGCAGAGGCCTGGCGCAGGCGCTTGGTTCGAGTCCCCAGTATAACCTCCCGAAACGTCAGCAAGATTACAGATATGACAAATGGCGCAATATAATAGAGGAGGCGGAACAGCAGCATCCCTGCCAGCAGGTCCTCCCGGTCCATCTGCCACAGCCCGACCAGCATCGCGGCGTCGAACACCCCGAGCCCGCCGGGGGAATGGCTGGCGAAGCCCAGCAACGTCGCGGAGACGAAAATCACCGCGACCACGACGAAGCCCAGATTGGGTTCGTCCGGCACCAGCACATACATCGCGAGCGCGCAAAAGCCGAGATCGACGATCCCGATGGCGATCTGCAGCAAGGTCAGCGGTCCGCCCGGCAGCACCACGGTCCAGGGCCCGCGGCCGACGTTTCGCGGCTTTATCCAGACCCAGGCCACGTAACTCACCAGCCCCGCGATGATCGCGAATGCGACGACGCGGTTGAGCCAGGGCGGCAGCTGATCGATCGCGGCGGCGGCTTCCGGATGACAGGCGATGCCGAGCCCCAGCACCGCGGCATTGCCGAGCCAGAAGGTCAGCCCGGCCAGGAAGCAGATCTTGGCGACGTCGATCGCGTTCAGCCCCCAGCCCGAATAGATGCGGTAGCGCACGGCGCCGCCGGTGAAGACGCTGGCGCCGACATTGTGCCCGATCGAGTAGCTGGTGAAGGCCGCGAGCGCGTTGACGCGATAGGGGATTTCAGTGCGGCCGATGGCGCGCACCGCGAACCAGTCATAGAAGGTCAGCGTGAAATAGCCCGCGGCCACGAACAATGCGGCGAGCGCGATCGAGCTCGGTTCGGTCTCCTTGATGGCCTCGACTACCTCGTCGAGGTCGATGCCGCGGAGCATGTGGTAGAGCACGTAGCACGCGATCCCGATGACCGTGACGCTGACGACGACACCCACTCTGTGCAGGACTTGCTTGCGGCGCAGAAACGAGACCGCCCTGCGTATTGCTTCCAGCATCTCCACCTCGGACCAACGATCCTGCGACGACTTCATGAAGCGAACTCCGCCGCCGCCGGCGCTACGCCTGTTCCCCGGAGGTGGTAGCGTGTTTTGCGGCCGAGTGGAATTCGCTTGATATGAATAATACCCGCTCCTTCAATATATTAGGGACGATATTAGGGGCGTTCGCAACGCCGCAAATGCACAGTTTTGCTGCATTCGTCAAAGCGGCACGAACCCCAGAGGTCCAGGACCCTGCGCAGCCAGCGGTGAAGTTTTCGTGAAATCACAGGGCCGGCTTTGCCGCTAGCCGCTGGAAATACAACAGGTCGAGTTCCGGCGCCTGACCCGTGAGGCCGGTCAGGTGTGAATTTCATGTCGCCTTGGTGTCGACCGGCTCGGCAACCAACTTGAGACCGAATGAACCGATCACCTTTCGAACCGTATCGAATTCGGGTTTGGTCGTGCCGCTCAACGATTTGTACAGGCTTTCCCGTGAAAGGCCGGTATCCCTCGCAACCTTGGTCATGCCCTTTGCCTTGGCGATGGTGTCGAGCGCGAGACAAATGAACTCCGGATCGTCGGTCGCGAGCGCCTCGGTGAGATAGGCTGCAATCGTTTCCGGATGATCGAGATATTTGGCTGCATCGAATTTTGAGAGTTTTGCCATGTCGCTTCCTTCTACAATCCGGCGGCCACGTCTTTCGCCCGCTTGATGTCCCTGTCTTGCGTCGATTTGTCGCCACCACAAAGGGATCACGATGATCGTCTTGTCGGTTTGCCTATAATAGACGCGATAACCCGGCCCCGAATGAACTCTGAGTTCGCTAACGCCGTCTCCCACCGACGCGTGGTCGCCGGCGTTTCCGAGTTCAAGGCGCTAACTCGGCGGTCATCTTCAGCTCAAACATGTCGTATCTTATAGGATACAGCGGCGGCAGGCGTCAAGTGGGGGTCGACGCCCGAGTTCAGGCGGCGGGCTTCGCCATCCGCCGCTGGAAATACAATCGGTCGAGTTCCAAGGTCACAGAACTCCTCACCCCGCCCTCGCGCTGCGCGAGACGACGCGGTCGCGCAGCCATGCGCCGGCCGCGCAGCCGATCAGATAGGCCGCGAACATCACGAGGCCGAGGTCGAGCCAGTAGCCGGCGCGGCCGGGGACCACGCGCGCCAGCGCGCAACCGACCAGCGCCGCCGCCAGCACGGCGAGCCAGCGCGCCGCGTTCTTGGACACGCCGGGGCCGCGTTGCACCACACTGATCCAGCCCATCGCCAGACCGAGCAGCAGCGATGCCGTCAGCCAGCCCCAATCGAATGTCACCAGGAATGCCATCGTTACTTCACCATAAAATCGATGCGGCGGTTCTGCGCCTTGCCCTCGTCGGTATCGTTCGATGCGACCGGCTGCGAGCTGCCATAACCCGTCGCCGTGAAACGGTTGGCGGGCAGCCCGGCCTTGACGAGATAGTCGGCCACGGCTTGCGCGCGCTTCTCGGACAGCGCTCGGTTGAAGGCATCGTCGCCGTCGGCGTCGGTATGGCCGGCGATCTCGATTTCGGCGGTCGGACAGCGCAGCGCGGTTTCAATCAACCGGTCGAGCAGGCCGGCCGAATCCGGGTCGAGGGTGGCGCGCCCGGATACGAAGCGGATCTGTCCCTTGGCCAGCAACTCCGAGAACAACTGCTGGCAGACGGTGGGATCGACGGGCGCGGCCGCGGGCTTGACCGAAATATCGGCGGCGACGTGCCAGCCTTGCGGGAAATCCCTGGCGAGGCCAGCGCGAATCTGGGGCACCGCGGCGTCGTAGAGGGAGTCGCCCGAAAGCTTTATCTCGCGGTCGGTCACGACCAGTGTGCCGGTCGAGAGCCGCGACAGCGCGCCCAGCGCCGGGACCACGGCGCCGGCGAATCCGGCGGGCGCGCCGATGCTGGCCTTGAGATTGTCGACCACCTTCTCGCTGAAGAATTTTCGCCCCGCCGCGGCCGCGATCGCGGCATGGACGTTGTTGTCGGGCACATAGCCGGTCAAGGTCAGCGTCACCGCCACCGGGTCCTTGTAGGCCTGGAAGATATAGGGCGGCGCCTTGATGTCGTTGGCGGCGACCGAGAAACCGTCGGGCAGGTTCTTCAGCGCCGCCGCGATCGCTTCCCTCCCCCCGAGATCCCGCGCCATGCCGGACAGGCTGACCTTGCCATCGGAAATCGCGATCTTGCCGTCCTTGAGTTTCCCGATCTGGTCGATCAGCAGCGCGGCGGCATTGTCGAAGCGCGGCGGCGCGCCGCGCGACAGCTGCATCTGGTCGACGACTTCGACGCCGCCAAGCGCGGCGCGGGCCGCATCGAGCAGCCCCGCCTTGCTGGCCGGCAGCGGCGCGCTGCCGGCCAGCGTGACCCTGGCGACGTCCCGCTCCGCCGACCAGACGAACGGCTTCGCTTCGGGAACGAGACGGGTTTCGTCGTTGACCAGCCGCACGCCAGCCGTGGCTTCGACCGCGGCCACCGCACTTCGGCGGCCGTCCTCGGAGAAGGCATCGGCGGCAAAACTGACGTCGCGGCCTGATACCTCGATCCGCGTCTTGTCGAGCACGGTATCCTTAAGCGCGGAGGTGGAGCGGGCGGCGAGGTCGGATTCCATCGGCGCAGTGCTGGTCCAGGCCGCGATTGCCCAAAAGACGACCAGTAAAATTGTGCCCGGCCACCATTTGCTGCTCCACCTGAAAAGTCCGTGCATTCGCTGTCCCGCGGGGTCTGGGAACAGAGAGAAAACAAACCCTTGCGGGGCTGTCAAACCCGAAATAACAGGACGTGGTAAGCTCAGTGCACCACGGCCTGACTAACTGTTTCTTCAGCGATTTTCCGCTAATTTCGCAACCGCACCCGAACCGGCTAACATTCCCGAATGAAGCAGTTTCGCAACAACGTCATCCGCGCCGGACTGGGAGCGCTTTACGTCACCGGCGCGCATGTCCTGCTGCGGCCGATCTTTTCCGGCGTCGGCGCGATTTTCATGCTGCATCATGTTCGCCCGCGCCGCGAGGCCGCCTTCCAGCCCAACCGCCATCTCGAGGTGACGCCGGAGTTCCTGCGCGCGATGTTGTCGCACCTTCGCTCCGAAGCCATCGACATCGTCACCATGGACGAGGTGCACCGGCGGCTGACCGAGCGTGATTTTTCGCGGCGGTTCGCCTGCTTCACCCTCGACGATGGCTATCGCGACAACCGCGACTTCGCGCTGCCGCTGATGCGGGAATTTGACGCACCTCTCACGGTCTATGTCGTCAGCGATTTCGCTGAAGGCACCGGGCGGTTGTGGTGGATCGTGCTGGAGACGGTGATTGCGAGGGCCTCCTCGATCGAAGCCAACATCGGCGGCGCCCCCGTCCGTCTCGATACCTCGACGCCACAGGCCAAGCAGGCCGCGTTCGACCGGCTGCACGACTGGCTGCGCGCCTTGCCCGGCGAGCAGGACAAGCGACGCGAGATCGCGGCGCTGTGCGCCCGTCACGGCGTCGAGGAGACCGCGATCTGCCGCGAGCTTTGCATGTCGTGGGACGAGCTGAAGCCGTTCGCCGACGATCCGCTGGTCACGATCGGCGCGCATTCGATCACCCATTGCAATCTGGCGCGGCAGAGCGAGGAGATCGCTACCCACGAGATGGCGGTCGGCCGCGCGCGGATCGAAGCCGTGCTGCAGCGTCCCGTGGTGCACCTCGCCTATCCCTATGGCGACAAACCCGCCGCCGCCGCCCGCGAATTCGCGCTGGCGCGGGCGAGCGGTTACAGAACCGCGGTGACGACCCGGCCGGGCATGGTGTTCCCCGAAAGCGCCGGCCACCTGACCGCGCTGCCGCGGGTCTCGCTCAACGGCAATTACCAGGACGCGCGCATCCTGCCGGTGCTGACCTCGGGCGCGGCGACCGCGATGTGGAACGGTTTCCGGCGCATCGACGCGGCTTGACCATTCTCCCCAGCCGGATGAAGCAATAACTCGTCATGCGCGGGCTTGACCCGCGCATCCATCCGACTTCAAAAGGCTTTCTGAAGGATGGATTGCCGGGTCAAGCCCGGCAATGACGAAGGAGTTAATGGGAGCAGCGCATGTTCAAAAATCTGTTTTCGCTGGATGGCCGCATCGCCTTGGTGACCGGCGGATCGCGCGGCATCGGCAGGATGATCGCCGCGGGATTTCTGAGCCACGGCGCGGCGAAGGTCTACATCACTGCGCGGAAGGCGGCCGCCTGCGAGGCGACGGCGAAGGAGCTTACGGCCGAATATGGCGGCGAATGCATCGCGCTGCCGATCGATATTTCGACCTTGGCCGGCATCGACATGCTGGCGGCTGAAATCAAGAAGCGCGAAGCGAAGCTCGACATTCTCGTCAACAATGCGGGCGCGGCGTGGGGCGCCGAGTTCGACGAATTTCCGGAGAGCGGTTGGGACAAGGTGATGAACCTCAATCTCAAGACGCCGTTTTTTCTCACCAAGGCGCTGGCCGGCCCTTTACGCGCCGCCGCTTCCGCCGAGAAGCCGGCCAAGGTGATCAACATCGCCTCCGTCGACGGCATCTTCGTCAATCCGGGGGAGACCTATTCCTACGCCGCCAGCAAAGCGGGGCTGATCCATTTGACGAGGCGGATGGCGACCAAGCTGATCAAGCAGCATATCAACGTCACGGCGATCGCCCCTGGCGCGTTCAAATCCGACATGAATCGCGCGGCACGGGATCACAGCGATGAAGTGGCGCGGCGCGTGCCTGCAGGGCGTGTCGGAACCGACGAGGACATGGCCGGCATCGCGATCTATCTGGCGTCGCGGGCGGGTGATTATGTGGTCGGCGCCACCATCGCGGTCGATGGCGGGGTGGTCTACGCCAATGCCGGGCTGGAGATTGCGGGGTAGGGTTATTGTCGTCCCGGCGAAGGCCGGGACCCATAACCACGGCAGTCAGTGGTTGGAAGAAAGTCGTCGAACAGCGTCTTTCCAAACAAGCGCCGCGGCGTATGGGTCCCGGCCTTCGCCGGGACGACATAGCCTCACGTCTCGATCTTCACATATTCGAAGTCGCCGGGCTTGTTGTCGATGCCGACCTTGGGCGGCGAGATCCAGGAGGCGAAACCGCCGACTTCGGTCACCGGTGCCATCAGGGAAGCAATGAAATTGCCGTCGTCGGTCGACGGCAGCCAATCGCTCTTGCGCTTGTTCCAGGTGGCGTCGTCGATCAACAGGCCGTCGGGCGTGGCGTGGATATCCTTGAACTCGCCGATCGCGCGATGGAACGCGACGTTGGGCAGGGCCAGCTTGAAGTCGTAGCCCGCGCTCGAGATGATCTTGTTCCAGCGCAGCATACCCTTGGCGCAGTCCTGCGTGTAATCGTCGCGCAAGCGCATGTTGAGCGCGGTCAGCGCCGGCTCGTCGACCCGCTTGATCCGGCCGTCCACCAGCTTGAGCACCGGATAGGTGTCGTGCTCGAGGCGATGATCGTCCTTGATCTGGGTCTCGTGGAAGCGGCCCTTGACGCCGGCGTTGAAGGCATTCGCCGCGTTGGTGGAGACCTCCGAGCCGAACAGGTCGAGCGAGAGCGTGTAGTGCAGATTGAGTTTCTTCTGCATGGTCGGCAGATCGATCACACCCAGCGCGCGCACCTTCGCGATATCGTTGGGGTCGCTGATGCCGGCCGCGCGCATCGCCTCAACGGTTCGTTGCAGGATCCGGCTGATGCCGGTCTCGCCGACGAACATGTGATGGGCTTCTTCGGTGAGCATGAAGCGGCAGGTGCGCGACAACGGATCGAAGCCGGATTGCGCCAGCGAGTGCAGCTGCATCTTGCCGTCGCGGTCGGTGAAATAGGTGAACATGAAGAACGACAGCCAGTCCGGCGTCGCCTCGTTGAAGGCGCCCAGCATGCGCGGTGAGTCCGCGTCGCCCGAGCGGCGGCGCAGCAATTCGTCGGCCTCCTCGCGGCCGTCGCGGCCAAAATATTTCTGCAGCAGGTAGACCATCGCCCAGAGGTGGCGGCCTTCCTCGACATTGACCTGGAACAGATTGCGCAGATCGTAGAGCGAGGGCGCGGTCTTGCCGAGATGGCGCTGCTGCTCGACGGAAGCCGGCTCGGTGTCGCCCTGGATCACGATCAGGCGGCGCAGCATGGCGCGATGCTCCCCCGGCACTTCCTGCCAGGCCGGCTCGCCAAAATGCTGGCCGAACGGGATGACGCGGTTTTCTTCCTGCGGCGCGAGCAGGATGCCCCAGCGATAGTCCGGCATCTTGACATAGTCGAACTTGGCCCAGCCGCGCGGATCGACCGAATAGGCGGTCCGCAGATACACCAGCGATTGCTGAAAACCCTCCGGTCCCATGTCGCCCCACCAGTTCATGTAGCCGGGATGCCAGCCTTCCAGGGCTTTCAGCACCTGGCGATCCTCGCCGAGATTCACATTGTTGGGAATCTTGGTCGAGTAATCGACGTTCATGATGTTGACGTTCATGGCGTGCTCCTTGCTGCCGTCCTGGCGTGCATCGCATCTTGCTCGACCGTCATCCTGAGGAGCGGCGTCTTCGCCGCGTCTCGAAGGATGCTGGCTTGGCATTCTTCGTTCCAATCATCCTTCGAGGCTCGCAAGAGCTCGCACCTCAGGATGACGGCGGTGGTTGCCTCTCACACTCTCGTCATATCGAATTGCGGCTTCTGGCCGGTTCCGTAGCGGCGCAGCGCGCCGGTTTCGCCGACCGCGTTGGGGCGCTGGAAGATCCAGTTCTGCCACGCGGTCAGGCGGGAGAAGATTTTCGATTCCATGGTCTCGGGGCCGGCGAAGCGCAAATTCGCTTCCATGCCGGTGAGGCCGTCGGGCGAAAAGCTCGTGCGCTCCTCGAAGAACACCCTGATCTCGTCGTCCCAATCGATGTCGTCAAGCGCAAAGGTGACGAGGCCGAGCGCCTCGGCTTCCTCGGCATTCTGCGCCGCGCCGATTTTCTCCCGCGCGCGATCGAGATCGGACGGGTCGGCCTGGAAGCGCGATTGCAGCCGCGTCAGGCCGTGGCTCATCGGATAGGGGCCGAAATTCATCGCGCTCAGTTCGATCGCCGGCGGCGGGCGGTTGTCTCCCTGCCGCGAGCCGATCAGCATGTAGGAGCGGTCCGCCGCGAATACGAGTTCGGCCAAAGTGCCGGCGAAGCACGAGCCCGGCTCGACCAGGGTCACCAGCGTGCGCGAGGTGACGTCGATGCGCTTCAGCACCCGCTTCCAGTACTGCCTGATCTCGTTGACCAGCCAGTGCGCCTTGTTGGCGTCGAGGAAGGCGTCGTGGCCGAGCACATGGGCGCGCTCGCCATGCGACTTGAACACCAGCATCGCGGTCTCGAGTTCGTTGATGCGTAAGTGCAGGATCGCGTCGTCGAGCTCGCGCGCCACCTGCAGCGGCCAAAACGCGGCGCCTTGCGCGATCATGCCGTCGATATCGGCAGGCGGCGCGGCTTCAGGAGCCTGAATCGAAATCGTGGCGATGCGCTGGGCGCGGTCGATATCGACGCTGACGAGGCCATAGCGGATGCCGTTATCGTCGATGGCCCGGCTCAAGGGCGTCAGCGCGATGCCCTTGCCGTTGCCGTTGCGCTTCGATTGGCCCGCGAATTCTTTGGCGCGTTCAGCGACTTTTGCTTCGAGCTTGCTGTTCGGCACGATCTCGTCGACCAGCCGCCAGGCCACCGCGCGCTTGCCCTTGATGCCTTCCTCGATGGTGCAGAAATAATCGGCGTGGTCGCGGCGCACCTTGCGCTTGTCGACCACCCGCGTCAGCCCGCCGGTACCCGGCAGGACGGCGAGCAGCGGCACTTCCGGCAGCGCCACGGCGGCTGAGCCATCATCGGCGAGGATGATGTGGTCGGTCGCGAGCGCCAGCTCATAGCCGCCGCCGGCCGCGGTGCCGTTGACGACGGCGACAAAACGCTGGCCGGAATTTTCCGATGAATCCTCGAGCCCGTTGCGGGTCTCGTTGGTGAACTTGCAGAAATTGACCTTGTGGGCGTGGGTCGCCCCCGCCAGCATGCGGATATTGGCGCCGGCGCAGAACACCCGGTTCTTGCCGGAGCGCATCACCACCACCTTGACCGCCGGATGCTCGAAGCGCAGCCGCTGTACGGCGTCGGCAAGCTCGATGTCGACGCCGAGATCGTAGGAATTCAGTTTGAGCTGGTAGCCCTCGAACAGGCCGCCATTCTCGTCGACATCCATGGTCAGCGTCGCGACCTCGCCGTCGACCGCGAGCTTCCAGTGCCGGTAGCGCTGTGGCTCGGTCTGGAAATCGATATATTTGGCGCCGTGAGCGAGGACGCGATCTTCACCGGGCTTTTCGCCAGCCATTCGGGCCACCCTCACCTGTTCTGCATTCTCGTTAATATGCACAATAATGCATGTTTCAGCATTCGTCTAGAGCTTTCGGATCACAGAACCGGCATTTTGTTTCATATCCGGGGAATCGTGCCGATCGCGATCCAATCGGCCTTGGACAGGGCCGGCAGCGCCAGTTTGGCCTTCAAAAGCGCCGCCAGCGGCGCGGTCGGAAAACCGTCGACAAAGCCGTCGCCGGCGGGGATCCCCTTGCGTCCGCCGAGACGGTTGAGTTCACCCAGCGCCTCGCCCAGCAACCGGCTGGCCGCATGCGGCTTCTTCATCCGCAGGCGCAGATTGGCGGTGGCGACCTGGATGCAAGCCCGCAACAGGATGCGCTCGCGGCCGCCCTGCGGCGCTGCCGCCCAGACCGCTTCCAGCACCTCCTGCGCTTCCCAGAAATAGCCGGCATCGTTGAGCGCCAGCGCGTAGCGGATCGCTGGATGCCGCGCCGGCACATAGTCGCGAAACCGCGACGGCACCAAAAGCTTGGCCTGCGCCAGCGTTTCGTAATCGGCGTCGGCCTCCCCGGTTTCGCCGGGGACATAGGCCCAGCGCGGCATCGGCAATTTGGCGGCGTTCGGCGGGACGTTCATCGGGGCATCGCCCCGGCCAAAGCACTACGCCGCCCGCCCGCGCGAACCATCATGCGCATCCAGGATGCGGTCGGCGAATTCCGAGATCGCATGCAGCGTCGCCTCCGGCGCTTCGCGATGCGGCGCATGTCCAGCCCCTGGAATGATCGTCACATCCACAGGACAATAGCACTCTTGCTGCGCGATCTCGACTTGGCGAATCGTCCCATATTGGTCGTCGGCGCCCTGCAGGATCGCAACCGGGACGCGTATGTAGGCGAGGTACTCCGAAATGTCCCAGTCGCGGAATTTCGGGTCGAGCCAGGCGCCGTTCCAGCCGTAAAAGGCGTTGTCGACGTCGCGGTGCCAGCGCTGAAGTTTTGCCCTCAGCTCGGTGGTTTCATAGATCGTCTTGATCTCGGCGATGGAGGCCACCGAAACATCTTCCACGATAAAATGCGGCGCGATCATCGCTACGCCGCGGATGCGGTGATCGGCAACGCCGCCGGCAAAAATCGCCGCGATCGAGGCGCCGTCGGAATGGCCGAGCAGCAGCCCGCGGCGGAAGCCGATAGCATCCAGCAGTTTCGGCAACACCTCAAGCGCTTCGACGTGCATGTAGTCGAGCGGGCGCGGCAGCGTCACAGGCGTGGAAGCACCATAGCCGGCGCGCGAATACACGAACACGCCGCAGCCGGTGGCAGCTTGAAGTTTTTCCGGAAAGTCGCCCCACAGCCCGGCCGAGCCGAGCCCCTCATGCAGCATGACGATGGTCGGTGCGTCTGATGGAGCCGGGCCGAGCATGCGGTATTCGAGATCGGCGGCGCCGATGGGCAGGAAGCCGGTGGGGGGAAGAGCAGTCATACTTCTTGCACCTGCGGCAAAACTCTCGCTCGTCATGCCCGGGCTTGACCCGGGCATCCACGTCTTTCTTTCTTGGTGATCGTCAAGACGTGGATGGCCGGGTCAAGCCCGGCCATGACGACCATGACTAGTTGTGTTCGCGCAGCTTGAACCGCTGGATTTTTCCGGTCGCCGTCTTCGGCAAGCTCTCCACCACATCGATCCAGCGCGGATATTTCCACACCCCGATCTTCTGCTTGACGTGCTCCTTCAGCGCCTCGCGCAGATCGTCGGTCTTGGCATCTGCTCGCAGCACCACGAAGGCTTTCGGCTTCAACAATCCGTCCGGATCGGCCTCGGGCACGACCGCGGCTTCCAGCACCGCAGGATGGGTGATCAGCGCGCTCTCGACCTCGAACGGCGAGACCCAGATGCCCGACACCTTGAACATGTCGTCGGAGCGGCCGCAGAAGGTGTAGCGGCCGTCGGCGTCGCGGATGTATTTGTCGCCGGTGCGGGTCCAGTAGCCTTCAAACGTCGAGCGACTCTTGCTGCGCTGGTTCCAGTAGCCCTCGCCGGCCGAGGGCGCGTGCACCAGCATTTCGCCGACCTCGTCGTCGGCGACGTCACCGCCGGACTCGTTCACCAGCCGGACCTGATAGCCCGGCACCGGACGGCCCGCGGTGCCGTATTTGATGTCGCCGGGCGAATTCGAAAGAAAAATATGCAGGAGTTCCGTCGAGCCGACGCCGTCGAGAATGTCGACGCCGAACCGCGCCTTCCAGGCATTGCCGACCGACTCCGGCAGCGCCTCGCCCGCCGAGGTGCAGATGCGCAAGTTTGCGCCGCAGCGCTCACCTTTCAGCGCCTCGTCGTTGAGCATCGCCGAGAACAGCGTCGGCACGCCGTAGAAGATGCTGGGATTATATTTGTTCATCAGCGCAAACATCGCGGCCGGCGTCGGCCGCTCGGAATTCAGCACCGTGGTGGCGCCGACTGACATCGGGAACGTCATGGCGTTGCCGAGGCCATAGGCGAAGAACAGCTTGGCGGCCGACAGGCCGACATCGTCCTCGCGAATGCCCAGCACCTGGCTCGCATAGGTCTCGGCGGTCGCGGCCAGATTCGAATGCAGATGCCGCACGCCCTTGGGCATGCCGGTCGAGCCCGACGAATACAGCCAGAACGCCGGCTCGTCGGCATGCGTCGCGACAGTCGCAAACGTATCGCTCTCGAGCGCGAGTTCGTCAGACAATTTCTTGTACCCGTGCGCGTCCTTGCCTGCGACGACGACGTGATCGAGATCGGGCATCCGCCCGAGCATGTCCTCGACCACCGGCAGCAGCGCTTCGGATATGAACAGCACCCGCGCCCGGCAATCCGCCAACACATAGGCGTATTGGTCCGAGGTCAGAAGCGTATTGAGCGGCACCGGCACGATGCCGGTGCGGATCGCGCCGAGGAAGACGCTCGGAAAATCCACGGTGTCGAGCATGATCATGGCGACGCGCTCTTCGCGGCGGACGCCGAACCGGCGCAGCATGTTGGCGACGCGGCAGCTCTGCTGCTGCAACTCGCGATAGGTCAGTTCGGACACCGTGTCGGTGAAGGCGAGCTTTGCTCCTCGCCCCTCCGTGACATTGCGGTCGAGCAGCCAGGTCACCGCGTTGTAGGTGCTCATGCCGCGCCCCCATTGGCCAAGCGTGTCACGACGCTCGCTCCCGAAATCTAAGCATTATAATTCATAGAAAGCCACTGGATACGCTTGCTGTCAATCCTGCTCGGCATTATGTTTCCGGATAGGTGCTTCGCCGCTAAGATCCGAACAGGGGTTAATGACCGAAACTCCCGATCCCGAAACCAGCTTCCTCGAACAGCTCGGGCAGCGCGTGCGCACCATGCGCGCGCTGCGCGGCATGTCGCGAAAAGTGCTGGCAAAGGTCTCCGGCATTTCCGAACGCTATATCGCGCAGCTCGAAGGCGGCAAGGGCAACGTCTCGATCGTGCTCTTGCGTCGGGTGTCGCAGGCGATGGGCGCGCATCTGGAAGACCTCATTCCCGCCGGCGAGCCGTCGCCGGACTGGCCCGTCATTCGGGATCTGCTGCGGAAAGCGACGCCGAACCAGATCGCAGAGGCCAAGGATGTTCTGGCAGGCCACGGCGCGTCCGCGCATCGCCGATCGTCGTTTTCAGGCATCGCGTTGATCGGCCTGCGCGGCGCCGGCAAGTCCACGCTCGGAAAACTCCTGGCCAAGAAGATCGGCTGGAATTTCGTCGAATTGAACAAGGAGATCGAGGCGCAGAACGGGCTCTCGGTCGCCGAGATCATCGCGCTCTACGGCCAGGAAGGTTTTCGCCGCATGGAGCAGGCCGCGCTCGCGCAATTATTGGCGCAGAAAGAGCTGATGGTGCTGGCGACCGGCGGCGGCATCGTCTCCGAGCCGCTCACCTTCGACCTGATCCTGTCGTCGTTCTACACCATCTGGGTCAAGGCAGAGCCTGAGGAACACATGGCGCGGGTGCGCAAGCAGGGCGATTTGCGCCCGATGGCAGACGACCGCTCGGCGATGGACGAATTGCGCACCATCCTGAAAAGCCGCGAGCCGCTCTATGCCCGCGCCGCGGCGGTGGTCGATACCGCGGGGCTTTCCGTGGACGCGGCGGCAGCGCGGTTGAGCGAGGCGGTGGCGCCGATGCTGCAGAGCGAGCCAAGGATGTTCGCGCGCGGGTGAGGCGGTACGGGTGGGCAAAGCGAAGCGTGCCCACCATCCATACGTTCAGAAAAATGGTGGGCACGGCGCAAGAGCGCCTTTGCCCACCCTACGTGACTCGCGCTTTTTGATCACTCGCGATACTCATCGGCCATGAAACTGCTTCTCCTCCACGGCGCGCCGGCGGCCGGCAAGCTGACCGTCGCCAAGGCCCTGCTTGGCATGGTGCCGGGGCGGCTGTTCGACAATCACGTGGCGATCGATCTGGCGCTGACGATCTTCGATTTCGACGCGCCCGGATTCTGGGAACTGGTGCACAGCGTCAGATGCTCGGGCATCGAGGCCGCCGCGGCAAACGGCGTTTCGCTCGTCGTCACCACCTTCTGCTATGTCGCGCCCGACGACCGCCCGCTCTACGAGGATTTCGAAGCGATCATGCAACGGCACGGCGGTGAACTGCTGCCGGTGTTCCTGCACTGCTCGCACGAAGAGGCCGCCCGCAGGGTCGGCAATCCCGACCGCGTCGAACGGCGCAAACTAACGTCGGCCGACATCCTGATGCGGGATTTCGACCGCTACGATTTCGCGCCGGTGCCGCGCGCCGACTGCCTCAGGCTCGATAGCGAGGCGCGCCCGGCGGAAGCGACTGCGCGGGAGATCATCGACCATTTCGGGCTTGGCGCGTAGGCACGCACTCGACATGAGGCGACAGTGGCCTGGATGAGCGAAGCAAAATCCGGGTCGCACTATCCTTCGAGGCTCGCCGAAGACGGCGAGCACCTCAGGATGACGGCGGTGCGCGCCTGCACAAAATCTCGCGACAGGATGCAGGAAAAATCCTGATTTCCTCACCGGAAACCCGGAGTCGTCAGGATATTCATTTCGACCGAGCGACGCGGGAGCCGGTTTTGATGAGCAAGAGCGAAATCTACGCATCCTTTGCCCACAGTTTCCTGTGGATCGTGATTTTCGCGGTCGCAACCGTCGATGTCTCGAGCATCACCCATCTCGTGTCGTTCGCCCTCATGCACGGCAACCGGACCCACCAGGACGTGGTTTCCATGATGGTGGCGCAGACTCCGATGATCGGCCTCGTGGCGGCGATCGGAACACTGCTGATCTTCACATTGCCGCAGGCATTGCAAGCCGCGCTGGCTGCGGTCCTGCACCGCACGGGCCGCGCGCGTCTCGCCGTGCTTGCGGCGCTGCCGCTGACCGCGATGTTGAGCTGGTACTGCTACGATTACCTGACGATCGATTTTACGCTCGGCGTCAATGCGGGCCCGGATTGGACGCCCTACCGGCACGGCATTTCGCTTTCGCGCTACATGAAGGCGCTGGCGTTTCAGTCTCCCGTGACGCTCTTCAGTCTGCTGTATCTTGACGCCAGTTTCCGGCGGACCTCGAAGTGGCCGATCCTGATCGCGGCCTTTGCGGTCATCACCGTGGCCGGCGTCGCCTATGGCTGCGTGACGGCGCAGCAACAGATCGCACTCCTGTCACTGGGACGATAAGCTTGCGAGAGAGCCTCGGCAGGCAGCCGAAGCGCAATCCGGGTAACTCCCTCGTTGTTCCACGGATTGCGCTTGGCTCCATCCGGGCAACGACGTTCGAATCCGCTTGCCCTGATCCGCAAGCCTAGTAATTTGATTCCGAACGAAATTTCGATGTCGCCAGCATCGTTACCATGGAGAACACCCGCCATGATGAGCCAGGACCAGAACGACCTGATCACCCGCATCGGACCAAGAGACCCCTGCGGAAAGCTGATGCGGATGTACTGGCAGCCGGCGGCGCTGGTCGATGAACTGGCCGGCCCGCGTCCGGTGCGCCCCGTCAAATTGCTCGGCGAGGATCTCGTGCTGTTTCGCGACGAGGCCGGCCGCTACGGCCTGATCGAGCGGCATTGCGCGCATCGCGGAGCCGACCTCGCCTTCGGGCGGCTGGAGAATGGCGGCTTGCGCTGCGCCTTCCATGGCTGGCTGTTCGACGCGACCGGCCAGTGCCTGGAGACACCCGCCGAGCCGAAGGATTCGCAGCTCTGCAGGGGCATCAAGCAGCGCGCCTATCCGGTGGTCGAGAAGAGCGGCATCCTCTGGGCGTATCTCGGCGAAGGCGAACCGCCGGTGTTTCCGGAGATCGACTGTTTCATCGCGCCCGACAGCCACGTCTTCGCGTTCAAGGGCCACTGGGCCTGCAACTGGCTGCAGGCGCTCGAAGTCGGTGTCGACCCCTCGCACGCCTCCTATTTGCACCGCTTCTTCGAGGACGAGGACACCTCGAACGCCTATGGCCGCCAGTTCCGCGGTGCCTCCGCCGGGACCGACATGCCGATGACCAAGGTGATGCGCGAATACGACCGCCCCATCATCAATGTCGAGCAGACCGAATACGGGATGCGCCTGATCACGCTGCGCGAGATCGACGCCGAGCGGACCCATGTGCGCGTCACCAATCAGCTGTTCCCGCACGCCTTTGTCATCCCCATGAACACCGAGATGACGATCACGCAGTATCACGTGCCGATCGACGACGAGAATTGCTACTGGTACTCGATCTTCACCTCCTACTCGACGCCGATCGACAAGACAAAGATGCGCGACCAGCGGCTGGCGACGTACGAGCTGCCTGACTACAAGTCACGCCGCAACAAGGCGAATGACTATGGCTTCGATCCGCACGAGCAGGCGACGCAGACCTTCACCGGCATGGGCATGGACATCAACGTCCACGACCAGTGGGCGATCGAATCAATGGGTCCGATCCAGGACCGCACCCGCGAGCATCTCGGCACCGCCGACAAGGCGATCGTGGCGTATCGCCGCCTGCTCCGGCAGGAGATCGAGAAGGTTTCGGGCGGTGCCAAGCCCTTCATGTTCCTCGACGCCGCGCATGCCAGGAGCATCCAGGGCCCGGCGACCATGGACGGCATCGGCCCGACGCGCGGCTGGGAGACCTACTGGATGGAAGTCGACGTCAAGCGCCGCCGCGGCGCGCCCTGGGCCGCGCCGGTGCCTGCGGAGATCGCCGAGAAGGCGCCGCATTTGAGGGTGGTGTAACGATGGCGCATCGCTTCGTCATGCCCGGGCTTGTCCCGGGCATCCACGTCCTTGCTGCTCTTAAGAAAGGTAGACGTGGATGGCCGGGTCAGGCCCGGCCATGACGAAAAAGAGTGAAGGAGCCATGCGTTGAGTTTTGTCAGGCGTCACGGTCTCTGGTCCGACGAGCAGCATGAGGCGGCGACGCGGCTGAGGCGCATCGTCGAGGAGCAAAAGCTCGAAGTCATCCGCTTCTCGTTCCCCGACCAGCACGGCATCCTGCGCGGCAAGACGCTGGTGGCAGCCGAGGCGCTGGCGGCGCTGGAGAGCGGCTGCAGCATCACCTCCACGATGTTCGCCAAGGACACCGCGCACAAGACGGTGTTTCCTGTGTTCACCTCCGGCGGTGGCTTTGGCATGCGCGAGATGGAAGGCGCCGCGGATGCGCTGATGGTGCCGGACCCCACGAGCTTTCGCGTGCTGCCGTGGTCGGCCGGCACCGGCTGGCTGTTGTGCGACGTCCATTTCGCCGACGGCAGGCCGGTGCCGTTCGCGACCCGCAACCTCTACAAGTCGGTGCTCGAAAAGCTCGGCCAGCGCGGCTACGATTTTGTTGCCGGTCTCGAAGTCGAATTCCACATCTTCAGGCTCGATGACGCAAAGATGTCGCCGGAGCATGCCGGCCAGCCCGGCACGCCGCCCGATGTCAGCCCGCTGTCGCACGGCTATCAATACCTGGCCGAGCAGCGCTACGACCAGATGGAGCCGGTGCTGGAGATCATCCGGCGCGACATCGTGGCGCTCGGCCTGCCGCTGCGCTCGGTCGAGCTCGAGTATGGCCCGAGCCAATGCGAGTTCACCTTCGCGCCGAGGAAGGGCCTCGAGCCCGCCGACACCATGATCCTGTTCCGCAGCGCCGTGAAACAGATCGCGCACCGGCACGGTTATCACGCCACCTTCATGTGCCGGCCGAAATTGCCCAACGTGTTCGCGTCGGGCTGGCACCTGCATCAATCGATCGTGTCGCGCACCGGCGGTGATAACGCGTTCATGGCAAGCGCCGGCGGCGATTTCCTGAGCCCGTTCGGCCGCAACTATCTCGGCGGGCTGCTCAAGCACGCCCGCGCCTCGGCGGTGTTCACGACGCCGACCATCAACGGCTACAAACGTTACCGCACCTATTCGCTGGCGCCGGACCGGGCGATCTGGGGCCGCGACAATCGCGGCGTGATGGTGCGCGTGCTCGGCGGCCCCGGTGATCCCGCCACAAGGCTGGAAAACCGCATCGGCGAGCCCGCCGCCAATCCCTATCTCTACATGGCCTCGCAGATCCTCTCCGGGCTGGACGGCGTCGACCGCGGACTCGATCCCGGTCCGTCGGCGGACACGCCCTATGAGACCAAAGCCGACCTGCTGCCGAAGACGCTGCGCGAGGCGGTGACCGCGCTGAAGGACGATGCCTTCTTCCGCGACGCGCTCGGCGCGGGCTTCGTCGACTATTACGTCCACATCAAGAACGCCGAGATCGAGCGCTTCCAGGCTGAAGTGTCGGACTGGGAGCATCGCGAATATTTCGAGATGTTTTGAGGGCTTCTCCGTCATTCCGGGGCGTGCGAAGCGCGAACCTCAGATGCGCAATTGCGCATCGGGGAATCTCGAGATTCCGGGTCTGGTGCTAACGCACCATCCCGGAATGACGAAAAAAAGGAATAACGCGTGCTGCGGCAGCGGTGTATGTTTGCGGCATTAGATCACCATCTCCCCTGCGGGCAGAAAAAGGGCAGGAGTTTTCAAATGCAGAAACTTTCTCGTATTGCGATAGCGGCCGGCTTGTTGATGTGTCCGCCGGGAGGAACGTTGCTGGCGCAGACCACACCCAGTACGGATACGCCGGCGGCGACCACCACCGCGCCGGCAGCGACACCGGCGCCGGCGCCGACCACGCAGCCGGCAACCGCAGCGCCCGCCGCGCAGCCGGCGACAACGCCGCCTGCTGCCGCGGCCACCCCGCCACCGGCGACGACCACGACCGAGAAGGACGCGGGAACCAAGAAAAAGAAGTCGGCGAAAAAGACGACGCGACAGCAGGAGATCGACAGGTCGATCGACAGCGGGACCGTGCCCTCGCGCTACCGCAGCCAGGTGCCGAAGGAATACCAGCAGTACGTTCCGTTCTCGAAGTAGCGGGCGGCGGCCGTCATTGCGAGCCAACGGGTCGACGCGAAGCGCCGCCCGATGACAGGCTCCGCGAAGCAATCCATAGTGCGGCAAGCGGAAAGGTGGATTGCTTCGCCGCTTCGCTCCTCGCAATGACGAGGAAACGCTGGTCAACTCGTCATGCTCGGGCTTGACCCGGGCATCCACGTCTTTGTCAGATACGAAGCAAGCAAGTCGTGGATGGCCGGGTCAAGCCCGGCCATGACTCTGCTGCGTGACCGATGTCACGGTGCAAATCGACGAGAAGCGATTGAATCGGTCCGGCATCAATCGCGAAACGGAAGCATCGAAATGAGCATCGTCGAAGACAAGGAGCCCATCGTCCAGCTCGTCACGACCCGGTCGGACGCGGAAATCGCCGCGGACATCAAACGGCGACTGCTGGAGGCCTTCAGGCCATCACTCGAAATCTTCGATGAAGCCTCGGCAGCGGGCCTTGCCATCCAGTGGGACAGCATCTCGCCGGTCGCCCCGCGCTACAAGCACGAGATCCTGGGCTTGAGGATCGTGAAGTATCTGTGAGGGCGCGGGTCGCGTCGCCAGCGCGAGCCAACGGGTCGGCGCGAAGCGCCGCCCGATGACGGGCTCCGCGAAGCAATCCATAGTGCGGCAAGCGGAAAGGTGGATTGCTTCGTCGCTTCGCTTCCCGCAATGACGAGGAAACGCCAGTCAACTCGTCATGCCCGGGCTTGACCCGGGCATCCACGTCTTTTCTTCTGGCAAAGTAAGACGTGGATGGCCGGGCGTAGGCGAGCAGAAGCGACGCCGTCCTTCAGACGGCTATGCCCGGCCATGACGCGGTCGGCGAGCTTCACACCCCTAAATACCGATGCTGCAGCTCCGGCGCGGCGATCAATTGCTCCGACGTGCCGCTCCATACCGCGCGGCCGCGCTCGATGATGTAGTGGCGGTCGGCGATGGCCGTGAGGTGTTCGATGTTCTTGTCGATCACCAGCACGCTTTGTCCGCGCGCTTTCAGCATCGACAGGCACTGCCAGATTTCCTCGCGGATCAGCGGCGCCAGTCCCTCGGTGGCCTCGTCCAAAATCAGCAATCGCGGATTGGTCATCAGCGCGCGGCCGATCGCCAGCATCTGCTGCTCGCCGCCGGAGAGCTGGTTGCCCATGTTGCTGCCGCGTTCGGCCAATCGCGGAAACAGCGCGTGGATCTTTTCGATGCCCCAGGGGTCGCGACTGCCGAGGCGATTGCCGGAGGCGGCGACGAGATTTTCACGCACGGTCAAATTCGGAAAAATCTGGCGGCCCTCCGGGACGAGCCCGATACCGAGCTGCGCGATCCGGTACGACGGCAGTTTTCGCACCTCGTGCCCGGCAAAGCGGATCGCGCCCGCGCGCGCCGGCGTCAGCCCGAGGATGGAGCGGACGGTGGTGGTCTTGCCCATGCCGTTGCGGCCCATCATCGCCACCATCTCGCCGGAGCGCACGGTGAGCGACAGGCCGAACAGCACCTGGCTGAGGCCGTAACAGGTCTCGATGCCATCGACTTCGAGCAGCGGCGCCGGATCAGCCAATTCTTCATCAGACATGGCGGACCACCACATGCTGGTCGCCGAGATAGGCGCGCCTGACTTCCTCGTTGGCGCGAATCTCCGACGGTGGCCCGGAGGCGATGACGCGGCCATAGACCAGAACGCTGATGCGGTCGGCCAGCGCGAACACCGCGTCCATGTCGTGCTCGACCAGCACGATGGACACCTCGCGCCGCAATTCCTGCAGCAGCTTCACCATGCGCGCCGATTCGGTGACGCCCAATCCTGCCATCGGCTCATCCAGCAGCAGCAATTGCGGTTTTGTGGCGAGCGCGACCGCGAGCTCGAGCTCGCGCTGCTCGCCATGGCTGAGCCGCGAGACCAGCACACCGGCGCGATCCCCGAGCCCGACCCGCTCCAACGCGTCCCGCGCGGCTTTGCGCAGATGGCTCACCTTGCGGGCGTCGCGCCAGAAGCGGAAGGAGTGACCGTCATGCGCCTGGGCTGCGAGTGCGACATTGTCGGCGGCGGTGAAATTCGGCAGCAGCGAGGTGATCTGGAACGAGCGCGCCAGCCCGAGCGCGCTGCGGCGATAGGCCGGCACGCGCGTGATGTCGCGGCCGGCAAGCCGGATGCTCCCCGAATGCGGCAGCAACTGCCCGGTCAGCTGGCTGATCAGCGTGGTCTTGCCGGCGCCGTTCGGCCCGATGATGGCATGCAGCTCGCCCTTGGCGACATCGAGCGAGACGTTGTCGGTGGCGACAATGCCGCCGAATCGCCGCACCAGGTTCTCCACGCGCAGCAGGGGTTCAGCCACGGGAAAACCTCCCAAGCAGCCCGTCGATGCCGCCGCGCCCGAACAGCACGATCAACAATAGCAGCGGGCCCAGGATCAGCGCCCAGTATTCGGTGACCTGCGACAGGAATTCTTCCAGCACGAGATAGACGATGGCGCCTATCACCGGACCGAACAGCGAGCCCATGCCGCCGAGGATCACCATCACCATGAGGTCGCCGGAACGGGTCCAGTACATCACGGCGGGGCTGACGAAATCGGTGTTGTTGGCGAGCAATGCGCCGGCCAATCCGCACATGGTGCCGGATATGACGAAACAGGCCAGCCGGTAGCGGGTGGCGGGAAAGCCGATCGCCTGCATGCGCTGCTCGTTGGAGCGCAGCCCCTGCACCACCATGCCGAAGCGCGAACGGACGATGCGCCAGATCAGATAGAGGCCCGCGAACAGACAGCCGAGGCAGAGATAATAGAACTGCACGCGGTTCGACAGGTTGATGAGGCCGCCAAAGTCGCTGCGCTTGTAGATGGTCAGCCCGTCGTCGCCGCCGTAGCGCGACAGCCCGGAGGCGACGTAATAGGCCATCTGCGCGAACGCCAGCGTGATCATGATGAAATAGACGCCGCGGGTGCGCAAGCTCAGCGCGCCGATCACCAGCGCGAACAGCGCGGAAGCGAGCAGCGCCACCGGCCATTGAATGAATCCGGAGCCTACGCCCTCGGCGGCGAGAATTCCGACCGCATAGCCGCCGATGCCGAGATAGGCGGCGTGGCCAAAACTCATCATGCCGCCATAACCCATGATGAGGTTGAGGGATGAGGCGGCGAGCGCGAAGATCACGATGCGGGTGAACAGCGTCAGCGCGAACACATTGCCGCTCAGCGTGGTATAGAGCGGCAGCAGCAGCAGACCGGCGACAACCAGCACCGCCGCCGCGTTGCGGACATTGAACAAACCTTTCATCGCCGGTTGGCCGGAAACAGCCCCTCCGGCCGCACCACCAGCACGATCGCCATCAGCAAATAGATCAGCATCGAGGACAGCGCCGGCGCCGCGGTCGAGGCCGCGGCCGAACTCAGGATTTTCCGCAGCAAATCCGGCAGGAAGGCGCGGCCGAGCGTATCGATCAGGCCGACGAAGATTGCGGCCAGGAACGCACCGCGGATCGAGCCGATGCCGCCGATCACGATGATGACGAAGGCTAGGATCAGGATGTTCTCGCCCATCCCGATCTGCACGGTGAGGATCGGCGCCTGCATCATGCCGGCGAGGCCGGCCAGCGCCGCGCCGAGGCCGAACACCAGCGTGTAGAGCAGCTTGATGTTGATGCCGAGCGCGCCGATCATCTCACGGTTCGAGGCGCCGGCGCGGATCAGCATGCCGAGCCGTGTGCGCATCACCACGATATAGAGCAACAGCGCCACCGCGAGCGCGACCACGATGATCGCCAGCCGATAGGCCGGATAGAACACGCCGGGGACGACCTGGATCGGCACCGTCAGCCAGGGCGGCAACGACAGCGCCAGCCCCGCCGGACCCCAGATCAGCCGCACCGCGTCGTTGAAGAACAGGATCAATCCGAAGGTCGCCAGCACATGGTCGAGATGATCGCGGCCATAGAGATGCCGCAGCGCGACAAATTCCAGGGCGATGCCGAGCAGTAAAGTCGCACCAAGCGCCAGGATGATGCCGAAAATGAAATTTCCGGTCCACGCCACGAAGGTGGCGGCAAAATAGGCGCCCATCATGTAGAGCGAGCCGTGCGCCAAATTCACAAAATCCATGATGCCGAACACCAGCGTCAATCCCGCCGCCAGCAGGAACAGCAGCAGGCCGAACTGCAACCCGTTCAGAAATTGTTCGACGACAAGCAGCATGGAGGCTTATGGCATGATGGCGTTGAGTTGAATTGGCACAGGACTCCGATCCACCTCGCCCCGCTTGCGGGGAGAGGTCGAAATTCGCGGTCAGCGAATTTCGGGTGAGGGGGACTCTCCGCGAGTCGTGCTGGTTGAGAGAGCCCCTCACCCCAACCCTCTCCCCGCGAAGAGCGGGGAGAGGGAGAAGCTCGCTGCCACATCGAACCAAACTCGTCCCGCTGGAAGTCGGTAGCAAAAGATGTGCCGAAAGCAAAACAGCGGCAGCGCGAAAGGCGCCGCCGCTGCATTTTGACGCCCCCGCTCACTTCATCGGGCATTTGTCGTGGAAGCGATCCTGATCGTCCTTGACGATGGTGGCGACCGTCTTCAGCGACAGCATGCCGTCGGCGTCCTTGACCACGTCTTGCAGATAGAAGTTCTGGATCGGGATGTGGTTGTTGCCGTATTTGAAGGCGCCGCGCAGCGATTTGAAATCGGCCTTTTCCATCGCGGCCTTCATCGCGTCCTTCTTGCTGGTGTCGCCTTTGACCGCGACCACCGCGCTGTTGATCAGTTGGGCTGCGTCATAGGCCTGCGCGCCGTAATAGGTCGGGCGCAGCCCCGGATATTTCTTGCGGTAGTCGACCACGAACGTCTTGTTCTGCTCGTTCGCGAGGTCGTTGACCCATTCCTGCGCGCCGGGAACGCCGAGCGCGTTGTCCTTCTGCAGCGGCAGCGACAATTCGTCGATGGTGAACGCGGTATAGAGCGGCATCTGCGCCTTGAGGCCGGCCTGGGCATATTGATTGAGGAACTGCACGCCGGCGGCGCCCGGATAGAACACGAAGATCGACTCCGCGCCCGACGCCCGCGCCTTCGACAACTCGGCCGAGAAGTCGAGCTGGGTCGGCCACACCGTGTATTCCTCGCCCTTGACCTCGCCCTTGAAGGTACTCTTGACGCCGGCCAGCATGTCCTTGCCGGCGGCGTAGTTCGGGCCGATCAGGAATAGCGACTTGACGCCCTTCTGGTTCATGTAGAGGCCCATCGCCTGCGGGGTCTGGTCGTTCTGCCAGGAGGTCGAGAACACGTAAGGCGAACACAACTCGCCGGCGAGCTGCGAGGGGCCGGCGTTGGCCGAGATCAGGAAGGTCTGCGAATCCACCGCGGTCTTCAGCGACGCCAACAGCACGTTCGACCAGATATAGCCGGCGATGAAGTCGACATGATCGGATTGCACGAGCTTTTCGGTCTTCTGCTTGCCGACGTCGGGCTTCTGCCCGTCATCCTCGTAGATCACCTCGACCGGCTTGCCGGCCATCTTGCGGCCCATGTGGTCGAGCGCCAGCTCGAACGAATTGCGCATGTCGTTGCCGATCACGGCGGTCGGACCGCTGAAGGTCGAGACGAAGCCGATCTTGATGGTGTCGCCTGCGATCGCCGGGTTCGCCAGCGCCAGGGCGGTCGCGCCCGCCAGCCAGAATGCCGTTCTCATAGAGTCTCCCTCCTCGTGATTGCTTGTGTCGCCCGTCGATCGACCTGCCCCGTTCGGGGAGCGCTCCGGCTCCGTTTCGGGCTTCTCTTTGTCAGTTGCCGTGTTTTGTGCGCGAAATGGCAGGCCGGCAGCAAGCACGAACCGAAGGCCCCTCTTAAAACCTTCGACGCATGCCGCCATCTGCACCATAATTCGCATTTGCCGGGGATGGCAAGAATTATAGTGCCTATTGTGCTTTGGTTTGGATTGCGTTGGCCAGGCGACCGCGGCCCGCCCGTCACCTATCCGTAGGTCGGCCGCTGCGGCCAGCCCGGCGGCGAGTCCTCGAAATCCTGCTGCCGCCCGTACGGCGTCATGTCGAGCAGTGCGCGGGCGCTGGTGAGCCCTTCGGTGCCGCGCGCGTAAGTCGAATAGGTGTGGAAGACGTCGTCGCCGATGCGGAAGAAGGCGCTGAGGCCGTGCTCTTCGCCTGACATGGCGTTGGTCACCTTGTTCGCCTCCAGCTCGGCCTTGTTGCGGTAATTGTATTCGATAGGTGCCACCTGCTCGTCATTGGTGACATGGAAGTCGTAGTTGAAGTCGCTGCCGAACGAAGAAACCCAGGGCAGCCGCCATCCTTTTTGCTGCTTGTAGGCCTCGAGCTTGCTCAGCGGCGCACGGGACACCAGGACGAAAGTGGTGTCGCGGTCGTTCAGCATGCTGAGATCGCCGATCGCGTTGGCATAGCGGGTGCAGCCCGAACAGCCATTCTCCCATGAGGGATCGAACATGAAGTGATAGACCACGAGTTGGCGGCGGCCCTCGAACAGATCCTTCAGCGACTGCTTGCCGCCCGGACTTTCGAACAGATAGTTCTTTTCGATCCTGACCATCGGCAGCCGGCGCCGCGCGGCATTGACGCGGTCGTATTGCCGGGTGAGTTCCTTCTCCAGCGCGAGAAGTTTCTTGCGCTCGCCGAGCCATTGCTCGCGCGAAGCAATCGGCGGATGCGGGGCTTTGCTGGCAGTCATCTGCATTCTCCCTGTCGCCATTCAGATCAGATATTCGGCGCCCTCGATAATGTAGGGCGCGTGGCGGAAGTCGCGGATATCGGCGACCTTGCCGGCAGTCCATTGCAGCAGCATGAAATATTTCGGCGCCGAGCCGGGCACGTTGGGATCGAACACCAGGATGGCAGGGCGTCCTTCCACCAGCCCCGGCACCAGGTGCCAGTCCTCGATCTTCGAATAATTCCCAAAATATCTGGAAACCTCGGCCTTGCCGTTCATGCGCATCTTGTTGACGAGATCGAGCCGCACATCATCCGATATCATGGCACGGATGGCGTCGAAATCCCGCGCGTTGAAATGCGCGACATAGGCGCCGAGGCGATCGCGGTCGGCTTCCGACAGCTTCTGCTGCGGCAGATCGTCCGGCTCATCGGCAAGCTCGCGAAGCTGCGTGCGTCCGCGGTGCAGCGCGGCCTTTACCGCGGGGAGGCTGAAATCCATCACCTCGCAGGCCTCCTTTAACGAGCAGCCCAGCACATCCATCAGGATCACGCTGGAGCGTTGGGCAACCGGAAGCCGCATGAAGGTGCGAAGACTGGCGCCGGCAATTTGGCGGCTCGCCACGGTGTCGGCGGGGTCTGCGATCATGTCCACCTCCTCGCCCGATTGCAAAGCCTGCTGCCGGTTGCGCCGTCGCAGAAAGTCCAGCGCGGTGTTGTGCGCGATCCGAAACAGCCAGCCGGCGGGGTTGCCGATCGGTCCCGCTGATGCAAACGACTCCACCGCCTTGATCAGGGCATCCTGCAGTACGTCCTCGCCGTCGATCACGGAGCCTACCATGCGCGCGCAGTAGCGATGCAGTTTTGGCCGCATCTCGGCGAACAGACCGTCAAGATCGGCGGCGGCCGATGCAGCGGGGACCGGTTTCATTCTGCCTCCGAACGTCTAAGCCGGATGCTCAGGGCTCCCCAAGCATCCGATAATTGCCGACGATGGTCACGCCGCGGGCCAGCGGCGGTTCGACGCAACGTTCGCGAATCCCGCTCTGAAACGCCTGAAAAGCCGCCAGTTTTGGAATCGCATCGCTGTCGGCTTCGGTCTCGACGAAATGCACAAAACTATCGTCGTCGAGCCGCAGCGAAAGATAGCGGACGCCCGCTGGCTTGGCCGCTTTCAATTCCTCAAACACGCCGGCGATCAGTTCCGCGTTGCGGTCTGCCGACTCCGGCTTGGTCTTATACCTGATCAAGGTCCGTTTCATCATCCTCTCCATGGCGGGATTCGCGATGCAAATCATCGTGTACCGGCTGAGAGACGTACGGCGCCGGCCAAAGGATTCGGCCGAAAACAAAATATTTTGGGCCGTATCCTTACGTGCTCCCCGTTCGTCTTGTCGGTCAGCAGCCGCATGCCGCGGCCACGGATCGGGAGAGGAACCATGCAGGAATTGGACGATCGCCAGACCAGGAACTGGACGCTTGGCATAACCGCGCTGGCGTCGTTCATGATGGCGCTGGATGGCCAGGTCGTCACCACGGCGTTTGCCACCATCCGCAGCGACTTCGATGCGTCGGTCGAGACGCTGCAATGGACGGTCAATGCCTACAATCTTAGCTTCGCGGTGCTGCTGCTGACCGGCGCTGCGATCGGCGACCGGTTCGGGCGCCGGGCGATGTTTGCCGGCGGCATTTTCGTGTTTGCACTGGCCTCGGTGGGATGCGCGCTGTCGGGCAGCGCGGCATCGCTGATCGCGGCGCGAGCCGTCCAGGGCGCCGGCGCCGCATTGGTGATGCCGCTGGCGATGGCGATTCTGAGCGGTGCGTTTCCAAAAGAAGAGCGCGCGCAGGCGCTCGGCATCTTCAGCGGCGTCACCGGCTTTGCCCTCATCATCGGTCCCGCCATCGGCGGCTTCATCACCGAGAGCTTTGGCTGGCGATGGATCTTCTGGATCAACCTGCCGATCGGCTTGATCGCCATCGCCTTGGTATTTTCGCGGCTTCGCGAGAGTTTTGGGTCATCGGCCAAGCTGGATATTCCGGGACTCGCGATCGTCGCCGCCGCGGCGTTGGCGCTGGTCTGGGGACTGCTGCGCGGCAATATGGCCGGATGGAGCAGTCGTGAGACGGTCGGCGCGCTCGCCACCGGGACGCTGCTGGCGGTGGCATTCGTGGCGTGGGAGCTGCGGGCGTCCGCGCCGATGGTACCGATGCGGCTGTTTCGGGCGCGCGCCTTTGCATCGGGCGTTGCCGCGAGCTTTTTGTTTTATGCGGCGATGTATGGCATGCTGTTCCTGCTGCCGCAATTCTTGCAGGCCGCGCTCGGCTACGGACCATTTGGCGCAGGCCTGCGGTTACTGCCCTGGACCGCGACGCTATTCCTCACCGCGCCGATCGCGGGCGCGCTCGTCAACAAGGCCGGCGAACGGCCGCTGGTCGTGGCCGGGCTGCTGATGCAGGCGATCGGGCTCGGCTGGATCGCGATCAATGCCGCACCCGGCATGACCTATTCGGAGCTGGTCGCGCCGCTGCTGCTCGCGGGCGTCGGGGTTTCGATGGCGATGCCGGCAGCGCAGAATGCGATTCTGGGCTCGGTCGCCGCAACCGAGATCGGCAAGGCCTCCGGCGTCTTCAACATGGGGCGCTTTCTCGGCGGCATGTTCGGCATCGCCGCCATGGTGGCGGTATTTTCCGCCAACGGCGCGGTCGATTCGGCGGCGAGCTTCAGCGCCGGTTTCGCGGCTTCCATGCGCGTTGCGGCCGGACTTTCACTGCTGGGAGCCGTCGCGGGATTATGGTTGCCGGCGCGCCGCCGCGTCACGCTTGCGCAGCTGCCGCGCAACGCGTGACCGACGATACGTTTCCGCTATCGATCAATCGGAAAATCGGCCTTGGACGGAACCCGCCAAACGCCTACATCAATCGAGCGGACGGAGAGATCTGAAACCAGGGGCGTTTCCATATGACGACCGAACAGGCGCAGCTGCCAAATCCCCACCGCGTGGTCATCGTCGGCGCCGGTTTTGGCGGACTGGAAGCCACCTTTCGGCTGGCCGGCGCGCCGGTTGCGATCACGCTCGTCGACCGGCGCAACCATCATCTGTTCCAGCCGCTGCTGTACCAGGTCGCGACCGCCTCATTGGCCACGTCCGAAATCGCCTGGCCGATCCGCTATCTGCTGCGCGACCGCGCCGAAGTCACGACGCTGTTCGCCACCGTGAACGGCGTCGACGCCGCGAACAAGCGCGTGCTGCTCGATGACGGCGATACGCTGTCCTACGACACCCTGATTCTCGCCACCGGCGCCTTCCACGCTTATTTCGGCCATGACGAATGGGAGCCGTTCGCGCCTGGCCTGAAGACGCTGGAGGACGCCACCACGCTGCGGCGGCGGATTCTGGTCGCGTTCGAGCGCGCCGAACGCGAGACCGATCCGGCGCGGCGCGCGGCGCTCCTCACCTTCGTCATTGTCGGCGCCGGCCCGACCGGGGTCGAACTCGCCGGCACCATCGCGGAATTGGCGCGGGACACGCTGCCGCCGGACTTCCGCAACATCGACACCCAGCACGCGCGCGTGGTGCTGATCGAGGCGGGCCCGCGCGTGCTGGCCGGCTTTGCCGACGATCTTTCGACTTACGCGCAGCGCTCGCTGGAAAGTCTCGGCGTCGAGGTGGTGCTGGGAAAACCCGTTACCGAATGCTCGGCCGATGGCGTGATGTATGGCGGCGAGCAGCTCGCAGCCAAAACCCTGATCTGGGCCGCCGGCGTGCGCGCCTCGCCCGCGGCCGAATGGCTGAACGCACCGGCCGACCGCGCCGGCCGCCTGCAGGTCGATCCCGATCTCACCGTGCCGGGCCATCCCGATATTTTCGCGATCGGCGATACCGTCGCGATCGCAGGTCCCGACGGTAAGCCGGTGCCCGGCATCGCGCCGGCAGCCAAACAACAGGGCCGCTATGTTGCAGATACCATCAAGGCGCGGCTGCGCGGCGAAACGCTGCCGCCATTCCACTACAAAAATTCCGGCAGCCTGGCGCAGATCGGCAAGCACAGGGCGGTAATCGATTTCGGAACGTTCAAGCTGCGCGGCGTGCTGGCGTGGTGGATCTGGAGCATCGCCCACATCTATTTCCTGATCGGCCTGCGCAACCGGCTTCAGGTCGCGATCAGCTGGCTGTGGGTCTATCTGCGCGACCAGCGCGCCGCGCGGCTGATCACGCAGGGCTCCAGCAAGGTGGTGGGCCCGGCGGCGACACGAGACCCTGCCTACAAAATAAGCAAACCCGACTGAGCGACTCGGCCGGCGGGTCGCGCATGGAGCCGTCCAAATTCAGGTCAAGCAGCTGATAAATTGAGAAAATTTGTCGTGTTCCGGCGCCCTCCGCGGGTGTACACAATGGCACACCGCTTGCTTCGATAGGGAGGCGGTTGCCGCCTCCGGGAGAGCAGTTATTGATGGCGAACCTCTGTCCAGTCCTGCGCTTTCGGACCGCGGAAACGGCGTGCTTGCCCGATCCGCCGATTGACTTCGTCTGCGACTGGGGCCGCGGGTGACGGAAACCGTCGCAGCGATCGTCGCCGCGCATCGCGCCGGCCAGCTGACGCCCGCGCAAACCGTGGCGCGCAGTTTTGCGCGGATTCGCGCGCATGACGATCCCGCCATTTTCATCAGCCTGCGCGTCGAAAACCAGGCGCTGGCCGAAGCCGAGCAGTTGGCCTCGAAAAAGGATGCCGCACGGCTTCCTCTCTTCGGCGTTCCGGTCGCGGTGAAGGACAATATCGACGTGGCGGGCATGCCGACCACCGCGGCCTGTCCGGCGTTTTCCTATTCTCCGACGCATGACGCGACCGCGGTGGCGCGGCTGCGCGCGGCCGGCGCCATCGTGATCGGCAAGACCAACCTCGATCAGTTCGCTACCGGCCTGGTCGGCACACGCTCGCCCTACGGTATTCCCAAAAATCTGCTGCGCGCCGATCTGATTCCGGGCGGATCGAGTTCAGGCTCCGGGGTCGCGGTGGCGGCGGGATTGGTGCCGCTCGCGCTCGGCACCGACACCGCCGGAAGCGGCCGGGTGCCGGCGATGCTCAACAACATCGTCGGGCTGAAGCCGAGCCTTGGCCTGGTCTCGACCGCGGGCCTGGTGCCGGCCTGCCGGACGCTGGATTGCGTCTCGGTATTCTCGCTCACCGTCGACGACGCCATGACGGCGCTGCAGGCGATCGCCGGCCCGGACGGCGCCGACCCCTATTCGCGCGACCGGCGGCTGGCGGAGATGACGCCGTTTCCCGCCAATCTCAGGCTGGGAGTGCCGAATAAAGGCCAGCTGATCTTCTTCGGCGACAAGGCCTCGGAGGCTGCCTATGCCGAGGCGCTGAAGCGCTGGACTTCGCTCGGCGCCACGCTGGTCGAGTTCGACCTCGAACCGTTCTACGAAACCGCGCGGCTGCTCTATGAGGGGCCGTGGGTCGCCGAGCGCTATCTGGTGATCCGCAACCTGCTGGCGTCATCGCCGGACGCGATCCATCCGGTGACGCGCGAGATCATCATCGCAGGCTCGAGGCTTTCCGCCGCCGACACTTTTGCGGCGCTGTACAGGCTGCAGGGGCTGCGCAAGATCGCCGAGCGCGGCTTTGCCAATATCGACGCGCTGGTGCTGCCGACGACGCCGACGGTGTATTCCACCGCGCAGGTGCTGGCCAATCCGCTCGAACTCAATTCCAGGCTCGGCACCTACACCAATTTCGTCAACCTGCTCGACCTCTGCGCCCTCGCGCTGCCGGCTTCGATGCGGCCGGACGGCATCCCGTTCGGCATCACGCTGCTAGCGCCGGCCGGCCAGGACGCGCGGCTCTCCAGCATCGGCCGCATGTTCCACGCCGACACGAAATTGCCGATGGGCGCGCTCGGCCTGCCGCAGCCGCCGCTGGTGACGTTGCCGGCCGGCGTCAGTGGCGACGAGATCGCCATCGCCGTGGTCGGCGCGCATCTGTCGGGCATGGCGCTGAACGGCGAATTGAAGACGCTCGGCGGTCGGCTGCTGGAACAGGCCACCACCGCGCCGGACTACAAGCTCTATGCGCTGGAAACCACGCCACCGAAGCCCGGGATGCTGCGGGTGGCAGCCGGAGCGGGCGCGTCGATCGAGCTGGAAATCTGGGCGCTGCCCGCCGCCGCGTTCGGCAAATTCGTGGCCTCCGTGCCGCCGCCGCTGTCGATCGGCACCGTGCGGCTCGCCGACGGCCGCGGCGTCAAGGGTTTCATTGTCGAAGCCGCCGACGTCAACGGCACACGGGAGATTTCCGCGTTCGGCGGCTGGCGCGCCTTTATGGCGGAAGCCGCGGCGGAGTGACCCCCGTCATTCCAGGGCGCATCGAAGATGCGAACCCGGAATCTCGAGATTCCGGGTTCGATGCTTCGCATCGCTCCGGAATGACGATTACACCGACACCGCATAAACCTCGTATTCATCCCGCACCAGCTCAATATGCGCGCGCATCGCGACGGCCGCGCCGGCCTTGTCGCCGCGCAGGATCGCGACCACGACGCGGTCGTGCTCGGCGTGGGATTTCGCCAGCCGGCCGAGATTGCGGAACTGGGCGCGGCGGAACGGCTGCACCCGCACCCGGGTCGCGAGCGTAATCTCGGCGATGTAGCCGTTCTGCGAACCGGCATAGATCGCATTGTGGAAGCGCTCGTTGACCTCGTGAAAGCGGTCGGGATTGCCGGCATGGCTCAACACCCGCAATTCCTCGTGGATCGCCTCCAGCCGGTGGCGATCGCCGGGCTGCATGCGTTCCGCGGCAAGCCCCGCGCACATCGCTTCCAGCTCCGCCATCGCCTCGAACATCCCGGTCAGCCGCTGGATCGAGGGCCGCGCCACCACCGCGCCGCGATGCGCCCGCGAATCGACCAGGCCCGAGGCTGCGAGCTGGCGCAGCGCCTCGCGCACCGGGGTGCGCGACACGTTGAAGCGGCGTGCGATGTCGGTCTCGTCCAGCGCCGCGCCCGGCGGCAGCGCGCCGCGCACGATTTCGTCCGCGAGCTGCAGCCGCAATTCCTCCGCGCGCGTAATCTTGATTGGGTGGGGCGAAGCGCGGTCGACGCGCGGGACCACCGTCTCAGCCTCTGGACGTGGCGCGGAACCTGCCGGGAGATCGTCAAGACTCATGCCTTTTGACCCCTGGGTGTTCCGCCTTCGTCGATGATGCTGACATGGGCGGCGACGATCTTCCAGCCCTCGGCAAATCGCACCCAGGTCTGCATCTGGCGGCCGACCTTGCCCGGCAAGGTATCGCGATAGAACAGCGTGGAGGCGACCGCGGTGTCGCGGCCATAGGTGGAGATGACGGTCCGCGCGGTCGTGCGGTTGAGGCCGATCGGCGAGCGCGCGGCACGAAACGCCACGATCGCATCATAGCCGTAGAGATTTTCGCCGATGCCGTAGCGCAGCGTCCTGGGGTCGGCGCGGAACAATTGATCGAGCACGGCGACGTCGTTCGATACCAGCGCCTTCTCGTAGCGCTCGAATTGCGCTGATACCTCCGAGAGCACGTCGGGGAGATCGACCTGCATGTCAGATTCCCCTCGGCGGAGGTGCTGCGACCACGCCTTGGCGCTCCAGCGCGAAAGCCACCCGCAGCGCGATGTCCTCGCGCCAGGGCGCGGCGATGATCTGCACCCCGATCGGCATCGGCTCCAGCGGCACCGGGACCGCCGCGACCGGCAGCCCGATAAAGGAAATCGGCTGGGTGTGGACACCGATATTGGCGCGCACCGGAAGCTCGACGCCGTCGAGCACGAAGGTCGTCTGCCCGAGTTTTGGCGCGACGCAGGGCGTTGCAGGCGCGAGGATGACGTCGACCGACTTGAACAGTTCCAGCACCTGCGCGCGATACCAGCGGCGGAATTTCTGCGCGCGGTCGACCAGAGGTGCCGGGATCATCGCGCCCGCCAGCAAGCGGTCGCGCACCGCTGGATCGAAATCGCCCGCACGCCGGCGCAGGCGATCGAGATGCAGCGAGGCGCCCTCGGTAGCGGTGATGATATAGGCGGCGGCACGTGCGCGTGCGGCCTCCGGGATTTCGACCGTGCGCGTAACTCCGAGCGCCCTGGCGACGCGGGCGACGGCCTCGACAGCCTCGGGAAAAACACTCTTCTGGAAATATCCGCCGGCGATCGCAATCCGCAGGCCCCCGATGTCCTGCGCAAGCAGCGCACTCACCGGCTCGGCGAGCCGCGTCGTGCAGGCTGCGTCCTCCGGGTCGGGTCCCTGCATCGCGTCATAGGCCAGCGCGAGATCCGCGACATTGCGCGCGAACGGGCCGAGATGATCGAGGCTGTAGACGAACGGAAACGACCGCGCCCGCGACAGACGGCCATAGGTCGGCTTCAATCCGAAGATGCCGCAGAATGAGGACGGCACCCGGATCGAGCCGTTGGTGTCCGAGCCCAGTGCGATCGGCACCAGGCCGCCGCCGACCGCGCCGCCGGAGCCGCCGGAGGAGCCGCCGGTCATCCGCGTCGGATCATGCGGATTGCGCGATGGTCCGTCGTGGACATTCTCGCCCGTAAAATCGTAGGCGTATTCGCCCATGTTGAGCGCGCCGACTAGCACGGCGCCCGAAACCTCCAGCCGCTCGATCAGGGTGGCGTCGCGCGGCGACGGTTTCAAGTCGCGGTTGATCTTCGATCCGGCGCGGGTCGAAAGCCCCTGCACATCGAACAGGTTTTTCACCGCGAACGGCACGCCGGCGAGCGGGCCGACTTTCTTGCCGGTTGCAATCGCGGCGTCGATGGCGCGCGCCCGGGCGCGGGCGCGATCGGCGGTCACGTCGGTGAAGCAATTCAGGATGCGATCGTGTTTGGCGATCCGCGCCAGCGCCGCCTCGGTGACGCCGAGCGCGGACAACCTCCGGCCCGATACGGCCGAGGCGATTTCCGCGGCCGACAGTCCGTCGGCGCCTTGGGGAATCGCGAGATCAGGCTGCAAAGACACTGGCCGGCTCGGTTTCGTCGGGGAGCGGGAATTCATCGACCAGCCGCGCGATCCTCAGCGAGATCTCGAGATTGGCCCTGACCGCCGGCTTCCAGGCGGGGTCGATCGGCAGCGCCAACGCCTTGGCTGCGGCATCGACATAATCGTCAAGCGGATCGGCGGCCATTTTGCTCCCATCGACAGGATCGTTTCGCAACCCCGGTTAGCATCTTTCCGCTTCATGCTCTAGATTCTTGTTTGACGCGTTTTCTTCATGCCAACCGGTCTCCACTTCGCTCGAAAATGCGCTAATGAACCGGCAATGGGGGGTGCGGGATCGCCGTCAATAACTCCCTGGTATAGGCATCCTGCGGGTCGCCCAGCACCCGTTCCGACGGCCCCTGCTCGACGATTCGCCCCGTCCGCATCACGATGACCCGGTCGCACAACAGCCGCACCACGTTCAAATCGTGCGACACGAACAGATAGCTCATGCCCATCGACGCCTTCAGATCCTGCAGCAGGTTCAACACTACCGCCTGCACCGAGACGTCGAGCGCCGCCGTCGGCTCGTCGAGGATCACGAGTTTCGGATGCAGCGCGATGGCGCGCGCGATGCCGACGCGGGCCTTCTGGCCGCCCGACAATTGATGCGGGAAGCGATCGAGCAGGTTGACCGGCAGGCCGACCAGGCCGGCCAGCTCCTCGCAGCGCGCACGGAGTGCGTCGCGCCCCTTGATATTGCCGAGTTGCATGATCGGATCGGCAATGGCGCGCGCCGCGGTGAAGCGCGGATTGAGGCTGTCGGTCGGATCCTGGAACACCATCTGGATGCTCTTGCGCAGCGGCAGCCGCGCGAACGCGTTCGGCATGATGGCGCCGATCTCGTCGCCGTCGAACGCGATGCGGCCGGAGGTCTGGTCCAGCAGCCGCATCACCATCATCGAGGTGGTGGATTTGCCGCAGCCGGATTCTCCGACCAGGCCGACGCTCTCGCCGCGGCCGACCGAGAAGCTGATGCCGTCGACCGCGCGGAAATTCTCCAGCTCGACCGGCGGCTTGCGCGAGAACAGTTTTGACAAAGTGGCGGTGGCCCCCTGGCGCGGGTATTCTTTCACCAGTTTTTCGACGAGCAGGAGGGGCTGCTTGACGGTATCGTCACCCCCGGGCTTGACCCGGGGATCCATTGCTGAAGAAGAGTCTTGCGAAGAGGGATGGATGGCCGGGTCAAGCCCGGCCATGACGGCTGATGGCTGGGGCGCCACCGGCGGCAACGCCGCGGCTTCTTCCTCCGGCAGCAGATCGCGCAGGGAGACGCCGATCCGGGGCGTCGCGCGCATCAGCTTCTTGGTATAGGCGTGCTCGGGATTGGCAAAAATATCGGCGGAAAGCGCGGTTTCCACCACCCTGCCCTTTTCCATCACCACCACACGGTCGCAATAGGCCGCCGCCAGGCCGAGATCGTGGGTGATCAGGATGGTCGACATGCCGCGCCGCTTGGTCAGCTCGACGATCAGATCCATCACCGCCTTCTGCGTGGTGACGTCGAGGCCGGTGGTCGGCTCGTCGGCGATCAGGAGCTGCGGATTGCAGGCCAGCGCCAGCGCGATCACCACGCGCTGGCACATGCCGCCCGACAGTTCGAACGGATAGGCGTGATAGCGCTCGCGCGGACGGGCGATCTTGACCTGCTCCAGCGCCTCGATCGCCTTCTCGCCGCGGTCGCCGACCTGCGACTGCTGCACATGCTGGCGCAGCACGTCCTCGATCTGGTCGCCCACTTTCCGGATCGGATTGAGCGCCGCGCGCGGGTTCTGGAAGATCATCGAGATTTCGCGGCCGCGCAAATCGCGCATCTGGTCTTCGCTGGCGTTCTTGACGTCGATACCGGAAAACATCACCGAGCCCTCGGCGATTTTTCCCGCGCGGTCGAGAATCCGCATCACCGCATAGGAGGTCACCGATTTTCCGGAACCGGATTCGCCGACAATGCCGAGCGTCTCGCCCTTGGCCACGGAGATGTTGACGTGCTGCACGGCCTTGACGATACCGCGGCGGGTGGCGAATTCCACGGTGAGGTCGTTAACGTCGAGCAGCGGCGGCGCGGTCATTCAATGCCTCCGCGAGTGAGGTCGGCTCCCTCTCCCCGTTCTTACGGGGAGAGGGCTGGGGTGAGGGGCCTCTATCAGCGAATACAGCAGGCAGAGGAGTGCGCTGAGGCTCCCCCTCACCCGCCGCGCAAGAGCGCGGCGACCTCTCCCCGCAAGCGGGGCGAGGTGAAGAGCAACATCGCGAAATGACTTTCCCATCCCCTCACGTCCTTCGCTGGGGGTCGACGATGTCGCGCAGGCCGTCGCCGAGCAGGTTGAAGCAGAACACCGCGATCATCAGCGCCACGCCCGGAAACAGCGCGATCCACCATTCGCCCGACACCATGAAGCCCGCGCCTTCGGCGACCATGATGCCCCATTCGGCGGTCGGCGGCCGCACGCCGAGTCCGATGAAGGACAGGCCGGCGGCGTTGAGGATGGCGTAGCCCATGGTCAGCGACATCTGCACGATCATGATCGGCATGATGTTGGGCAGGATGTGCACCAGCAGGATCCGAAATTCGCCATTGCCCGACAGCCGCGCCGCCTGCACGAAGCCGGCGTCGCGGCGCACATTGGCCTCGGCGCGCGCGACGCGGGCATAAAGCGGGAAATTCACGATCGCGGTCGCGATGATGATGTTCTGCACGGTGTTGCCGAGCGCCGCCACGATGCCCATCGCCAGCACGAACAGCGGGAACGCCATGATGGTGTCGGCGATGCGGCCGACGATGCGGTCGGTCCAGCCGCCGAAATAGCCCGCGGCGATGCCGGCGAGCCCGCCCATCAGGAATACCAGCACGACGGACGCCACCGCGATGAAGGTGTCGAGCCGCGTCGCCACGATGACCCGGCTGAAGATGTCGCGGCCCAGTTGGTCGGTGCCGAACCAATGCGCCAGCGACGGCGGCTTCAGCGCGGCCGCGGTATCGGACGCCAGCGGATCGTAGGGAACGATGTAGGGGCCGAACAGCGCCGCGAACACGATCACGATCAGGAGCCCGAACGCAAACGCGGTGACGCGATTCTCGCCGAGCACGTAACGGGTGTGCTCGAAGATCGCCGATAGCCCCGAGGTGCGTGCGGGTGCGGCGGGTTCAACGGCAGGCGCAACGGTGCTCATGCTTCCACACTCACCCTTCAAGCCTCACCCGGGGATCGATCACGCCATAGAGGATATCGATCATCAGGTTGAGCAGCACATACATGACTGCCATGGTCAGCACGAAGCCCTGCACCGGTGCGAAGTCCGACGAGATCAGGGCTTCCACCGCATAGGAGCCGATGCCCGGCCAGGCGAACACTTTTTCCACCAGCACGTTGGCACCAAGCAGGAAGGAGAACACCATGCTGAGTGTGGTGATGACCGGCAGCATGGCGTTGCGGAAGGCGTAGGTGACGATCACCGTGCCCGGCGACAGGCCGGAGGCACGTGCGGTGCGGACGAAATCCGACGACAGCACCGCCAGCATCGAGGCCCGCGTCATCCGCGCGATCGGCGCCAGCGAGAAGATCGCGAGCGTCATCGCCGGCAGGATCAGCTGGCTCAGCGCGGAACGAAACACCTCGAAATCGCGGGCGATCAGCGCGTCGATCAAATAGAAGCCGGTCACCGTCGGCGGCGCGCTATAAAACACATCCAGCCGCCCGAGCGGCGCCGGCGACCAGCCGAGCCGGAAATAGAAGACATAGACCAGCACCAACCCCGTGAAGAACACCGGCAGCGACACGCCGGCCGTGGTCGTGACCCGGCAGAGATGGTCGATCCAGGAGCCCGGCCTGGTCGCGGCGAGAATGCCAAGGGGAATAGCGATCACGATCGAAACCACGAGGCCGAGCAGCGTCAGTTCGGCAGACGCCGGCAGGCGGTTGCGGATTTCGGTCGCGACCGGCTGGCCTGTCGTGAGCGAATTGCCGAAATCGCCATGGGCGAGATCGCTGGTGTAGCGGAAGAACTGCTCGATCAGCGGCTTGTCGAAGCCGAGCTTCTTCCTGATCTGCTCGATTGCCTCCTTGTTTGCGGCAGGACCGGCGAAATAGGCCGCGGGATCGCCCGGCAGCGCCCTCGTCAAGAGAAAGGTGACGATCACAACCCCGATCAGCGAGGGGATCGCGAACATCAGCCGCTTGCCGATCATGGTCAGCATGGCGCGCTCCAGCGCGCGGCGAATGGCGAATAGCGAATGGCGAATGGATAATGCGGGCTGCTTTCTTCCACTATTCGCTACTCCCTATTCGCTATTCGCCTGCTATTCTCCACTCACCCCTTCACCAGCGCGCGATAATCGAGCCGGCGGTGGAACCAGTATTGATAGCCGGAGACGTTCTTCTGCATCGCAACGTTGACGAAGGGCTGGTACAGCGGAATGCGCGGGATGTCGGCAAAGGCGAGATCGACAAAACCTTTCACGTCGCCGTCATAGGCCGCCGTATCGCCGCTGGCGGCGGCGGTGCGTGCGCCGTCGATCAACTTGTCCATCGCAGGCGACTTGTAGCTCATGGTGTTGAAGACGGAATTGTTGCCGTGATAGCACCAGTAGAAGAAATATTCGGGGTAATCGAGCCAGCCCGAGAACACGTTGGTGAACAGCGGCATCTCCTTCTTGTTCAACTCGGTGCGCCAGTTGGCGCCGGGCACCTTGTTGATCGTGGTCTTGATGCCGATCTGCGCGAGACTCTCCTGCGTCAGCACGCAGAGCGGCTCGTTGATCCCGGCGAAATTCAGGTCGAATGAAATGGTGGTCTCGAAGCCGTTGGGATAGCCGGCTTCCGCCATCAGCGCCTTGGCCTTGTCCATGTCGGTGACATATTTGGTCGGCTGCGGCCACGCCACCTCGGTCGGCTTCTCGGCGGGCGCGCCGAACATCGGATTGGCGAGCCCGAACAGCACCGCGTCCATGATCTTCTGATACGGAATCGCGTAAGCCACCGCCTGCCGCACCTTCAGATTGTCGAACGGCGGCTTGGTCACGTTCATGCCGATGTACTGGATGCCGTTCGAGAACGGCAGCGACACGATGTTGAGCTTGCCGGCGGCCTTCAGCTCCTGGAAATCCTTGTTTGGCAATTCATAGGAAATGTCGGCATCGCCCCGCTCGAGCAGCGCGCGGCGGTTGCCTGCCTGCGGCACCATGCGCCAGATCACGCGCTTGATCTTCGGCATGGGACCACCGACCCAGTCGTCGTTGCGTTCCATGATCACTTCGGTGCCGGCGGTCCATTTCGTCACCTTGTAGGCGCCGGAGCCAGCGGTCTGTTGCTTGGTGTATTCGAGGCCCCAGGGGTCCTTCTCGCTGGCGTTCTTCTTCACCAGTTCGGAATTGACCACGCAGGGCACGATGACGGCGAGATCCGGAATCGTCAGGCGATCCTTCTTGGCGAAATCCACCCGCACGGTGTTGTCGTCGACGACGACGAACTGTTCCGGCTTTGTCAGCGAGCCCGCGCTCATCTGGAACGTCGGAAAGCCGCCGACGCTGACGGCGCGGTCGAGCGACCATTTGACGTCCTTGGCCGACACCTGTGTGCCGTCGTGGAATTTCGCGCTCTTCTTCAGTTTGAAGGTCACCGACATGTCGCCGACATTCATGTCCTCGGCGAGTTCGGGCTTGAACTTGTCGCGGTCGTAATAGGGCACGCCGCCGGGGCCGCTCTTCATCTCATGGCTGATCAGCCGGTCGTAGCAATTCCACGACACCTCATAGCCGGGCACGTTGGTGCCGACGCCGTGGATGTCGAGATTGTTGGGGCCGCCCTCGGAGACGATCAGCAGCGTCTCGGAGCGGGCATCCGCCTTGGCCGCGGACCAGATCGCGGGCGCCGGCACCATGGCGCCGGCAGCGACGCCGGTGACGGATTTCAGGAAATCGCGGCGCTTCATCTGATGGCTCCAACGCTACGGGAATCGTGCTTTTGGAGCGACTTCGCAAGGTTCGTGCCAAACCTTAATGCAACTCTATTGGCGTCCTAAACACATGATATGGCTTCCGAATATCGTGCTTTTAGAATGGCTGGATGCCGCATCAGTTGCATACAAAGAAATGGCGTTGCCTATTATTGATGCACTCATTCGACGCCCACTTTTCCTGGGCAAACGTCCTACGGCCACGTCAGTCGGTTATAAATCCTAGGAGCATTCGCAGGAGAAACCAGATGAAGTACCAGGCGATCAACTTCGGCGCGAAGCTTAAACTGTTCGACGAGCAGTGGCAGCCGAAGGTCATCGCCGAAATGAACGACTATCAATTCAAGATCGTGAAGCTCGAGGGCGACTTCATCTGGCACGATCACAAGGACACCGATGAAACCTTCATCGTCCTCGATGGCGTGCTGCGGATCGATTTTCGCGACGGCGCGGTGAAGTTGTCGGCAGGCGAAATGTTCGTCGTGCCGAAGGGCGTCGAACACAAGCCTTATGCCGAACACGAGGTCAAACTACTGCTGATCGAACCAAGGGGCGTGCCCAATACAGGTGACCAGGGCGGCGAACGCACCGCCGCGAACGACGTCTGGATTTGAATTCATCTCGTCTGTCCGAAGCGAAAATGCGCTACGGGCAAAAATCCTCGTTGTTGACGCGCAGGCAGCGCGGCGCCGCGACCACTTTCCGCCGGCCGCAGCCGTCGTTGACATCGATCTTCTTCAGCGCCCGAAGTGCGGCCATGGTCGGGCGATACCAGAGATAGCGCTCGTCTGACAGCTGCGAGGCGCGACGCAATCCTTCGATGGTGGCGGCTTCGAACGCGCCATCGCCCTCGCCGGTCATGCAATCGAGGCGAGCCAACTGCTCCTGAATCCGCTGCACCAGGTCGCGGCCCTGATAGGTCGGCCCGGCGCTGTCGAGCACGACCGCCTCGCGCAAGCGCCCTGCCGTGGTGCGCGCTTCCGCCGCCTCCGGCGTGTCGGGAAACAGCGATGCGACGAGGTCGAAGGCCTCAGGGGTTTGCGCCTGCCCGGCGCGCGCCAGAACCAGCGCCGCGGCTGAAGATGCCGTGGCCGGGGTTTCATTCGCGTTCGCCTCCCTCAGTTTGGCGGCGATCGGTTTCGCCAGCGCTGCCTCGGGGCTTTCGGGAAAGCGTTCGATCAAAAGATCGTACAGCGCGACATTACTGTTTTCCTTGGCCGCCGCGAACAGCTGTGCAGCCGGGCTCGGCGGCGGTGCCGGCGGGACGAAATAGAAGTCCGCTTCGAGCGAAGTCGACTCCCAGGGGATCTGCGCTTCGCCGGTTGCGAGCCGGACCTGGCGGCGCACGCTCTTGAACACGTCTTCCAGCTTTTCGCCCGGCACGGTCATGGCGTCCGCCAGCGCCCTGGTATAGGGGCTATGGCCATCCTCGCCGTCGAACGCAATCTTGCCCGATCCGGTGGCGGAGGCGATGAACACGCCGTAGACCGCGCCCATCGGTACCAGGCCGACGATGCCAGCGGGCGCCACGCTTGCGGGAAACGGATTATCGCGGCAGGCGTCGAGGATCAGGATGTTGAGCGCATTGCCGGCGGCCGCCAGCCGATCGGCGACGCGCTTGACGCTCAGCGAAGTCGAGGCGACGTCGGATCGCCGCCTTATGTCGGCACTGACCGGCACCAGATAGTTGATGGAATCGCTCTCCAGCCCGTGTCCGGCATAATACAGCACCGACACCGTATCGGGTCCGCGCTCCCTGATTTTTCGCGCGAAACTGTCGACGTCCTCGGTCATGCCCTTGAGGTCACGGTCGGTCTTTTCCGTGACGTCGAAACCGACCTGCCGCAGTTTTTCGGCGATCAGGTGCGCGTCTTTCGCCGGGTTGCCGAGTTTACCGAGCTTGACGTAATTGGCGTTGCCGATCACCAGCGCCAGCCGCGGCGCCGATGGCGGCACGGTTCGTCTCGCCTGATCGGAGGCGAGGGCAAGCGAACATTGGCAGATTGCATGCACGATGAGGCCGGCGGCAGGCAGCGCCCAGGATTTCACGACATTTCGCATCGGATGTAATATAGCAAATCCCGACCTGCCCGCCATCGGATCCCCGAATATGAACGTTGTGCAACAGCTCTTCGGCAGCGGCCTGCGTCGGCTGCTCTGTTGTGGAGCTTTGCTGGCGGCCCTCGCCTGCCACGCCGCGTCAGCGGAAGTCCTGAGCGGACATGAATTCCAGAACCTGCTGGCCGGCGGGCCGGAAGGCACTACCATCGTGTTCGAGGGCGGTAACGACAAGGTGTTCTATTCGCCCACCCTGAAAAATAAGTTGCGGCTGGCGCCCGAGCTCGGCCCGGAATTCCTCAAGCAAAAAATCTTGCAAAATACCGTCGCCGAAGGTGTCTTCATTGCAGCCATGATCGAGGACGGCAAATGGCGCACCATCAGCGGCATCGCCGGGATCGCCGCCGACATGGACTCTGGCCACGGCGTGCTGACGCTGGTGCAGACGTTTCCCGACGACACCAGCCTGAAAGCGTTCGAGAAGCGCGACCGACTCTATGCGGTGGTCATCGTCGAAGAGGCTACGAGCGGCATTCTGTGCCGGAAATCACAGTGGCAAAAGCTGTTCACGTTCAAGGGTGAGCCGAAGATGACGACGGTGCGCTGCGACTTCACCGTCGGCAATATCGTGACGCCGGCGAGCGCTCAATGAAGTCCAAGGGGGAATAAATGATGTTAAGGGCATTCGGATATCGACGCTCCAACCAAGGGATCGTCGCAACATGCACCCGCGCCGCGCTGCTGGCTGCGCTTATCGTGCTGGGATCGCTGTTCGCCAACCGCGAGGCGGCGGCGGGCGCCTCGGTGGCCGCGGCGGCGCAAAGCGCCGATGCCGGCGTCTCGGCGTGCGGCAGCAACAGCGGCAAGGTGCTCTACAGCTGTATCGCCAATGTGCTGGATCGCTTGAGCAGCGAAATCTCCGACGTCAAGGTGCCTGCCGCACGAACCGCGCTGCACACCGCCGCCTCGAGATTGCGGGCCGCCGCCAATATGACTCAGGCGCTCTCGGCGATCTCGCAATGCCGTGCGGCGATATCGAGCGCGATAGGTCTGGCGAGGACGATCGGCCGCGGCGGCAGTCAGGGTCTCGACGCGATCGCCGGCGTGCTCAGTCACGCGGCCCAGCTGATCCAATCCAAGGGGTGATGGGCGGCCGAGTCAAATCGGCCAGAGCAATCGTTCCAGTTCGAACAGGTCGCCGGCCTTCTGCTGCCAGTCCTCGATGCAAATCTGGAAGTTCAGATTGCTGGCGCGGTGCAGCAGCCCCATCGCCATCAGCCGGCGCGTCAGTGCTGGCGTGACGTCGGCCTTCGTATATCCGTAGCCGCGAAACAGGCTGTGAACGCGATCCGGTATTCCCGCCGTCATGAAGCTGCCGGGGCCAAGCAGATCGTATTCGCGCCATCCCGTCATCACGTCGCCGAAGTCGATCAGCCCGGCTAACTTCCCGTCGTCGCCGCTCAGCAGAAAATTCTCCGGAATGTATTCGCCGGTCAGGATCACCGGCGGCGCGTCGAGCGGAATGAGGGGCGCCGCGTCGCGAATGAACTGGTCGAGCCCGTCCAGATATTTTGGCGCGAGCCCAAGGCGCTCGTGCCGGGCGCGGCATCGCTTGATCTGCGCGGGAATGAACTCATCCCAGCGCGGTTCGATGGCGGACAATTCTCCGACCGGCACGCGCTGCACTTCCGCGATGGTCTCGCCGATCCGGCCGAGCAGGCGCTGCTTTTGATCCTCCGGCAGGTGAGGCCACGCCTGCTTGCCAATGATGCCGGAGAGCCGGGTGATGACGAGATACGGCCAGCCGTCGCGTTCGCCCTCGAGGACGATTTCCGGGATCGGCACCGTGATGCGGCCGCGCAGCTGCGCCAGCGACATCCGCTCCGATACGAATTGATGACGCAACAGCGGCGGAAAAATCTTCAATATCAATTTGTGGTCGAGCGCGACGACGAGATTGGTGCCGGTCGCAAACAGATGCGCCTCACCATGCGGCAAGCGATGGCTGCGCGCGATGTCGAGCGCCGCCGGCAGGCATTGCGCCGCGTCGGCGCGCCAGGCGTCGTATGCCTCGATATTCTCCAGGTTCGGCAATGCATGCATCGGGCGCGGTTACCGGTCCGGGTTGGCGCGCTGGAACTGGCGCAGCAGCCGATTGCCCCGTTCGACCGCCGAATCCATCGCGGCTTGCGCGGTTTTCTTGCCGGCAAAAGCCTGTTCCAGTTCGTCGTCGATGACGTCGCGGATCAAAACGAAGGAGCCGAGCCGCAAGCCCCGCGAATTCACGGTCGGCGGCTTCAAGGTGATCTGCTCGATCGAAATCGCGGTGCCGGGATTGCGATCGTAGAAGCCCTGCGCGCGGGTCAGGTCGAAGGCGGCGCGGGTGATCGGCAAATAGCCGGTGTTCTGGTGCCAGGCGGCCTGGACCTCCGGCTTCGAAAGGAAGCCGAAGAACTTGGCGACCCCCCTGTATTCCTCGCGCGGCCGGTCGCGCAGCACCCACAGGGTGGCGCCGCCGATGATGGTGTTTTGGGGCGCGCCCTTGACGTCGGGCCAGTACGGCAGCATGCCGTAACCGACCTCGAATTTCGAATTTTTCAGGATGTCGGCGCGCGTCGCCGACGAGCCGATGAAGATGCCGCAGTCGCCGTTCTGAAACCGCGGCTCGGCCGACGTGGCGCGGCCGCCATAGTCGAACACCTTCGTGGCCTGCCATTCCGCCAGTTGCGCGATGTGCCGCACCACGACCGGATTGTTGAAATCGAGCACCGCGTCGAGACCGTTGAAGCCATTGGCCTCGGTCGAAATCGGCAGGTCATGGTAGGCGGAAAAATTCTCGACATTGATCCAGGACGGCCAGGACGTGGTGAAGCCGCAGGCCATGCCCTGTGCCCGCAGCCGCTTCGCCGCCTCGCCGAGTTCCGGCCAGGTCTTTGGCGCGACGTCGGGGTCGAGGCCGGCGGCACGGAACATGTCCCTGTTGTAGTAGAGGATCGGCGTCGATACGTTGAACGGGAACGACAGCATGTTGCCGGCGGCGTCGGCATAATAGCCGGTGACGGCCGGCAGATAGGCGGCGGGCGAAAACGCCTCGGCCTCGTCGCGCATCAGCTCGAACACCGGATAGATCGCGCCCCTCGCCGCCATCATGGTGGCGGTCGCGATCTCGTTGACCTGGACGATCGCGGGCTGGCTGCGCGAACGAAACGCGAAGATCGCCGCGGTGACGGCCTCGGTGTAGTTGCCCTTGTAACTCGGCACCACGCGGTATTCGGATTGCGAGGCGTTGAAATCGGCCGCCAGTTTCTCCAGCTGCCGCCCGAGTTCGCCCGACATCGCATGCCACCACATGATGTCGGTGACCGCAAATGCCGGCGAGGCGAAACCGAGCACGGCGGCCGCAGAAGCAAGTTGCAGAAATTTTTGGATTAGTTTCACCATAGAAACCTTCCAGCCTGTCAAGCTCGAAGCGCTACCCGCGCCCTCATAGAACCCCACGCCGGCCGTTTCAATCCGGGACGGAACAAGATCGCGGCAGCGGATTGACGAAGCTGACCATGCTGGCACAATGGTCCGAGGCCGCCCGCCTCCGCCAGAAGGCATTGAACCTTTTCTTCCCGCCGCAGACATCATCATAGGGGGATAGTTACCTGTGTTCAGCCGCGCCCACCTTTCGCGGATAGTGGTGCTTGTCTTTGCGCTGTTGTTGACGGCCGCCTCGACGGGCGCGCCGGCGCGTGAATTTCGCGCCGCCGACAACCAGAATGAGGACTATCCGACCGTTCAGGCGCTGCGCTACATGGGCCGCCTGGTCGAAGAGGGCAGCGGCGGCCGCCTGCAAATCCGGGTGTTCCACTCGAGCCAACTCGGCGAGGAAAAGGAAACCATCGAGCAGACCCGCGCCGGCGCCATCGATCTCAATCGCACCAACGTGGCGCTGATCGGAACCTTCGTGCCGGCCATGAACGTGTTGGCGATGCCGTTCCTGTTTCGCTCGGTCGAACATCTGCAGAAGGTGCTGGACGGCCCGATCGGCAAGGATATCCTCGGCAGCTTCGAGCCTTACGGATTCGTCGGGCTGACGTTTTACGATTCCGGCGCGCGCTCTATCTACAACAGCGTCAGGCCGCTGCACTCGATCGCCGACCTCAAGGGTTTGCGGCTTCGGGTGCAACAATCGGAACTGATGTCGGACATGGTCAGGGCGCTGGGCGCCGAGCCGGTCGAACTGCCCTACGGCCAGGTTCTCACGGGACTTGCGACCAAACTGATCGACGGCGCGGAGAACAACTGGCCGTCCTTCGTCACCACGGGTCACTACAAGTATGCCGGCTTCTACACCCTCACCGAACACACCATGAGCCCGGAAGTGCTGGTGATGTCGCTGAAGGCCTGGCAAAGCCTGTCGAACGAGGATCGCCAGCTTTTCCGCGACGCCGCGCAAAAATCCAGCCGCTTCATGCGCGAGAAGTGGATCGACCTCGAGCAGCGGTCGCAACAGCAGGCGAAGGCCGCCGGCGTCACCATCGTTACCGACTTCGACCGCAAGCCGTTCGAAGCCGCGATGGCGGGCATCTACCAGAAGGCGCAACGCGACCCCGCGGCCGCGGCCCTGATCGAACGCATTCGCAAGGTGGAGTGATCAGGTCTTGGCGGCATCCAGGCGGGACGAAGCGGTGGAACGGCGCCCGGGACTTGCCGGGCGCGGCCGCGCCTTGCTCGTCGGGCTGCTGCGCGCGGTGCCGATCCGCTGGCGCATCCTGTCGATCGCTGCACTGAACTCGGCGGTCGTCGTGGTGCTGGTCGCGATGATCTGGAACGGCGCGCAAGTGCTGGGTTCGGCCTGGGACGACGTCCGGCAGGTGCGGGAGTCCGACAAGATCCTGGCGCTCTTGGAGAGCGAAACCGGCCGGCTGCAGAACCTGATCCATCGCTACATCAACCAGCCGAGCCCCGAACTGTTCGCCGAGATCTTGCTGCTGCGCGAAGCCGTGCTTGGAACGCTGACCACCCGCGCCTCGACCGACCCGATGCTGTCGGGGTCGGTGGAGGAACTCGAGCGCGTCACCGAGCACTTCCTCAACGGTTTTGGCGAGTTGCGCGGCGTGCAGGCGACGATCTCGAAAACCTATGAGGACCAGGTCCTCTCTCCCGCCCGCGACATGGCGGGGCTCTATTCGATCATCGAGGGCGCGACCGGACACCGCGACGCGCTGATCTGGCCGGCGCTCGGAAAATCCCGCGAGGCCTTCACCGCGATGCTGGTCGCCGCCAACGCCTATTACCTGTCGCTGGCGACCGCGTCCGCCGAAGAAGCCCGCCGCAACACCGAAACCATCGAGAAGACGATTCCCGTGATGTCGGACCTGGCCGACAACGACCTGCAGCGCATGGCGCTGCAGCGCCTGAACGCGCGGACCGAGGCGTTGCGGCAGGGGCTTGCAAAACTGTCGGAGGAGCTTGCGAACCGCACCGAGCTGTTGCGCAACACCATCGATGCCAGCCAGGCCGAGGCGATCGGGGCGATCGACGATCTGTCCGCCAAGATGCGGACGCGCGAGCAGAAGGCGCAGGAAACCTTCGACCGGACGCTGGCCGACATCTCCCGCAAGGTGCTGTCGATCGCCGTGATCTTTCTCGGCATCATCATCACCGCGGGCGTGCTGATCGCGCTGTCGATCCGGCTGCCGCTGCAGCAGATCATGGCGGCCATGCACGCCATCACTTCGGGCAATTACGACCGCCAGGTGCAGGGCACCTCAGCCAGGGACGAGGTCGGCGCGATGGCGCGCGCGGTCGAGGTGTTCCGCGAAAACGCCATCGCCAAGCGCAAGACCGAAGATGAGTTGCGCGACTCCAAGGAAAAAGCCGAAGGCGCGCTGCTCGAACTCAACACCGCCCAGCAAAACCTGATCGACGCCGAGCGGCTGGCGGCGCTCGGCGGCCTGGTTGCCGGCGTCGCCCATGAGGTCAACAATCCGATCGGCATCAGCCTGACGGTGGCCTCGAGCTTCTCGCGGCGGGCGGATATGTTCGAGGCCGAGCTCAGATCGGACAGCCCGTTGCGGCGCTCCCAGCTGGAGGAATTCGTCCGCACCTCGCGCGATGCGGCGGGACAATTGGTCGCGAACCTGCACCGCGCCGGCGAGCTGATCCAGTCGTTCAAGCAGGTCGCGGTCGACCGCTCGCATGCCGAGCGCCGGCAATTCTCGCTCAGCGAGGCGACCGACCAGATCATCGCGAGCCTCAAGCCGGTGCTGAAGCGGTCGCCGATCGCGCTGTCGGTCGACGTGCCCGAGGGCCTCGTGATCGACGGCTACCCCGGCAGTTACGGGCAGATCCTGACCAATCTGTTCCTCAACGCCGCCAATCATGCCTTTGCCGACGGCCGGTCCGGGGCGATCTCGATCTCGGCGCGACCGCGCGGGGCCGACGACGTCGAGATCATTTTCGCCGACAATGGGGCCGGAATGACGCCGGACGTGCAGCGGCAGGCGTTCGACCCGTTTTTCACGACGCGCCGCAACGAAGGTGGCACGGGCCTGGGCCTGCATATCGTCTATACTCTTGTGACCCAGCAGCTCGGCGGCCGGATGATGCTGGATTCAAGGCTGGGACAAGGCACCACATTTCGCATTATCATGCCCCGGGCCGCCAAGGGCGGCACGGCAACCGCAGACCAGGCAAGCGACGGAACCCCTCAATGGCCGAACAGGACGATGTCCTCCACCTGATCGACGATTCCGGCACGGCGCCGGAAGCTTCGACGGCGCGTAAATGGAAGGTCGCCGTGATCGACGACGACCAGGCGGTGCATGAGGGCACCCGCTTTGCGCTCTCCGACTACAATCTCAACGGCCAGAGGCTGGAAATCCTCTCCGCCTATTCCGCGGCCGAGGGCCGCACCTTGATGCGCGCGCACCCGGATATCGCCGCGGTGCTGCTCGACGTCATCATGGAAACCGACGCCGCCGGCCTCGATCTCGTCGAATACATCCGCAACGAGCTGAAGAACGAGACCGTCCGCATCATCCTGCGCACCGGCCAGCCCGGTCAGGCCCCCGAGCGCCGCGTCATCGTCCAGTACGACATCAACGACTACAAGGCGAAGACCGAGCTTACCGCCGACAAGCTGTTCACCTCGCTGACGGCGGCGCTGCGCAGCTATCAGCAGCTCGAGCGCATGGTGCAGACAAGACGCGGGCTGGAAATCATCATCGACGCCGCCTCGACGCTGTACGATTTCAAGTCGATGCAGCGGCTGGCCGAGGGCGTGCTGACCCAGATCGCCTCGCTCTTGAACGTCGATTGCGCCGGCATCCTGGTGCTGCGCGACGACGGCAACTCGGCGAACGACGATTTCTCGGTGCTGGCAGGGTCCGGCTGCTATAGCCGCTTCATCGGCGCCGCAGGATCCAGATCGCTCGACCCCGACCTGCGGTCGATGGTGGAAGCCGCCTTCCGGCGCCGCAAGCATGAATTCGCCGACCAGCGCACTGTGCTCTACATCCGCACCGGCAGCGGCCGCGAGGTCGTGGTGCTGTTGCAGGCCGAGCGCCCACTGTCGGAGACAGACCGCTCGCTGGTGGAAATCTTCGGCAGCCGGCTGTCGATCGCCTTCGACAACGTCATTCTCTATCAGCAGCTGCACGAGGCCAATACCCAGCTCGAGGACCGTGTCGCGCAGCGCACCCGCGCCCTGATGCAGGCCAACCGCAGGCTGTCGTCGCAGTGGCTGCGGCTGCAGCGCGCCAACGGTTTCAAGAATGAAATTCTCGGCACCGTCGCCCACGACCTGAAGAACCCGCTTGGCGTGATCCTTGGCCGCACCGAAATGCTGACCGAGCTGATCAGTGCCGGCGCTTCCAAGGAGGGCGTCACCGCCCAGGTCGAACATATCCGCGACGCCACCAAGCGCCTGACCTCGATGGTCGATCATTTGATTTCGGACGCGATGGCGGACGCCTTCGACATCTCGATCCGCCGCGAGCCGGTCGATATCGCAGGCCTCGTCAGCGAGGTCGCCGACGCCAACCAGCCGCTGGCCGCCAACAAGCAGCAGACCATCACGGTGTCGGCGCCGCCGAATTTCGTCACCATGTGCGACGCCGACCGGATGCGCGAGGCGATCGACAATCTCGTCAGCAACGCCATCAAATATTCGCCGATCGGCGGCAAGATCGCGGTGGTGGTCAGCCATGAGGGCAAGAAAACCGTGATCCGCATCGCCGACCAGGGCGCAGGCCTATCTCCGGAAGACCTCGGCCGCCTGTTCGGCCGCTTCCAGCGGCTTTCCGCAAAACCCACCGCCGGCGAAAGCTCGACTGGACTGGGTCTATCGATCGTCAAGCGCATCATCGACATGCATGGCGGTCAGGTCAACGCAGAGAGCGCCGGGCCCGGACAGGGATCGACCTTCACCGTGATACTACCCGCAACCGAGATGTCATGAGCCAGAGCCCGCACATTGTCATTGTCGACGACGAGGCGCCGGCGCGCGAGATGGTCGGCGATTACCTCAAGATGCACGGGTTTAGCGTGACGCTGTGCGACGGGGGAAAGAGCCTGCGCGGCGCGATCGAGACCAGCGTGCCCGATCTGGTGGTGCTCGACCTCAACATGCCCGAGGAAGACGGGCTTTCCATCATCCGCGACCTGAAAAGCCGCATCAACGTCCCGGTCATCATGCTGACGGCGACCGCGAGCCCGATCGACCGCGTGGTCGGCCTCGAGCTCGGCGCCGACGACTACATCGCAAAGCCCTGCGAATTGCGTGAATTGATGGCGCGGATCCGCTCGGTGCTGCGGCGGAGCACGCCGGCGCGGGGGCCGGCGGCAGCGCCCGAGACCGCCGTGGCAAAGGCTGCGAAGGACCAGCTGGTGCGGTTCGGGACTAAATGGCTCGACCTCGAGGCGCAGGCGCTGCGCGACGAGGAAGGCAACGAACATCCCCTGACCGCATCCGAATTCTCGCTCTTGAAAGTGTTCGCGGCCAATCCGAAGCGGGTGCTGTCGCGCGAGCGCCTCTTGGAACTCGCCAACGCCCGCGACGCCGAAGCCTTCGACCGCGCCGTCGATTTGCGCATCATGCGCATCCGCCGCAAGATCGAGATCGACCCCACCAAGCCGGCGGTGATCCGCACGATCCGCGGCGGCGGCTATCTGTTTTCGCCGGCCGGCGAGAAGGGATGATAAATCCGGAGGATGGGTTGAGCACAGCGAAACCCATCACCCAACCGAGCCAATTGATGGGTATCGCTTCGCTCCACCCATCCTACACCGAGGCTACTGCCCGCTCTCCCATGAACAGTTCGCGCCGCTGCCGTCATTTTGACTGATCGCGTTGAGATCGAGCGTGCAATTCAATTTCGTGACGCTTTCGATCATCGAGCCGGCCGCGCCTTCCGCGGTGACGCCGGCCGAGGCCAGCGTTGCGTAGAGTTCGTTGGCCGCGCGGCCTTTCAGGGAGCGTTTGCCCTTCGCGAAGGCGAGATCGCAGCTGCGCTCGGCGATGGCGACATTGCTGATCCTGCAGGTCACCGAATCGGCTGCGACCTGCAGCTTCTTCTTGGGATAGCTGATCTTGCTGTTGCCATCGAACAGGCCGGCAATGACTTTCCTTTCGCCGGGGATGAGCAGCGAATACGGCGCCACCACGGCCGCCACCGCGAGCGCCGTCGGTCCGGTCAGGCTGACCGGCGCCGCCGATGCGAGCGGCGAGCCGAGGATCGTGAGCAGAAGGACGGCCGTCGAGGTTCTCGGAATCATCTTCTTCATGGCTTGGCTCCCGGCACGACACTAAAAGTTTGTAGCCAAGGCACCGACGGCACTCAAGGCGGCGTCGGAAGATTGTGAATCGCGAAGGCGTGAAGGGGGTGACGCCCGGCGTGAGCGAAACATAGGGGCAGCCGACCAAGGCTACCCTCTCTCACGATTTCATTGTATCGACCAGGGCGGAATCGTCGATCTGATCAGGCCGGAGACGCGAGCGGTTTACCCTTCTCCACGACATAGGTGCTGACGACCACGGTCTTTACGTCGCCGTTCTTGCCGCCGGCATGCGGTGTTGCGACCGGCACCTGGAAGCCGTCGCCCGGCTTGAGCGTGCGCACCGGCTGTCCCTCGATCGGCAGATCGAGACCGCCGGAAACGACGTAGCCGGACTCGATTCCCGGATGCGTGTGCCGCGCTACGAGGACGCCCGGATCGATGTTGACCTCGACAACGAGCGTCACATAGCCGGGCACCGGCCCGTCCATCTGCGACAGAATTTTCCGGGTGAAGCCGGTCGGAGCCGGGGGCGGCGTGCCCTGCGCCGACACTTCGCTCGCAGCGAATTCAGCGAGCCCACACAACGCACAGGATGCCAAACCCGCAAATCCTCGTCTTGTCAGCATGATCTCCTCCTGCTGCTACCGGATCATCAGCGTCCGGCTTGAAGGCGGGAATAGTATGCCTTTCGACATGGCCTGCAAGGTGGGTCTTTTATGCGTGCAGCCCAATTTAGTGACGCTTTCGAGCGTCGAGCCGGCGGCGCTCGCGTTTCCCTGATCGCGGGGGACACGAATGCGGCGCAATTCCCGGCAACACCGGCGCGTCGTCGTCGACAGGCCGTCTTGAGAGAAAACCCGGCTTCAGCCATGTCCACCGTCCGGCCGACCTCAATCTGAATGGCGAGTCCCCGGATGCGAACGGTTACCCTCTTGAACAGAACGATCTTGTTCCTTGGTGGATTTGCCGTCGCCGCGATAATCGCGGCCTCCGCAGCCGCGCAGGATGCCCCCTTTCAGAGCAGGCAAGTCACGCCTTCCGGCGAATACACGTTTGGGATCGAAGGACCGGCGGTCGACCGGCAGGGCAATCTGTATGTCGTCAACTTCGCAAAACCCGGCACGATCGGAAAACTGCCCAATGGCGCTGGGCAATCGGAACTGTTCGCGACACTACCCGAGGGCAGCGTCGGCGTTGCGATCCGCTTCGACCGGGCGGGGCGGATGTTCGTCGCTGACTACAAGAAGCACAATATCTTCCTGATAAGCCGCGACGGCAAAACCGTCGAAACCTATTTCCATTCCGACGACTTCAATCAGCCGAACGACCTGACGATGGCTGTCGACGGCACCCTCTACGCCAGCGATCCCAACTGGAAACGGCATGACGGACAGGTCTGGCGGGTGCAGAAGTCGCCCGACGGCAATGTGGTGGGCGAGAAGATGACCGCCGACCGCAAGATGAGCACCACCAACGGCATCGATCTCAGCCCGGATGGCCGGACGCTGTATGTCGGCGAGTCCGACACCCGCGAAATCTGGGCGTACCGGATCGAGGGCACCCGGCTCACCTCGGCCCGGCTGGTGAAGCGGTTCGCCGATTTCGACATCGACGGCCTGCGCACCGACACCTCTGGCGATCTTTATGTCGCACGCATTTTGAAGGGCACCATCGCCGTCCTGACGCCGGCCGGCAAATTGAGGCGGGAAATCCAGCTCGAGGCGAAAGAACCGACCAACCTCGCCTTCGGCGGCGATGACGGCAAGACCGTGTTCGTGACCCAGCGCCAGGGCGGGTTCATCGAGTCGTTTCGCGCCGACCGTCCGGGCCGCGAATATTGTATCTGGGCCTGTACCGAGCCCAAATAAGCAACCCCCGAAAAGTGCCACCCAGCATGGACAATCAGGCCGTGCATCGTGACGACATAAATCAGGGCTGAAGACCCCAGTGCGGGCCACTTTGCGGCCTCCGGCGGGCCGGATCGAGCCCCCGCACCAAAATCTAACTATGTGAAATAGCTCACATTTCATGCCTGATTGTTTCGTCGCAGAGCGGTCGACGAAACAATTCTCCTGACCATGAAACCATTTTCCCTTTTGCGTGCAGAAGTCCGGAAACGTTGGCTCATTAACACTTTGGCCCAACAAAGCGCCGCGACGATAGCGGTCACCGGGAGCCTGTCATGCCGAATGTCATCGCCCTCAACGCCGCAGCCCGCCAAGGCATAATCGCAGCGCAAGCGACCTCGGACGAAATGCTGCTCGAAAGTATCGCCGAAGGCAGCCGGACCGCGATGCATATCCTCTATTCCCGTCACAATGTGCGGGTTTTCCGCTTCGTGCTTCGCATCGTACGCGACACCACGATGGCCGAAGACCTCACCAGTCAGGTTTTCCTCGACGTCTGGCGCACCGCCGACCAATTCGAGGGCCGTTCGCAGGTTTCCACCTGGCTGTTGTCGATCGCCCGTTTCAAGGCGCTGACCGCGCTGCGCCAGCGCAAATACGAGGACATCGACCAGGACGACGTGCTTGAAATCGCCGACGAGGCCGACACGCCGGAAGCATCGCTTGACCGCAGCAATACCAGCGCCATCCTGCGCGCCTGCGTGGCCAAGCTGTCGCCGGCGCATCGCGAGATCATCAACCTCGTTTACTACCATGAGAAGTCGGTGGAAGAGGTCGGTGCGATCATCGGCATTCCCCAGAGCACCGTGAAGACCCGGATGTTCTATGCCCGCAAGCAGCTCGCCGACCTGCTCAGGGGCGCCGGCGTCGACAGCCTGGCGGCCTGAGGCTTAGGGCCCACGAAACAAATGAAACAATCGACGACATCAGGCGGAAAAAATCAGCCGCTATACCAACCAACAGCCGACCAAGTTTCTTAACCTCCCAAGCCTCCAACGACCCGGACGGGATGCCCCCCTTCCGGGTCGCTCTGCGTTTGGGGGCATTTCGGCGCCGAGGTCTCACGAATACGTGACGCTGGCGGGGTAACGGCGGGCTTTGGCGCTGCGAAGAAGGCGAGTACGCGCGCTGCCGCGTGGAGATGCTCGCCCGATGCTCAACCTCATTTTCGCCTTGCTCGCTGGCATCGTTACCGTGGCCGCGCCCTGCACGTTGCCGATGCTGCCGATCCTGCTCGGCGCGTCGGTCGGCCAGCGCAGCACATCGCGGCCGGCGATGATCGCGTTCGGCTTTGTGATCTCGTTTTCCGCAACCGCGCTGTTGCTGAGCGCGATCACCCGCGTCTTCGATTTTGATCCCAATATCCTGCGCAACGCGGCCGCGATCCTGTTGCTCGGATTCGGCCTGCTGATGATCTGGCCGAAGCCGTTCGAGTGGCTGTCCATCAGATTCGGCGGACTCACGAGCGGCGCCGCTCGTCACGAGGGAAATATCGGCGGCTTCGTGCTCGGCACCACGCTCGGCCTGGTCTGGACGCCCTGCGCCGGCCCGGTGCTGGGCTCGATCCTCACGGTCGTTGCGACATCGAAGGATACCGCATGGGCGAGCCTGTTGCTGATCGTCTACGCAACAGGCGCGGCGATCCCGATGCTGGTGATCGCCTATGGCGGCCAGGCCGTCACCACCCGGGTGCGCAGCATCGCGCGCATCTCGCCGAGACTGCAACAAGGGTTCGGCGTGGTGGTGATCGGCTTCGCGCTTCTCGCCTATTTCCAATACGACACGCAGGTCGTGGCGTGGCTGACCTCATTCTATCCGCAGGGCCAGATCGGCCTCTGATTCAACTGCAACACCCAGGAGACTTCCATGACGCTACGAACGCTCGCCACTTCCGCCTCCGTGATCGCGCTTTGCCTGACGGCTGTGGCCGCCACCGGCATCTCCGGCGAGGCCGCGCGCGACAAGACTCCGTTCGCGGTCGCAGCAGCGCAGGGCGCGGCGCCGAACTTCGCAGGCATCAGCAACTGGTTCAACTCGGCGCCGCTCAACATCTCCGACCTGCGCGGCAAGGTGGTGCTGGTGGATTTCTGGACCTATGGCTGCGTCAATTGCGTCAACACACTGCCCCACGTCACCGAACTCTATGCCAAATACAAAGACCGCGGCCTCGTCGTCGTCGGCATCCACACGCCTGAGTTCCCGTTCGAGCGATCGGCGGCCAACGTGCAAGCCGCGCTAAAGCGGCACGGCATCATCTATCCGGTCGCCCAGGACAACGATTCGGCGACATGGAACGCCTGGCGCAACCAGTACTGGCCGGCGCAATACATCGTCGATCAAAGCGGAAAAATCGTCTACCAGCACGATGGCGAAGGCCAGTATGAGCAGATGGACCGCACCATCGCACGCCTGCTGAACGCTCCCAGTTGAGCGACGGTTTCCTGAAGGAAGCGGTACCATCGTCACATCTCGCGTGGTAGTCTGCGCTCTGGATAGCGACGGATGGCCGCGATGTTCAATGGCTTCGATGCCGTGGATTTGGCCCGGGCGCAGTTCGCCTTCACGATGGCGTTCCACATCGTGTTTCCCGCCTTCTCGATCGGGCTTGCCAGCTATCTCGCGGTGCTGGAAGCGCTTTGGCTGGCGACCGGGCGCGAGGTCTTCATCAACCTGTTCAACTATTGGCTGAAGATCTTCGCGGTCGGGTTCGGCATGGGCGTGGTCTCGGGCGTCGTGATATCCTATGAACTGGGTGCCAACTGGGCGGCCTATTCGGACAAGGCGGGTCCCATTGTCGGCCCGCTGATGGCCTATGAGGTACTGACCGCGTTCTTCCTCGAATCCGGCTTCCTCGGCGTAATGCTGTTCGGCATGGAACGGGTCGGCCCGAAACTGCATTTCGTCGCGACCTCGCTGGTCGCCATCGGCACGCTGTTTTCCGCGTTCTGGATTCTCTCCGCCAATTCCTGGATGCAGACGCCGGTCGGCTACGCCGTCAACCCCGACGGGCAGTTCGTCCCCGCCGGCTGGCTCAAGATCATCTTCAATCCATCGTTTCCCTACCGCTTTGTGCATATGGTGCTGGCGGCCTATCTCACCACCGCGCTGGTGGTCGGGGCCGTCGGCGCGTTTCATCTGCTGCGCGACCAGCACCTGCCCGGCGCGCGCGTGATGTTTTCGATGGCGATGTGGATGGCCGCCCTGGTGACGCCGATCCAGATTCTCGCCGGCGATCAGCACGGCCTCAACACGCTCGAGCACCAGCCCGTGAAAATCATGGGGATGGAGGGACATTTCCAGAGCTACAAGGACGGCGCACCGCTTTATCTGTTCGGCCTGCCCGATCAGGCCGCGGGCAAGGTCAAATACGCCATCGAAATCCCGAAACTGGGTTCGCTCATTCTGACGCACTCCCTGGATGCGCCGATGGCGGGCCTCGACACCGTGCCGCGCGAAAACTGGCCGCCGGTGCCGATCATCTTCTGGTCGTTCCGCATCATGGTTGGGCTGGGATTCCTGATGCTGGGACTGGGGCTGTTCAGCCTGTGGATGCGGTGGCAAGGCAGGCTCTATGAAAGCCGGCTGCTGCATCTGTTCGCGGTCGCGATGGGGCCGGCCGGCTTCATCGCGGTGGTGGCGGGTTGGTTCACCACCGAGGTCGGCCGGCAACCCTTCACGGTCTACGGCCTGCTGCGCACCGCCGATTCCGCTTCGCCGCTCGCGGCGCCCGCGGTGGGCTCGTCGCTGACCGCCTTCGTTATCGTCTATTTCATCGTCTATGCGGCGGGCCTGACCTATCTGTTCCGGCTGATGGCGCAGCCGCCGCATCAGGGCGAGCAGGGCCCAAGCCATGCGCCGGTCCGCGCCGCGGGCATCACGCCCGCCGCCGGCGTGGCGGCGGAAGGGCAAACCCTATGACCGCCAATATCGACCTCGCAACCGTCTGGGCGTTCATCATCGCGTTCGCGGTGTTCGTCTATGTGGTAATGGACGGCTTCGACCTTGGCCTCGGCATTCTGTTTCCCCTGTTTCCCGACAAGACCGACCGCGACGTGATCATGAACAGCGTGGCGCCGGTATGGGACGGCAACGAAACCTGGCTGGTGCTCGGCGGCGGCGGCACGATGGCCGCGTTTCCGCTGGCCTATGCGATACTGATGCCGGCGCTGTACACGCCGATCATCGCGATGCTGATCGGGCTGGTGTTTCGCGGCGTCGCCTTCGAATTCCGCTGGCGGGCACCGCCCGGCAAACGAAACCTGTGGGATATCGCATTCGCCGGCGGATCGCTGCTGGCGGCGCTGGCGCAGGGCATTGCGCTCGGCGCCATCCTGCAGGGTATCCATGTCGAGGGCCGGCACTACGGCGGCGGCTGGTGGGACTGGCTGACGCCATTCAGCATCATGACCGGGCTTGCCTTGGCCATCGGCTATGCGCTGTTGGGCGCCACCTGGCTCGTGATGAAGACCGAGGGCGCGCTGCGCGACAAGGCTTCTGTCCTGAGCTGGTCGTTGCTGTTCGCCATGCTGGTGGCGATCGGCGCGGTCAGCATCGTGACGCCGTTCCTGGATATCGCCTATGCGCAGCGCTGGTTCGCCTGGCCCAACATCATCTTCACCGCGCCGGTGCCGATCGCGGTCGCCGCCGTCAGCGTCCTGCTGTTGCGCAGCCTTGCCAACAGAAGCGATTACCAGCCGTTCCTGCTGTCGCTCTTGCTGTTCGCGCTGTCCTATCTCGGACTCGGCATCAGCATGTATCCCTATATCGTACCGCGGAGCGTCACCATCTGGCAGGCGGCTTCTCCCGAGCGCAGCCAGATCTTCATGTTGGTCGGCGTGGCCGTCTTGATACCGCTGATTCTGGGCTACACCGGCTGGGCCTATTGGGTATTCCGCGGCAAGGTCAGGCCCGAAAGCGGTTATCATTGATGCGCGATGTTCAAAATCCGCGGCCGCTGGGGCAGCGTCTGTTGTGGTTCGCAGCCCTTTGGCTCGGCGGCGTCGGCACGGTTGGCATTGTCGCCTTCGGCCTGAGGCTGTGGCTCGCGCCCAAATGACGCTTTTCGGACACATTCCCGATATCGGCTAACTGCCGGAAACTGAAAGCATTCCCGCAACGGTTCCGAACGGCTTGCCATTGCGCCATGCCTGAGATTTGATGCGGCCAATTGATTTGGCAAACGCCGACGAAAAGAGGATTGTATGATCAAGTTACGGCACCTGGTCTGGATGATGATCGCCGCCGCCGGGTTGATGCTTTCGGTCTCGCACAGTTATGCGCAACAGCCCGATGTCGGCGACCAGCCGGGATTGCTGCCCGATGATTCCCTCGAACTGGATCCGGAATTTCGGAAGCAGATGGTGCTTTACCGCACCACCGAGGCGCCGGGCACCATCATCATCTCGACCGCCGAGCGTCATCTCTATTTGATCCAGCCCGGCGGCCGCGCCATCCGCTACGGTATCGGCGTCGGCCGCGACGGCTTCCAGTGGCAGGGGCTGTTGAGCATCACCAACAAGAAGGAATGGCCGGACTGGACGCCGCCGCCGGAGATGATCGAGCGCCAGCCTTATCTGCCGCGCTTCATGGCGGGCGGGCCCGGCAATCCGCTCGGGGCGCGCGCGATGTATCTCGGGACCACCGTCTACCGCATCCACGGCACCAACCGGCCCGACACGATCGGCACCAAGGTCTCGTCGGGCTGCTTCCGGCTGGTCAATGCCGACGTCGCCGATCTCTACGATCGGGTACCGGTCGGCACCAAGGTCATCGTGCGGCAGAAGCCGGAACTGTAACCTCGGCGGCACTGTCTTTTCGGCTTTATCCTTTTCCCTTTTCCCATTCATTGGCGAGACAAAGATGATGCGCACATTCCGAGGCGGCCTCGTGATCGGTCTGGCGGTCGCAGTCGCGGTCGCGGCGGCCGCCATCACTTATGAGCGATATGACACCCGCACCTTGAAGCGGACAGTGCGGCGCGGCGAGGTGCTGTGCGGCGTCAACAAGGGCCTGCCGGGCTTCTCGATCCCCGACGACAAGGGCAACTGGACCGGCTTCGACGTCGACTTCTGCCGCGCGGTCGCCGCCGCCATCTTCGACGATCCGGGCAAGGCGAAATTCGTTCCGCTCGACGCCAGCGAGCGCTTCAAGGAGCTGCAGAACCGCACCGTGGACATCCTCTCGCGCAATTCGACATGGGACCTGTCGCGCGAGGAGAATTACGACCTGTATTTCCCGGCGGTCGCCTATTATGACGGCCAAGGCTTCATGTTGCCGCGCTCGCGCAACATCGATTCCGCACTCAATCTCAACGGCAGCAAGGTCTGTGTGCAGGAATCCACCACCACGCAGCTCAATCTCGCGGACTATTTCCGCACCAACAACATGAAATTCGAGGAGATGAAGTTTTCCAAGCTGGACGACGTCGTCAAAGCCTATGATTCCGGCAAATGCGACACCCTCACCGCCGACGTCTCCCAGCTCTACGCGCTGAGGCTCAATCTCGGAAAGCCGGACGATCATGTCATCCTGCCCGACGTCATCTCCAAGGAGCCGCTCGCCCCCGTGGTGCGCCAGCGCGACGACGACTGGATGATGCTGGTGAAATGGACGTTGTATGCGATGATCAACGCCGAGGAACTCGGCGTCACCTCGAAGAATATCGACGAGGCGCTGAAGTCGAAGAAGCCCGACGTGATGCGGCTGGTCGGCACCGAAGGCAGCTATGGCGAGGACCTCGGACTGACCAAGGACTGGGCGGTGCGCATCATCCGCCGTGTCGGCAATTACGGCGAAGTCTATGAGCGCAACATCGGAAGCGAATCGAAGCTGAAGATTCCGCGCGGGCTCAACCAGCTCTGGAGCGCCGGCGGGATACAATACGCACCGCCGATCCGGTGACGGCCCAAGCCGTCATTGCGAGGAGCGAAGCGACGAAGCAATCCATTCTTTCTTGTTGCTCTATGGATTGCTTCGCTTCGCTCGCAATGACGGATTGAGGCCGTCGTCGCCCGCGGCCCATCCTTCGAGGCTCGCCGAAGAGGCTCGCACCTCAAGATGACGTCGAATAGTTTGCAGCAGTGTTGTTTCCGTCACCCTGAGGTGCGCGCTCTTGCGCGCCTCGAAGGGCGACGGAAGCCTCAATAGCTCTTCATCCGCGCCAGCTGGTCGGAGTGGAAATTGCTGTCGCCGAACAATTCCTGGCAGACCCGCGCGCGCTTCATGAAGAAGCCGATGTCGAACTGGTCGGTCATGCCCATGCCGCCATGCATCTGCACGCCCTCCTGCACCGCAAGCGTTGCCGTCGAGCCGGCGCGCGCCTTTGCAACGGCGACCGCTGCACCCGCTTTCTCGAAATCCCCATCCAGCATCTGCAGCGCCTTCAGCACCGCGGCGCGGGTGATCTCGATGTCGATATAGAGCTGGGCGGCGCGGTGCTGCAGCGCCTGGAATTCGCCGATCGCCTTGCCGAACTGCTTGCGCTCCCTGAGATAGCTGACGGTGCGGCCGAACACCTCCTCGGAGACTCCGACCATTTCGGAGGCGACCGCGCCGCGGCCAATATTGAGCACGCCCTCCAGCAGTGCACCGCCCTGGTCGACCTCGCCGAGCACGTCGTCGGCGTTGACCTCGACATTGTCGAATTTGATGCGCGCCGCATTGTGCGAATCCACCATCGCGATGCGCTCGGTCTCGATACCCTTTGTTTTGGGATCGACCAGAAACAGCGTCAGCCCGTCGCGCTCGCCGGCTGAGCCCGCGGTACGGGCCGCGACGATCAGAAGACCGGCCGTGTGGCCATCGACCACGAACGCCTTGTCGCCGTTGAGCCGAAAGCCGTTGCCGGAACGCACCGCCTGCATTTTGGTCATCAGCGGGCGATGTTTTGTCCCCTCATCGATGGCGAGCGCCGCCAGCAGCGAACCATCGGCGATTTTGGGCAGATGCTCGGATTTCTGCGCAGCACTGCCGCCGCGCGACAATGCGGAAGCCGCGAGCACGGCGGTGGCCAGGAATGGTGACGGCATCAGGGTGCGGCCGATCTCCTCCATCACCACGCCGGCCTCGACGCAGCCGAGCCCGCTTCCGCCGAAATCCTCCGGCACCAGCAGGCCGGAAAATCCCATCTCCGAAAAGCTCTTCCAGAGATCGCGGGAAAATCCGGTCGCATCCTTGCTGTCGCGCAACTGCCGCAGATGCGACACCGGCGCCTTGTCGGTGATGAGACCGCGCGCGCTGTCGCGCAGCATCGACTGTTCTTCGGTGAGGACGAGGGCCATGACAAATTCCGAGTTAGAGATGTTTAGGTCGTCGTTCCGGGGCGGCGCGTAGCGGCGAACCCGGAATCTCGAGATTCCGGGTTCACGCTTCGCGTGCCCCGGAATGACGCTGAGAGACTTACGCCCCCGGCAAATCCAAAATCCTTTTCGCCACGATGCCGAGCATGACCTCGCTGGTGCCGCCCTCGATCGAGTTGGCCTTGGTGCGCAGCCAGGCGCGCGGGCGGGCGCCGCCCTTGGAGCGCTCGCTTTCCCATTCCAGCGCGTCGATGCCGCCCGCCGACATCAGGATTTCGTAGCGGCGCTTGTTCAGTTCGGTGCCGTAATATTTCATCGCCGAGGAAAACGCCGGATGCGACTGGCCGGCCTTGGCCAGATCGACCGCGCGCTCGGCAGCCGCCGCCAGTGCCGCCTCGTCGATTTCGAAGGTCGCGATCTGGCCGCGCAACATCGGATCCTCCAGCCGGCCCTGTTCGTCGGTGCCGATGGAGTCGGCGGCGACCTGGCCGAGCGGCCGGCCGACGCCGCGCTCGCCCATGCCGGAAATCATCGCGCGCTCATGCTGCAAGAGATATTTCGCGACGTCCCAGCCGCGATTGACGGTGCCGACCACATGGGATTTCGGTACCCGCACATTGTCGAAGAAGGTTTCGCAGAATGGCGAGCGGCCGGAGATCAGGAGGATCGGCTTGGTCGAGACGCCCTTGGAGGCCATGTCGAACAGGATGAAACTGATGCCGTCGTGTTTCTTCGCCGACGAGTCGGTGCGCACCAGGCAAAAAATCCAGTCGGCGTAGTTGGCATAGGAGGTCCAGATTTTCTGGCCATTGATGACAAAATCGTCGCCATCGCTTTCGGCGCGGGTCTGCAGCGAGGCGAGGTCGGAGCCGGCGTTCGGTTCGGAATAGCCCTGGCACCAGCGGATCAGGCCGGCGGCGATTTTCGGCAGGTGCTCCTGCTTCTGCGCCTCGGTGCCATACTTCAACAAGGCCGGGCCGAGCATGGAGATGCCGAACGAGGTCAGTGGCTGCCGCGCGCCGACCGCCGCCATTTCCTGACGGACGATCTTGGTCTCCTCGCCGTCGAGACCGCCGCCGCCATATTCTTTTGGCCAGTGCGGCACGGTCCAGCCCTTGTCGCGCATCCGCTCGAACCAGACGCGTTGCGGCTCGGAGGAGAATTTGGTGTTGCGGCCGCCCCAAAACGTGTCCTCGTCCGAGGTCATCGGCCGGCGCATCTCCGGCGGGCAATTGGCGGCAAGCCAAACTCGGGTTTCGCGGCGGAAATTTTCCAGATCGGTCATGGCGTTTCCCTGAAATGTTGGATCGACCTTAGCCATCGCGGTGCGGAATTCAACATGTCTCTGCCGTGACACATGCCGCCACGGATATGGTCACGATTGCCGATCGGGTGTATTCGCTGGTTGCGTAACGCTTGAAAAACCAGAGGAAACCCACATGCGGCTGAAGTTGCTTTCGCCAGGCGAAATGAGCGCGGATCAGAAACAGACCTACGATGAATCGATTGCCGGCAAGCGCGGCAGGCCGCCGCCGCCGATGATGGCCTGGCTCAACAGCCCGGAGATGGCGCGGCACGCCACGCGGCTGGGCGGCTTCCTGCGCTTCGACACCGTGTTTGGCGATAAGCTGTCGGAGATCGCGATCCTTGTCACCGCGCGGCACTGGACCTCGCACTACGAATGGTTCGCCCACAAGCGGCTCGCACTCAAGGCCGGCCTGGATCAGAAAATCGTCGACGACATCCGCGACCGCCGCACGCCAAAGTTCGACGATCCCAAGGGCCAGATCGTCTACGACGTCGCCAAGTCGCTGCACGACGGCCACGGCGTCTCCAAGAGCCTCTACGATGAAGCGGTAAAGCTGGTCGGCGAGCGCGGCATCGTCGAGATCATCGGCCTGTGCGGCTACTACACCATGGTGTCGATGACGCTGAACACGTTCGAGTTCGAACTGCCGGCGGGGGAAGTGTCGGAGCTTGTCTAAAGAGAAAAGCCTCTTACGTGTCCCGGATGCGGTGCAGCGCTTCTTCAGCGGTGCACCGCAGAGCCGGGACCGACGCATGGGCCCCGGCTTAGCAGCGCACCGCTGACGCGCTGCGCGGCATCCGGGGCACGCAGGCTTCCGAACGGAGATTACATATGCCCGAAAACCAACCCATCATCGCCGGCACACGCATCGGGCATGTGCATCTCAAGGTCGCTGACCTCGACCGCGCGCTCGGCTTTTATTGCGGCGTGCTCGGCTTCGAGCTCATGCAGCGCCTGAGCTCAGGCGCGGCGTTCATTTCCGCCGGCGGCTATCACCACCACATCGGACTGAACACCTGGGAGAGCAAAGGCGGCCATCCGCCGCCGCCGGGCACGACGGGACTGTTTCACACCGCGATCCTCTATCCGACACGGCCTGCGCTGGCGGATGCCTTGCACCGTCTGATCGAGGCAAAAATTCCGCTCGACGGCGCCAGCGACCACGGCGTAAGCGAGGCGCTCTATCTGCGCGATCCGGACGAGAACGGGGTCGAGCTGTATTGGGACCGGCCGAAGGAACAATGGCCGCGCAAGCCGGACGGATCGCTGGCGATGTTCACGCACCGGCTCGATCTGGAGGATTTGTTGCGGCAGCGGGAGATGTAGAATTTCGTAGCCCGGATGGAGCGTAGCGCAATCCGGGATGGGTAGGGCCGAGTGATACCTGCCCCGGATTGCGCTACGCTCCATCCGGGCTACGCGCGCTTTCGCACCATGATCAACGCCGCCGCGATCAGCTCCAGCGCGATGCAGCCGTAGAACGGCAATGTGTAGCTGCCCGACGCATCGCGCAGCAGCCCGATGACGCCGGGGCCGAACGCGTAAGCCACCTGGTTGATCGCGGTGATCAGGCTGATCAGCACGCCAAACGATCGCGCATCGAATTCGCGCTGCACGATCAGCGACGGCAGCGTGATCAGATTGCCGACCGAAAAGCCGAACAGCCCGCAACAGGCGATCAGCACCGTTTCGTCGCGCGAATGGATGATGATCGCCAGCGCCAGCGCCTGGCTCACAAACGATATCGCCGAAGCCAGCCTCTGATTGAGCCGGTCGATCACGGCGGAGAACACGACGCGCCCGGCCATCGCCATCGCCGTCAGCAGCGCGACCGCTGTCGCCGCACTGCCTCGGCCGATCAAGGGGTCGAGGAACGCGATCAAATGAACGATGAAGCCGACTTGCGCGAACAGCACCAGCGCAAAGGAGATCGACACGGTCAGGAAGGCTGCGTCGCGCAAGGCTTGAGCGCGGATGGCCGATGGCGACGGTGCCGCCACGGCCGCCAATTCCGCTGCGTTGCCGCCCCGCCTGGGCGGACGGCCGACAAAAAGCAGAATGACGGGGATCGTCGCCACCAGCATCGTGCCGGCCGCGACCAGCATGGCATTGGAAAATCCGAGGCGCCCGATCGCTGCCACCAGCAGCGGCACGCCGATGATGCCCCCAAAACTTGCGCCGTTCAGCGCCAGGCTGATCGCCATCCCGCGCTTGCGGTCGAACCACAGGCCGAGCGTATTGGTGATGATGGCGAGGCTGGTGCCGGCCCAGCCGAATGCCAGCAGCGCGTCGGCCAGATAGAGCTGCCAGGGCGCTGTGACCTGCCCCATCATGGCGGCCGCTGCTGCCATCGCGATCACCCCGCCGATCAGGCAGTTGCGTGGACCGAACGCCCGCACCCCTTCGTTGACAAAGGTCACGATCAGCGCGCCGAACAGGTAGAAGAACGTCGTGCCGCTTGAGATCAGCGAAGCCGGCCAACCGTGCAGGCGATGCAATTCGGCGACGTAGACGCTTTGGCCGTAAAAGCCGAAACCCCAGCCGAAAGTCGCCACCCAAAAACACACCGCGACGATCCGCCAGCCCTCGTAGCGGGCGGAGGTTTCGTCGATGGCGATGTCATGAGAACTATGTGGCGTCATCTGCCTTTTGCACCGTCATGCCGGGGCTTGTCCCGTGCATCCACGTCTTTCTTCACGAGGCCAAGACGTGGATGGCCGGGACAGGCCCGGCCATGACGGCAAAAGATAATAGATCGGACATCGCAAAGCTTCGACCACCGCCGAACTGTCAGCAGTTGTCATCAGGCCTTCACTGTGGACGGATCATAGAAGAAGCGCTCGCGGAAAATCCTGTCGCCGCGCCATTCCTGCAAGGCCAGCTCGTCGAAACGGCGCAGCTTGCCGGATTTGTCCGTCAGCTCGAAAATCCAGTGAATGGCGACGCGGTCGCCCTCGACCACGGACGACACCGCCCTGGAATCGACATGCGACATCAGCGCCAGCACGCCGCGCTCGTGGGCCACCAGGGCGTCGCGGCCGACCCGCGGCGGCGCGGCATTCTCCTGCATGCTGGCATCCTCGGTGTAATAGCGCTCGATGGCGACGGCGTGATCGCCGGATTCGACGACGGCGATGAATTCATCGAGACGTTGGCGCGACGGCATGGATCCTCCAGCGCTCAAAGCGGTCAGCCTCCAGGAGGCGGCGGGTCAGATACTCGGTTCGGGAAAGTCCGGCAGGACGCGCAGCCTGCGCCGCCTTCTTGCGAACGACGCCAGCGTCAGGACCACCAGCCCCAGGAACACCGGCGGATACACCACCATGTTGACGGCCGACCAGCCGTAATTCGCCAGCAACTGACCTGACGAGAATGAGCCGACCGCCATGGTCCCGAACACCAGAAAGTCGTTGAAGGCCTGGACCTTGTTGCGCTCCTGCGGCCGGTGCGTTTCCAGCACCAGCGCCGACGCCCCGACGAAGCCGAAATTCCAGCCGATCCCGAGCACGATCAACGTCGCCCAAAAATGCATCGCGGTGATGCCGGTCAGTCCGATCGTGGCGGCGGCGGCTTCGAGCACGAGGCCCATCGCAACCACGGTGGGCGCCCCGAAGCGCGCGATCAGCGTGCCGGTGAAGAAGCTCGGCCCGTACATCGCCACGATATGCCACTGGATGCCGAAGTTGGAATCGCTGACGGACAATCCGCAGATCTTCATCGCCAGCGGCGCCGATGTCATCACCAGGTTCATCATCGGATAGGAGACGATGCCGCAGATCGCCGCCGCGATGAAGCGCGGCTGCCGGACGATCTCAAGCAGCGGCCGGCCGCCATGCAGATCCGCCGGCGCGGGTTTTGGCGCATCGACGCCGGAAAGGATCGCCATCGCGACCAGCGCGACCACCGCCTGCACCACGAAGGAGAAGGCGAACAGATAAGGCGGCCAGATATCCATGGTCCATTGCACGAGTTGCGGACCGAGCACGCCGGCAAACACGCCACCTGCCATCACCCACGACACGGCCTTCGGGCGATACGCCACGCTGGCGCCGTCGGCGGCGGCGAAGCGATAGGATTGCGACACCGAGCCATAGAGCCCGCCGAGGAAGGTCGCGCAGCAGAATAGGACGAACGACGCGTGCAGGATGGCGTACGATCCGAGCAGGCCGGTCGCAACACCGCAAGCAGTGCCGATGATGAAGGCGACGCGGCGGCCATAGGCGCGCGAAATCGCGCCAGTCGGCAGCGTCCCGGTGGCGAGACCCACCACATACATCGAGAGCGGCACGGTCGCGAGCGACATGTCGGGCGCCAGCGTCGCGCCGATGATCGAGCCGGTGGCGAAGATCACCGCCGAGTTGGCGCCGGTCAACGCCTGCGCCGCCGCCAGCCGCCGCACATTGGACCACGCGCGGGCGTCGTCGGAAATCTCATTGGCTGCGGTGACGTCGATCATCTGCGGTTTCCGCCCGGATGCGGCCCACTATGGTCAGGCCCCATTGATTCCCGATACTATGACGGCAGGCGTCCGCTCAATCAACCGACGCAAACGGGCGCACGCCATGCGAACGATGCACATTGCACAGAGCACGCGCCGCGGCGTAAATCAGAAACCTGCCCTTTATGCTGTTTCCTGGCATGCGCGATGAGCGCTCGTGGAGTTCGAACCATGGCAATCGACGATCGGCCGACGATCGCGGCTCCCGACGACGACCCGTATCTGTGGCTGGAAGAGGTCGAGGGCGGCCGCGCGCTGGATTTCGCCGAGCAGCAAAGCCGGCTGACGCTGCAGAAGTTCGGCGGCGCCGGCTTTGCCAGGGATCGCGACACGCTGGCGGCGATCTACGATCGGCCGGACAATATCCCCTATGTCCGGCGGCGCGGCGGCTTCCTCTACAACCTCTGGAAAGACGTCGACAATCCGCGCGGCATCTGGCGGCGAACGACACTGGATGAGTTTCGCGGGCCAAGTCCTGAATGGGAAACCCTGCTGGATGTCGACAAGCTTGCGCGCGAAGAGGGTCATGACTGGATCTGGTCCTGGATACAGGCCCAGCCGGGGACGAGTCCACGCGTGATCTTGAGCCTCTCACGCGGCGGCAGCGATGCCGCCACGTTGCGGGAGTTTGACGTCAATACGAGGGGCTTTGTCACCGACGGCTTCATGCTTCCGGAGGCCAAGGGCGGCGCCCAGTGGTTCGACGTCGATACGCTCCTGCTTTCGAGTGCCTATGGTGAGGGAATGGCAACGACATCGGGTTACGCGAGAACCGTCAGGCTGTGGCGCCGCGGCACTGAGGTGAATTCGGCGCCAGTGGCTTTCGAAACGGCCGCCGACAACATGGCGGCCTATTGCGACATCGATCGGACCGCCGCAAAGCCGCGCGTGTGGTTCGTCGACCGGCTTGATTTCTTCAATTTCAATCTGTGGCTCGGCGACGAAACCGGCGCGAAATCGAAACTGGAATTGCCGACCGACATCTGGATGCAGGCTCATCGGGATTGGTTGGTCGTCAAGCGGCGGACGGCGTGGACGGTGGGCGGACGCACCTATGCACCGGATACCGTACTCGGCATCTCGTTGTCGGCATATCTTGCGGGTGACCGCGATTTTGCAGTTGTTTTCGAGCCGGGACCGCGGCGCGCATTGCAGGGCCTTTTCTGGAGTGGCGGCAGACTGGTGCTGCCCATTCTCGACGAATTGCGGCCCGTGTTCGAGGTCTGGACTCCCTCCGGCGATGGCTGGTTCCGCGCCGGAATACCCGGCCTGCCCGGGATCGGCGTAGTCGATGTCTGGCCGCTCGATGCCGAGGAATCCGAAAGCAACGGCGATCTGCTCGCCAACGTCCAGGATCCGCTGACGCCGTCCTCCCTGATGCTGATCGAGGGCGTCAAAAGCCCGACGGTACTCAAGCGCGCGCCGCGGACGTTTTCATCGGATGGGCTGGTGGTCACCCAACACGAAGCCGTTTCGCTCGACGGCGAGCGCATTCCCTATGTGCAGACCGGACCCGCCGCCGAGACCGGCGATGCGCCGGTTCATCTCAACGCCTACGGCGGCTTCGGCGTTTCGCTGCGGCCCTCTTACAATTCCGCTGTCGGCAAGCTCTGGCTCGAACGCGGCGGCACCAGTGTCGTCGCCAATATTCGCGGCGGCGGCGAGTTCGGCTCGCGCTGGCACGAGGCCGGGCGCCTTGCGGGGAAACGGCTTACGCATGACGATTTCGCCGCGGTGGCCGCCGACCTCGTACGGCGCGGCGTGACGCGCCCGCAGCGAATCGCCGCGGAAGGCGGATCGAATGGCGGCATCCTGATCACCAACATGCTGACACGCTATCCCGAACGCTTCGGCGCGCTGTTCTGCACGATCCCGCTGATCGACATGCGCCGCTATTCAAAGCTGCTGGCGGGCCCGAGCTGGATCGCGGAATACGGCGATCCCGACAAGCCGGAGGAATGGGCGTGGCTGCAAACCTATTCCGCCTATCACGCCGCAAGGCCCGGACAGAAATATCCGCCGATCCTGATCGCCACCACGCGGCGCGACGATCGCGTCCATCCCGGACACGCCCGCAAGATGACGGCCAAGCTGCAGGCGATGGGGTATGAAGCCTGGTTTTACGAACCCGCGGCCGGCGGTCACGGCTATGGCAAGGACAACAGTGAACGGGCCGCCTTCACGGCGCTTGGCTATGCGTTCCTGAGGAACAAGATCGGCTGGTTGGACGGCGCGGCGTAACCGCGCGGAAAATCATTTGCTGCGCAGGGCCTCACGAAGCACTTAATCGCCTGGCTTGCGTACAAACACCAGGATCAGATTATTCGCGGGCATCTCGGCGATTTCGGCGAGCGCGAGGCCGGCGCTGCCGGCAAGCCGTTCCAGATCCGCGATATCGCGAACGCCCCATTCGGGATTGCCTTCGCGCAGGCTGGTATCGAACACCGCGTTGCTGACCGCAGTATGCTTGCCGTCACGCTTGAACGGCCCATACAGCAAGAGTTGCCCGTCCGCACCGAGGTAACGTCCGGCGCCGGCAAACAAGCCTTCGGTCACCCGCCACGGCGCGATGTGGACCACATTGGCGCAAAACACCGCCAGCAATTTTTTTGGCCCGCGGCCATCCTGCATCTCGGGACACCATGCGGGATCGGAGAGGTCGATCCGCAGTGGCGAGCGTATATTCGGCAAGTCCGCATGCGCCCGCCACGCATCGATGCTCCTGAGATGCTGCTCGTTGAGATCGCTCGGCCACCACGTGATATCGGGCATGTGACGGGCGAAATCGACGGCATGCTGGCCGGTGCCGCTGCCGGCCTCGACGACGTCGCCGGTTTTGCCGGCGAACCGCCGCAGCAGCACCTCCCGGATCGGCAGGTGATTGCGGTGGAACGCAGCGGCGTCGAGACGACCGTCAGGTTCGATCCGCCTTCCGTCCTTGCCGAATTCCACGACATATTCGGCCATGTCAGCCTCGCCTGGGAAAAGTCTAATCCGAAAATCAGGGTTTATCAGCTTTGAACTGGGATTGCTCCAGTTCCAGATAGATCCGGTAGGCATTGCCGCGGTTGTTGCTCGCGAACGCCGGCAGGTCGCGGTATTTCGACCAGTCGGTCTCGTTATAGGCTGCGTCGAAATCGATCCAGTTCTGCACGGCAGCACTCATCCTGTCCCTCAGATATTGAATATAATCGCGGGTAAAGCCGATCGCCTGTTTGGCTTCCGTCGAGGTCCGGCCGTGGCCGGGAATGATGAATTTCGGATCGAGCTTTTCGACCTCGGCAAGCGCGTGCAGCCATTGGGTGGTCGAGACGTCGTCCGAGTTCATGAAGGGGATGCGACTGTTTTGGACGATATCGCCGGCGAACAGGACGCCGTCCGGCTCGACCATCATCATGATGTCGCTGGAGGAGTGCGCCGGTCCCGCATAGATCAGCGTCAGCCGCCGGTCGCCGAGGGTGATCCGCATGCGCTCGTTGAAGGTGATGTCCGGCGGCACCACGCGGGTGTTGGCGTCGACCCACGGCGACAAGGCGGCGCGGCGCTGGTCGAGGCGCTGGCTCGCCTTCTCGTCGGCGATTTCGTCATTGTCCTTGTATTCGCCCGAGCGCTCCTGCGCGACGATGATCGCATCGGTATGATCGCGGAACGCCTGCAGGCCGTAGATGTGATCGGCGTGGTAGTGGCTTAAGACCACGTAGCGGATTTTCTTGTCGGTGATCTTGCGGATTTGCTGCAGCAGCGCCCAGCCGAGACTCGGCGTTCCCAGCGCGTCGAACACCACGACGCCGTCGGACGTGACCACGAAGCCGGCATTCGACGTATTGCCCTCGTTGTCCTTGCCGGGAATGCCGGGATTTCCCGTGGAATACCAGACCGGCTTGCCCGGAACCTGCTCGATCTTCAGCGGCATCGTGATCGGCGGATAGGGCGAGGCGGTTTGGGCGCCGGCCGCAACCAGCGGACATGCGGCGAGCAATGCGGCGAACAGCAATCGCTTCACTTCAGGTTCCCGCAATAGATTTCCTTGAGCACCTGCAGCACGCGCAACGCCCGCTTGTCGACGACGCGGTAATGCAGCGTCTGCGAGGTCCTGCGAAATGTCACGAGGCCGTCGGCGCGCAGTTTTCCCAGATGCTGCGACAGCGCCGACTGGCTGAGGTTCACCACGTCCACGATCTCGCCCACCGTCATCTCGCCGCGCGCGGCGAGGAAGCAAAGCACCAGCAGGCGTTTTTCGTTGCCGAGCAGTTTCAACAACTGGGCGGCGTCGCCGGCCTGTCTGGCGAGTTTCTTCAGATCGGCGGCCTGCCCGGCCGGCGTCGCGACGGGCAGGCGTCTGGCGGATGTTGCAAGGGCTGTCATGGCTGGCATCCAAATCGGAGCTGTGCGCGGTCATATCACTTTACCGGGTCCGCACTAATTTAGCATTGACTAAATTAGCTGATGCCGATAGGGCTGCGAAAAAGCAATGAACGATGCGGCGGCAGGGCCGTGAAGGGAAAGAAACGTGCGACCCGATCTCTGGCGCAGCATATCCTTGCTCTCGAAGCCCGCCGGCGCCCGCGCGACATTGGGCCGGCGTTCGTTCCTGGGCTTTGGCGCGGCGCTGACCGGCGGCCTCGCGCTCGGCGCCAGGCCCGGCAACGCCGAACCCGTGCAAGCCTCGCCACCCGCCGATGCGCCATGGTCGCAATCGCTCGGCGCCGGCGTGGTCGATCGCCCCTATGGCCGGCCCGCCGACGCCGAGGCCGGCGTCATCAGGCGCAACGTGCCGTGGCTGACGGCTGGCACCGAATCTTCGGTCAGCTTTTCGCCCCTGCAGGATCTGCAGGGCATCATCACGCCCAACGGGCTGTTTTTCGAGCGCCATCATGCCGGACGGCCCGATATCGACCGGGAGCAGCACCGGCTGATGATCCATGGCCTGGTCGAGCGCCCTCTCATTCTCACCATGAAGGACATCATGCGGTTTCCGCAGGTGTCCCGGATTCATTTCATCGAATGCCCGGCCAATGGCGGCATGGAATGGCGCGCCGCCCAGGTCAATTCGCTGCAGTTCAACCACGGCATGATCTCTTGCGCGGAATGGACCGGCGTGCGGCTCTCCACCCTGCTTGAAGAGGTCGGAGTCAAAAAAGAAGCAAAATGGGCGATGGTCGAGGGCGCCGACGGCGCGCACATGAACCGCAGCCTGCCGCTCGACAAGTGCCTCGATGATTGCCTCGTGGTCTATGCGCAGAACGGCGAGGCGCTGCGGCCCGAGCAGGGCTATCCGCTGCGGCTGGTGGTGCCGGGCTGGGAAGGCAACGTCAGCATCAAATGGCTGCGCAGAATAAAGCTCGGCGACAAACCCTGGTATTCACGCGAGGAGACCTCGAAATATACCGACTTGATGCCGGATGGCACGTCGCGCGGTTTTACGTGGCTGATTGACGCCAAGTCGGTGATTACCTTCCCCTGCCCGGAAAAGCCGCTCTCCGGCCCCGGTGAATATGAGATCAGAGGACTGGCCTGGACCGGCAATGGCAAGGTCAAGCGCGTCGATGTTTCCGCCGACGGCGGCGTCAACTGGCAGAGCGCGCGGCTGCACGAGCCGGTGCTGTCGAAGGCGCTGACGAAATTCACGTTTGCTTGGCGCTGGGACGGCCAGCCGGCGCTGCTGGAGTCGCGGGTGATCGACGAGAGCGGCTATGTGCAGCCGACGATCGCGCAGCTGCGAAGCCAGCGCGGATCGAATTCGGTCTATCACAATAATTCGATCCAGACCTGGCAGGTCAAGCCGGACGGGAGCGTGTTCGATGTCCAGCTCGCATAAAGCGGTGCTGCTGCTCGGCGCCGGCCTGATGCTGGCGGCTAGCCCATTGGCGCGCGCAGAAGAGCCCGGGCATTTCGGCTATGGACAAATCGCCACACCCGCAGAGATCAAGGGATGGAACATCGACGCGCGCGGCGACGACGGCGCCGGCCTGCCTCCCGGTAAAGGCACCATCGAGAGGGGAGCGGAGGTTTTCGCCGAGCAATGCGCCGCCTGCCATGGAACTTTCGGCGAAGGCGAGGGCCGCTTCCCGAAACTCGTGGGCGGCAGCGGAACGCTGCGGGACGACCGGCCGGAGCTAACGGTCGGCAGTTACTGGCCGTTTGCGCCGACCTTGTTCGATTACATTAACCGCGCCATGCCGATGCCGACGCCGCACACATTGTCAGCGGATGACGTTTATGCTTTGACGGCCTATATTCTGAACCTCAACGACATCGTTCCCAACGAATTCGTTGCCGACCGCGACAGTCTGCCGAAAGTCAAGATGCCCAATCGCGACCATTTCATCTGGACCGACCCGCGACCTGATACGACGGCCAAGCCTTGCATGAACGCATGCACCGACCCAGCCGGCGTCAAGATCATGTCGACGGCGGAAGGCAACGGCCTGACGCCGCGCACCACCGGACCGCTCGACACCATGCAGCCGAAATGAGCAAGCGGGAAACGCCCTTGACCGATCATCGCTCGACCAGGCCCGTTGCAGCCCTTGCGCTGGCGCTTGCGATCGGCGCGCTCACTTCGTCGAGCCCGGCGCTGGCGCAATCCGGCGTTTCCGAAGGCCAGAAGATCGCGTTCGACCGCGGCAAGGGCAATTGCCTGACCTGCCACGACATCAAGGGCGGCGATCTTCCCGGCACCATCGGGCCCGCACTGAAGGACATCAAGAGCAAGTACCCCGATCGCAACGACCTCGTCGCCATCGTGTCGGACGAAACCAAACGCAATCCGCAGACCGTGATGCCTCCGTTCGGACGAAACCGGATCTTGACCGAGCAGGAGATCAACGCGGTGGTGGATTTCCTGCAGACATTGTGAACGGCAAGCCGCCTCTAGGAGAATTTCGATGAGAACAACCCAAAGCGGCTTTCCGGCCACCCGACGGCTGATCCTGCAGGGCGCCGGCGTGGTCGCGCTGGTCGGCCTCGGCAATCTTCCGTTCGGTCTTGTGCCGGCGTTTGCCGCCAATGACAAATATCCGGAGGACGCGTTCAAGGCGAAGAGCGACACTGACGCCATCAAGGCGCTCTACGGCAAGACCGCCGAACCATCGGACAAGGTCAAGATGGATGCGCCTGAGATCGCCGAGAACGGCGCGGTGGTGCCGATCTCGGTCAGCTCGACATTGCCGGATGTCACCTCGATCTCGATCCTGGTCGCCGAAAATCCCAACGCGCTCGCGGCGTCCTACGTCATTCCGGCTGGCACGCTGCCGAGCGTGGCCAATCGCCTCAAAATGGCCAAGACCACCAACGTGATCGCGGTGGTGGAGGCCGGCGGCAAGCTCTATAGCACAACCAAGGAAGTCAAAGTCACCGTCGGCGGCTGCGGCGGTTGACGCGCATGATCCTGCGCAAGATATAGGGGAGTATTCCGATGGCATCGACCATACGCGTGCGCGCGACTTCGAGCGGCGAGAACACCGAAGTCCAGGCGCTGATCCAGCACCCCATGGACTCCGGCTATGTGAAGGACGCCAAGGGCGAGCTGATCCCGCCGCATTTCATCCAGCAACTGACCTTCGAATATGACGGCAAGGCGGTATTCACAGCGGACTGGGGACCGGCAGTCTCCAAGGACCCCTATGTCAAGTTCGCCTTCAAGGGCGGCAAGAAGGGCGAAGACCTGAAGATCAGCTGGGTCGACAACAAGGGCGCGAGCGACACCACTACGGCGAAGATTCAGTAAGGATTGAAAAGCGTGAACCTGCGATCCGCGATCCAGTTTGGCTTGGCCGCCCTCGCACTGACGGCGTTTGCGTTCGGCGCCGCACCGTCGATCGCCGCGGACACGCCCGATCCAGTTGCGGACGCGAAGGCCTTCCAGAAATATTTCACCGACAGATTCCCCAAGCTGAAGCTGGAAGACTTCGTCAACGGCCCGTATTCGATGAACGAGGACATGCACAGGCAGTGGGAGGAGAAGGAGCAATTCCCGCCCTATGACTTCGGGCTCGACCTCGGCAAGGAGCTGTTTTCAAAACCCTTCAAGAACGGCAAGAGTTATGCCGATTGCTTTGCGAACGGGGGCATCGGCATCCGCCAGAACTATCCTTATTTCGACGAGAAGGAAGGCAAGGTCGTCACGCTCGAACTCGCGCTGAACCGCTGCCGCGAGGCCAATGGCGAGGCGCCGATCTCCTATCTTAAGGACGACATGGCGGCGCTGACCGCCTATATGGCGTTCACCTCGCGCGGCAAGCCGTTCGACATCAAGATCCCCGCCGATCCGCGCGCGCTGGAAGCCTACGACAACGGCAAGCGCTATTTCTACACCCGGCGCGGCCAGCTCAATTTCTCCTGCGCAAGCTGCCATGTGCAGAATCCGGGCGAGCGGATTCGCGCCGAGATCCTCGCGCCCGCGCTCGGTATCCTCAATGCGATGCCGATCTACCGTTCCGAATGGGGTGGCATGGGCACGATCAGCCGGCGCTTCACCACCTGCAACAGCCAGATCCGCGGCGTGCCGCTGGAGCCACAATCCGACGAATATCGCGATCTCGAATATTACCTGTCCTATGTCAGCAACGGATTGCCGATCTCGGGCCCGGGAGCGCGGCCATGAGAAAGGTTGTGCGGGCATCGATCCTCTCGTTGTCATCGGCGTTGCTGATATCAGGCGCGACAGCCGCGTTCGCAGCAAGCTCGGAGACCGATTTCAAGGCCGCCTACGCCGCAGCTGAGGCCGCCAACAAGGAAGCCGGCAGCTTGCGCAATCAATGGACGACTACGGCGGCCACCCTGGCGGATGCCAAGAAGGCCGCGGACAAGGGCGACTTCGACGCGGGGACCGCATCGGCGAAGGAGGCCGAAGCCCTGGCGAAGGCGTCGATCTACCAGGCGACGAGCGAAAAAGACGCCTGGAAGGCGCTCGAAATCCACTGATTTACATTTTCGTCATTGCGAGGAGCGAAGCGACGAAGCAATCCATGACTACAATATCCAGACTATCGATTGCTTCGTGGAGTTTATCATCGGGCGGCGCTTCGCGCCGACCCGTTGGCTCGCGATGACGGTATTTGGCTGCAGAGAACCTCGCATGACCATCCGCCGCCGGGAATTTCTCACGCTTGCGGGCGCCACCGCGCTTTCGCCGGCGCTGCCGCGGTTCGCGCGCGCCGCCGACAGCACCGGCGCCTACGATTTGCCGCGGTTCGGCAATGCGCGCATCCTGCACATGACCGACACCCATGCGCAGCTCAAACCAGTGTATTTCCGCGAGCCGAGCGTCAATCTCGGGATCGGCGCGATGGCAGGCCAACCGCCGCACCTGGTCGGCCGCGCCTTCCTCGACCGCTTCGGCATCAAGCCGGACAGCGCCGACGCCTACGCCTTTACCTTTCTCGATTTTGAGAAAGCCGCCGCCCGCTTCGGCAAGCTCGGCGGGTTTGCGCATCTGAAGACGCTGATCGACCGCTTGCGCAGCGATGCCGGCGCCGGCCGCTCGCTGCTGCTCGACGGCGGCGACCTCTGGCAGGGCACCGGACTCGCCAATACCATGCAGGGCGCCGACATGGTGGAGGCCGCGAATCTGCTCGGCATCGAAGCGATGACCGGCCATTGGGAATTCACCTATGGCGAGGCAGCGCTGCGCGCCAACCTCGAGCGCTTCAAGGGCGAATTCCTGGCCCAAAACGTCTTCCTCACCGAAGAGGCCGCGTTCAACGACGCCAAAGCCTTCGATTCGACTTCGGGGCGCGTGTTCAAGCCCGCGACCATCAAGGAAATCGGCGGATACCGCGTCGCGGTGATCGGGCAGGCCTTTCCCTATGCGCCGATCGCCCACCCCAAGCGCTTCACGCCGGACTGGACGTTTGGCATTCGCGACGATGAGTTGCAGAAACTGGTGAACGGCCTGCGCAACAACGACAAGGTCGATGCCGTGGTGCTGCTGTCGCATAACGGCATGGATGTCGATCTCAAGCTCGCCAGCCGCGTCACCGGCATCGACGTCATCCTCGGCGGCCATACCCACGACGCGGTGCCGCAGCCGATTCCCGTGACCAATGCCGGCGGCACCACGCTCGTCACCAATGCCGGCTCATCCGGAAAATTCCTCGCCGTGCTCGATCTCGACCTCGCAAAGGGCCGCCTCGCCGATCTGCGCTACCGGCTGCTGCCAGTCTTCTCGGAATTGCTCAAGCCTGATGCGGCGATGTCGGCGCTGATCGACAAGGTGCGCGAGCCGCAGGCCGCTGTTTATGCGGAGAAGATCGCAACCGCCGACCGGCTGCTATATCGCCGCGGCAATTTCGGCGGCAGCGTCGACCAATTGATCTGCGACGCGTTACGCAGCGAATTCGACGCCGAGATCGCGCTGTCGCCGGGCTTCCGCTGGGGCAACAGTATGCTGCCGGGCCAGCCGGTGACGATGGAAGATGTGCTGACCGAGACCGCCATCACCTATCCCGAGACCTACCTGCAGGCCATGACCGGGGGCCAGATCAAGGACCTCCTCGAAGACGTCTGCGACAATCTGTTCAACGCCGATCCCTATTACCAGCAGGGCGGCGACATGGTCCGCGTCGGCGGCTTTGCCTATACCTGCACGCCGGCGGAATCCGTCGGCCGGCGCATTTCCGATCTCACGCTCGACAACGGCCATCAGCTGGAAGCCGGCAAGAGCTACAAGGTCGCCGGATGGGCCTCCGTCAACGCGCAGCAGGGCAAGCCGGTGTGGGATGTATTTGCCGGCCATCTGCGCTCGGGCAAGCTGGCCGACCAGCGCGGCACCGGCGTCAACCTGAAGGGCGTCGACAACAATCCGGGCATGGCGGGACAGGGATGATGGATTTTTCCGGATATCGGAGGTCGATCCTGCTCGTTTTCGGCGTCGCCGCGATCGCGGCCATGCTCACCCCGCTCGCAAAGGCCCAGCCGGCGCCGCTGCCTGAAAAGCCGTTCGCCGAACACCGCATCGCGTTGCAGCTTTCCGACGACGACCCGAAGAAGCAGAGCCTCGTGATCAGCGTCGCTTACAATCTGCTGAAGGCCTATGATCCCGACAAGGTCGCGATCGAGGTGGTGGCGTTCGGCCCGGGGATCGATTTATTGCGGACGGAGAATGCCAATCGCAAGCTGGTCGAGAGCCTGGTCGCACAGGGCGTGCGCTTCGACGTCTGCCTGAACACGCTGGACACCATCGAGCGCAATACCGGCAAGCGGCCGGACATCATCGGAGCGGCAACGCCGGTCCAGGTAGGCGTCGGGCAAATTCTTTCGCTGACCGAAAACGGCTATACCCTGGTTCGACCATGAACGTCATTGCGAGCCAACGGGGCGGCGCTTTGCGCTGACCCGTTGGCTCGCAATGACGGAAGCCTATTATAGAGGAGTTCTTGTATGCGCGACTTTCTTCGCTTGGCCGCCGTGTTGCTAACGTCGGTTTTCCTTACGTCACCTGCCCTCGCCGCCGACGGCAAATCGCACCACATCGCCATCCAGATCGACCAGAACGATCCGCAGGTCATGAATCTGGCGCTCAACAACGTCAACGCCGTGATCGAATATTATCGCGCCAGGAACGAGGACGTCGATATCGATGTCGTCGCCTACGGCCCCGGCCTGCATATGCTGCGGTCCGACACCTCACCGGTGCAAGACCGCATCAAGCGGCTCAAGGACATGGTGTTTCCCGGCAAGATCCAGTTCTCCGCCTGCAACAACACCAGGCAAGGCATGGAGAAGGCCGAGGGGCATCCGATTCCGATCGTGGCGGATGCCACCGTCGTCCCCTCCGGCGTGGTCCATCTGATGGAATTGCAGGAGCAGGGCTGGAGTTATGTGAGGCCGTAGCCCATTGTCGGGCATCGATTCGCGGGCGCTTTGCCATGATCTTTCGCCAGCTGTTCGACAGCGTTTCGGGAACCTACAGCTATCTGATGGCCAGCCGCGCCGGCGGCGAGGCACTGATCCTCGATCCCGTGCTGGAGAAGGTCGACCGCTACTGCCAGCTGTTGCGCGAGCTCGATCTGAAACTGGTCAAGGCGATCGACACCCATTTGCATGCCGATCATGTCACCGGCCTCGGCGAACTGCGCGACCGCACCCACTGCGTCACCATCATGGGCGAGCAGAGCATGGCCGACGTGGTGGCGATGCGGGTCAGCGAGGGCGACAAGGTGACGATCGAGGGCATCACGCTGGATGTGATGTACACGCCCGGCCACACCGACGATTCCTATAGCTACCTGATGGGCGACCGGGTGTTCACCGGCGACACGCTGTTGATCCGCGGCACCGGCCGCACCGATTTCCAGAACGGCAGCGCGCGGGCGCAATATGATTCGATCTTCAATCGGCTCTTGAAACTGCCCGACGAAACCATAGTGTTTCCCGCCCATGACTACAAGGGCGACACCGTCTCCACCATCGGCGAGGAGAAGCGCTTCAATCCGCGGCTGCAGGCGCGCTCGGTCGATGAATATGTCGAGCTGATGGGCAATCTGAAATTGCCCAATCCGAAGATGATGGACGTCGCTGTCCCGGCCAACATGCATGTCGGACTGCATCAGGACGATCTGGCCAAACAAGGCCTCGCCCTGACCGCGCGCGAGGGCATCGACAGTCTCGGCCGGCCGGATATTTTGCTGGTCGATCTCAGGGAAGCCAGCGAGCGCGCCAAGCACGGCATGCTGCCGGGTGCGCTGCATGCGCCATACCCTTCGATCGGCGAGAGCCTGAAACCCGGCGGCATGCTGCGCGAGGTTGCCGCCGCGACCGGGCGCCGCATCGTGTTCTTCTGCGCCTTCGGTGAGCGTTCCGCGATGGCGGTCGCCGCCGCCAAGGAGGCGGGCCTTGCCAAGTCAGCCCACATCGCCGGCGGGATCGATGCCTGGAAAAAGGCCGGCGGCCCGGTCCTGACCGGGTGATCCCGGACGACCTGGTGCGTTCGGTGCCGATCCGGCCCCAAAATGACCGCCCTTCACCACGATTGCGGATTCCGTCTCAAAACCAGCGCTTTTCCCGCGCAAACCGGGCTAAAATCGCCCCCTGCCCCGCGATGCATGGTAGGATCGGGCAACAGGCCGTCGCAATGCGCGCCCCGTCAATCCAGAGGCAAGTGATGAGTGACGAACCGAAAAGCCCCGCCGAGTTGAAGGAGATCAGGCTGAACCGAAAGCTCGCCCAGGATGCCGAAGGCATCAAGGCGATGGCGGAGATCGCGGCGGCCGACGTCGCGATCCGCAAGCGGACGGCCGATCTGCGCGCGCTGCGGCTGGCCAAGGAAGCCGCCGATCGCGACCGGCCGGCGGAACCCAAGGCCAAAGCCAGGCCGAAGAAAAAGAAGACCATCTTATGACAAAAGACGATCGCAACCGCGCCGACGCGCGCTTCAACAAGGCCAAGCTTGCCAAACCCGGCAGGTCCGAACACGATCTCGCCACCAAAGCGGTCCTCGACAACATGGCGAAATTGAAGGCGCTGCGGCTGGCGCGCGAAGCCGCCGAGCCGCCACGCCCCGCGGTGGTCAAAAAGAGCAGCAGCAAATCAAGGAAGAAACCGGACGAAAAAGCGCCGGCACTGGCGGATTGGCTGGCGGGCCAGCAAAGCGGCGGACGCCGGACTTGATCCCAGGTTGACTAAGCCGGCATCGGCCACGGCACCATCGATCGCGTCTTGGTCACGGCGTCGTAGACCTGCACCTGCAGCATCGGGAACTGATTCTTCAACGCCACTCCGGTCTCCTCGGCGGCTTCGACGGTGTCGTGGTGCGACTTGAAGTGACCATCCACCACCAGCGAGTAGCCTGATGTCGGCGCCTTGTCGGCGCGAAGGATCTTGCGTGGCGCCTGTTCTTCGGTATCCAGCTTCGGTTTCTTCATATCGGCTCCCGGATCATGATCCGATTGCATCGGATCATGCCCTCATCTTGTTTGAGCATGACGCTATCGGAAACCCGGTTCCCACTCTTCCGGATCACGCTCGGGTTGCGCCTCGCTTTACACTGAACGGTGGAAAAAGGCAGGAAAGAATCGTCGAGTGGGGCTAATATCGCGGGCAAAGGCAGTCAGATTGAGGTCGCCGCGTCAGCTGACGATTTCACCCGCGTGCCTCGATTCGTCGATCAAGGGGAAGAGCATGGGTCAAACCGGCAAAAAGGGTGAGCTTCCCAAAAAGGACGAGAAGGAGTCGAAGAAATCGCCGGCAAAACCGGTCGAGGACGAAGACTATGAGGATGGCGACATCGCCACGCCGAAGCGCGATCGCTATGGCACCGACGACGAACCCTTGTAAAAATCATCGCTCTCGATCTGCCGGATGCTGGTTCGATCGAGCAGATGCGCGCCCCAGCCGCTGCGCGCTAACGAAGCCGCGCGCTTCGGTGCGGCGAGCAGAACCATCGCAAGCATCGACAGCGGCACCGCGCTGAGCCAATCCAGCCGCACCGGCGTCAGTTCCTCGGTGCTGTCGGTATAGGCGCCGCTGCCGGCAAACAGCCGTCCGCACTCGCCAAGCATTTCGCGCCGCGTGCCGCCGCGTGACGCACGGCCGAGCAGCGCCTGCATGGCGAGATGCGTTCGCACCCCTGCGCGGCCGTTGGCCACAGCCTGCGGCGTTTCGCCCAGCGAGACCTTCAGCAGCAGGCCGACCAGATCGACGCCGGCAAGATAGGCGCTCATCGGCTCGACCAGGCGCGGATTGCAATCGATCAGGAGCGGCATGGCGTCATCATCGGGCAGGATGGTATCGACCGACAACGCGCCATGCCAGGCGAGCTCTTCGCCGATCGCAGCGAGCATCGCGCGTGTGCGCGGCCTCTCGACACCCTGCTTGATCGCCTCGCCGCCGCCGGCGCCGGCGGCGATCTGCCGGTAGACGTGAAACCCGAGCAGACGGCCGCGGCAAAACACGGCTTGCGCCTTCTCCGTCGCGCCGGAGACAAGGTCCTGCACCAGCACTTCGCCCTCGAACGCGCCGCTCGCGTTCAACGCTCGCAGCGCCCCCTCAAGGTCGCGCTCGTTGCGCACGAACCAGACCCCGCGGCTCGCGGTACCGATGGAGGTCTTGACGACGCAGGGAAATCCTATCGCGGCCACCAACTCGGCTTCGGAGGTGACGATCCGCGTCGCCGGCTGCGGCAGGCTCAACTGGTCGAGCAGCCGGCTGAATCCGGCCTTGCCGTGCGCGATGCGGTAGTTGGCAAAACCCGGCAGCGCCAGCCCGACACGATCCGCAAGTCGCTCCTGAACGCGTGCAAACAGGAACCCCTGTTCATGGGTCGGCAGCAGCACGTCGAAATGCCGTGCGATCAATAACCGCTCGACGAATCGGAGAAAGCCGGCGGGATCGTCCCGCAATCCCGGACAATGATGAAACTTGCGCACGAAGCGCGAGAATCTCGCGAGGCACCAAGGACTGGGATCGCAGACCTCGACGAGATGCCCCGACAATCCCAAAATCGTGATCGCCTCCCGCGCCGAGGTGCTGTTTCCCTCGGAAACCAGCACCCGCAGCGGTTTTGTGACTTGCGCGGCAACAGTCATGCCGGATCATCCCTACCTCCGGCACTTTGTCTCTCAATTTAACGGCGTATTCCAGCTTTCCCGGCACTCCCGGCGAGGGCTGCCATGCAGCGGTATTCATGGACAAATAACCGCTAGCCGGTATTTTCGGCAACGCCCTGCCGGGCGTTCATTCAAACGGGGTTTTCCGACACGATGGTCGACGTTCTCGCCGCACCGCAACAAGAAGCGAAGGCGGATTCCTCGCTGCGCACCCTGGTGCTGATTTCGACCGCCCATTGGGTCAGCCATTTCCATCTGCTGGTGCTGCCGATGCTGTTCCTGTTTCTCAGGGCACAGCTCGGCGTCGGTTATATCGAGCTCGGCTTCGCGATTACCGTATTCGGCGTCGTATCCGCCCTGACACAGGTCCCGGTCGGCTACCTCGCCGATCATATCGGCGCGCGCAAAGTCCTGCTGATGGGTCTCGTGCTCGGCGGCTTCGCGCTGATCATGCTCGGAATGCATCTCAGCTACGCCTGGCTGATCGCGAGCGCGGCGCTGCTTGGCGTTGCCAACAGCGTCTATCATCCGGCCGATTATGCGATCCTGGCGGCGCATATGGACGAGACGCGGATGGGTCGCGCCTTCTCGATCCACACCTTTGCCGGCTTCCTCGGTGGTGCAATGGCGCCCGCCATCATGGGCGTGCTGGTTGCAACTATCGGAGGCCTCGGCGCCCTGATGGTGGCAGGCGCCATCGGACTGCTTGTCGCGCTGCTGCTGCTCGTCATGGGCATCCCCGACGCCAGCGCCAAAGACCGCGTCGGCGCCGACGGCTCGCACCCGCCGCGGCAGAGCATCCTCACACCGACGCTGATCGTGCTGACAATCTTTTTCATGCTGCTCGGCCTCTCCAATGCGGGGATCTCCAGTTTCGGCATCGTCGCCCTGACGACCGGCTACGGCGTGACATACTCCTCGGCGAACACGGCGCTGACCTTCTATCTCGCCGCCAGCGCCATCGGCGTGTTGGCCGGCGGCGTTCTGGCCGACCGCACCCAGCGGCACGGCCAGGTCGCGGCCGCCTGTTTCGCCGTCAACGCGGTCGTCGTGCTGATCATTGCGGCCTTCGCCTTGCCGTCGCTGCTGCTGACGGCGCTGATGGCGATGGCCGGCTTCCTCGGCGGCGTGATCGCGCCATCACGCGACATGCTGGTGCGGGACGCCGCCCCTCCGGGCGCGGCCGGCCGGGCTTTCGGCATCGTCTCCACCGGGTTCAACGTCAGCGGCATCATCGGTCCGCTGCTGTTCGGCTGGATCATGGACCAGGGCGCGCCGCATTGGGTGTTCGGCGGCTCCGTACTGTTCATGATCCTCACGGTGGTGTTGTCGTTGGTCACCGATCGCGGTCCGCGGGAGCGCCGCCAAGCGCTCGATAGCGGGCTGATGCAGCCCTGAACCTCGCCCGCACCGGTTGACAGGTCAGCGGGACAACCGATGATGCCGTCGACAAATCAAACCCGAGGTGAATTGCCATGGCCAATAAGCCAGATCTCGTGATTCGCGGCGGCACCGTTGCCGACGGGCTTGGCGGCGAGCTGTTCGAAGCCGACGTGGCAATCACCGACGGCCGCATCAGCGAAGTCGGCCGTGTCGCTGGCCATGGCAAGGAAGAGATCGACGCCAAGGGCAAACTGGTCGCGCCGGGCTTTGTCGACGTTCACACCCATTATGACGGCCAGGTCACCTGGAGCCACGACATCACGCCCTCGTCACAGAATGGCGTGACCACGGCGGTGATGGGCAATTGCGGGGTCGGATTCGCGCCCTGCCGTCCCTCCGATCACGTCCGGCTGATCCAGTTGATGGAAGGCGTCGAGGACATCCCCGAGCCGGTGCTGAGCGCCGGCATTCCCTGGGCCTGGGAAAGTTTTCCGGATTACATGGACTGGCTGTCCAAGCGGCAATTCGACATGGACATCGGCGCGCAACTGCCGCACGCGGCGCTGCGGGTCTATGTCATGGGCGAGCGCGGTTCGCGGCGCGATCCCTCGACGGCGGACGATAACAAGGCGATGGCGGCTCTCGCCGGCGACGCGGTCCGCGCCGGCGCGCTGGGCTTTTCGACCTCGCGCACGCTCAATCACCGCACCTCGACCGGCGATTACACACCGACCTTGAAGGCCGGCGAGGACGAGTTGACCGCGATCGCGGGCGCGATGCACGGCGCCGGTCGCAGCGTGTTCCAGTTCGTGCTGGATCTGTCGACCATCCACGAAGACCTGCCGATGATGTTGCGGGTGGCCGAAAACACCAAAATCCCGGTGACGTTCTCGGTCACGCAGAACGACAAGGCGCCGCAGCGCTGGCGCCAGACCTTCGACACCATTGCGGAAGCCTCGAAGCGCGGCCTGTCGATCACCACCCAGATCGCCGCGCGCCCGGTCGGGCTGATGCTCGGGCTCGAGCTGTCGCGCAACCCGTTCCAGACCCATCCGAGCTACCAGGCGATCGCCCATCTGCCGCTGGCGGAGCGGGTGAAGCGGATGCGCCAGCCGGAGATGCGCGCCGCCATCCTCGGCGAACACGCGACCTCGACCGACGATCCGCTGTTCTTCCGGCCGAACTACGACAAGATGTATCTGCTCGGCAATCCGCCGGACTACGAACAGCCGCTGGAAAATGCGCTCGGGCCGCAGGCGCGCCGCCAGGGCCGGCAGCCGGAAGAACTGGCCTATGACGCCATGCTCGCGGACGAAGGCCGCGGCATGCTCTATGTGACATTCCTCAATTACGTCGACGGCAATCTCGATGCGACCCGCGAGATGCTGAGTGCTCCGCATTCGGTGCCCGGATTGAGCGACGGCGGTGCGCATTGCGGTATCATCTGCGACGCGAGCTTCCCGACCTTTCTGCTGACGCACTGGACGCGCGACCGCAAGCGCGGCGAAAAGCTGTCGATCCCCTTCGTAGTGGCGGCGCAGTCGCGCAAGACCGCGCTCTCGGTCGGCCTACTGGATCGCGGCGTGATCGCGCCCGGCTACAAGGCCGACGTCAACATCATCGACTACGACAGACTGCATCTGCATCCACCGAAGGTGCATTACGACCTCCCGGTCGGCGGCCGGCGCCTGATGCAGCAGGTCGACGGCTATGATGCCACCATCGTCTCCGGCGTGGTGACGCGGCGCGGCGGCGCGGCCACCGGCGCGCGACCGGGCCGCCTGGTGCGCGGCGCGAAAGGCAGCCAGCCCCAGTTTGGCGCGGCGGCGAGCTAGTACGCTGCAGCCGAGATACTCTGGAGCATAATGTGCTGCAGTTGGATCGATTCGTCCCGCAAGGCAGGGCCTGGACAAAAAATCGCGAAAACAACCCCATGCAAAGTAGAGTGCACCCCCGCTAGCAGCACTCTTCCTGCGCGGCGTCTGGGGCGGGAGAACGTCGCTACCCCAATCTCATCCCGATGTAGGCGGTGCGGACCACCCGGACCGGCGGAGTCGATCCCACGCCTATGAGTTCGTATGGCAACTTCCAACCCGGCAGCGCTGCGAGGCGCTGGCGCCAAGCATCGATAGCCGGAAAATCGGCGGTGGTGTCGAAACCTGTCTCCTCCGGTGGGTAATACACGTAGCCCGCCAGGGAGAAATCCGCGATGGTCGGCTTATTGCCAAGCACGAAGGCGCGATCGACCAGATGCTTCTCGGCAATAGCAAAGCTCGCCTGCACGCGCGCAGGAACGACAGGATCGCCGGATGCACCGGGTCCGGCGTCAATGAATATTGAAACCGATGCATCGCATAATTGTTCGTGAACTTGTGATTGTCGAACAATATCCAGCGTAGCGCCTCGAAGCGCTCGTCGTCGCCGGCGGTCGCGAACCCGCTACGCTAACCCAACGTCGGCATTGCTGCAATGAACGCTTGCGCGTCCGCTGCGCCCCGCTACGATTGCCAGCGGGGAGCGTCACAACCATGAGGCATCTTCTGCTCGCAACCGTCGTGGCATTGGCCTTGCTGAGCCCGGCGCACGCCGCGTCACCCAACTCAACAGTGGGCTCGCCCGGCATTGCAAAGATATGCCTCACAGACAGCGACGTTCATCTCAGGCCCAAAGAAGAAATTGTCATTCCGGCGACAACTGTCTTCGAGGACGATGGGCCAAACACCGGGAAGCCCGAGGACCCGTCAACATGGGGCTATGAAGTCAAAGAGGGCTTCAAGTTTCGCGCTCAATTTTTGACTTTAACAGCGGTCTCGCTGCGGCAGAGCAAACCATGCGCAGAAGCAAAGGTGCAAATGCTGACCGGCGCAGGCGGGACCGAAGCAATGAAACGCTCCTCGGATAATCATGTTTTCGTCATCGACGATGTGCTCGACTACCCCATCCCCACGGTGCGGCCTCCGATTGAGATTGGCAAATTGATTGACGACATCAGTGTTGAAGCCATCTTGACTACTGATGTTACTCAAGCAATCGCTCGACCCGAGCCGACCTCACTCGACGATGCGGCAAAAGCTGCGAACTGTCTCGCTGGCGCTAAGAAGCTTGCCGCGTACCTTGGAGGCGGGACGGGGCAGCAGAGAAGCATGAACGTCGAGATCGCCCACGTTGGAGCCGATAATGTGACGTACGGCTGTCCATTCGGTCCGAAGCAGAAGCCCGACTTTGCAGTCTATTGGGATGGAAGGGCACGGCCATCGCCCAACACTGTTGCTCTTATCGCCAAGGGCGGCGAGTTTGTAACGGGAGCCACTCGCGCGGAGATCATAGCCGAAACGTCGGCATGCGTCGCCGACGCGCTCAAGCCGAACGCGGCCGAAATTGCTGACCGGGAAATCCGTGGCGTCAAGATTGAATGCCAAGCTTTCGCGCGCGACGGTAGCGGCGGGAGTGTCACGATCTATCGACGCTTTGGTCCTCATCCAGCGTCACCTGAAATTTCCGACAAGGCGACAAATGCCGCCGATCAATTGTCACGCGGGAAATGAGAGGGATGTATGAGAGCACTCTTTATATTGGTCGCTGTAGTCGCTGGCGTTCACGTCGCCAGAGCGGAAGATGCCGCGCCTAGCCGCATCGATGCGATCACCAAATCGACGAGGGACATGATGCCAGCGGTCCCCTCTTTGCCGTCGCTGTCTCTGCCGTCGATGCCCGATCTTTCGATGCCGGATTTTTCCGATGCGACGGGCAGGCTCATGACCGAATTTAATTCGTTCACGCAACAGATAGGCGATACGCTGCCGATCTTGGAAGCGATGGGCTATGAAGTGGTGACGTTCAAGGTCACTTGGGGCTTGCCGCCGAGGGCGAGGCTGCGACTGCGATCTAAAGGCGATACTGATATGATCAAGGTAACGGCGATTGCCGCTAAAGCGCCCAACGGTGGCATGTTGGCGAACGCACTGATAAGCAGCGCGGTGACGACCAAGAGAATACAGAGCAACATGAAGTTAGGAACGGCAATTCTAGACGTTGATTTCGCCGTGCCGCCGAGGGTCAATATGAAATTTGTGAGCGCCAAGTCCACCGATAGGGACGAGAGCACACGCGATGCTGACGAACTTGAGGTGTCCTGCAAATAGCGAATGCTGGGGGAGGGGAAATTGGCTTGGCTTGCACTCACAAAGAAATCCCAAATCCGGAAAATTGCGCTTTTAGAGTTTAAGCACTTACTGAATATTTTGGAGAACACGTCCGGCATGCCGCCGGACTTCTTTGATGATCCCTACGTCGTAGGCTTTTTCTTTGGCTACACGATGGGTGTCGGCGCTTACGTTGGCGGCAAAGCTGTAAAGCCGACTGACGTGAACTCCGCTTGGGTCGATATGATTTTTGAGCTTGTGCCAGATCGGGGGCTCATCGTTGCCAAGAAGTTTGCCGAGTGGTCGGCCTCGCGCGAGCCATCTTTCGACGAAGGCGAGAACAATGGCACCTTGTTTGCGCTGTACTCCTACAAGGCCGCGCGACTAGATGACAACCCGATCATTATTGAAGCCCAACTCAAGGCCGAAGCGATGGCCCCCATGTGGGAAAAGCTGAACCAAAATCCCGACGAGCATTCACGGGTGATGAGCGCGCTTCGCAATATGCTTTTCTGGGACCGCATCAACCACCGGGAAGCCTAACCGTTGAGTACGCTCCAAACCATTTTTGATTGGGCACCGCTCGTGGTCGGGTTGACTACGTTCTTTTCAATTTTTGTCTTTGCCCCGCTTGGCATTTTTCGTCTTACGCGCTCATTCGCGGGCGGTGCGCTGGTCTTCGCATCGTACGTGTTTGGCTTAATTCTGTGGGTCTATGGGGCTATTGCGACTTTTCTCTATTGGGGATGGCTGGGACTGATCATTGGCCTCGTGATCGTTGGCGTGGGTGTTGTCCCGATGGGATTTCTTGCGCTCGCACTACGATTCCAATGGGAATGGCTCGCAAATCTTGGCTTGCTGTTGGCTTCCATGGTCGGCAGCCGCTTACTCGGGCTTTGGTATATCGCAAGGCAGACCGGGAGCATAGCAGGGGCTAGCCTCTTGGCGTGCTCCCTGCGACCATGGCCGCCTAGCCCGGCTGCCGATATGGCTGGCGCTGCGCTTTGCGATGCTCTTCCCATGCCGCCGCGTCGTGCTCGTGAGGCTCGCGGGCCTCTTCTGTTTGATTGTTACTATCGGCCATGTAATCACCTTTTCGACTGAGGCACGCCATTAATGGATCGTCGCCACGACCGCACAAACATGGTCGCACCAGAGCTTTCCAAGCGGCGGCCATGTCGGCGGCATAGGCGAAGCGGTTATAGATGCCAGCGACGCCGGGCATATGGTTGAGGCACCGCTCAATCATCAGGCCGGAGACGCCAAGCCTGCCACCCTCGCCCGACGCTTCGCGTCGACCTCTCCCTACGGGAGAGGTGAATTCACGCGAATTTCGGCTGCGCCGCCTGTTCCATCAACCGCGCGCGCTCGGTGTTGGGCCACAGCAGCAAGAGACCGAGCAGTCCTGACGTGACAAGAACCACGGCATTGATGGTGAAGCCCATCATGTAGCCCTCGAGCAGCCCGCCCGCGTTCTGGATCACCTTGCCCATCACCGACGGGGCCAGAATGCCGGCCAGCGTGTAGATCGCCCCGTAGATCGCGATCACGGCACCGCGTTGTGACACCGGCGTGAACTCGCCGAGCATCGGCGGACAGACCACATAGATCGATCCACACAGCCCGGATCCGACCACCAGCAGCGCGATCTGCAAGCCCGCGCCGCTTAGATAGGGCAACATTGCCAGGATCAGTCCGCCGACAATCAAGGGCGCTGAGCCGAGCACGCCGCGCGCGCCGCGGGTGGAAAAGCCCCGCGCCATCAGCACCTGCGAAATCCACCCGGTCAGCATCACGATCGCCGCGCCGAACACCCACGGCAGGATCGAAACGAAGCCCGCCTCCTGTTGCGAGAAGCCGAGGCCGCGGACGATGAAGGGCGTGAACCATGTCAGGCCAAGCGACAGCGCCCAATAGGCGCCGAACGTCGCCGCGCAGCAACCGATGAAGGTCCGCGAGGTCAGAAGCTGGAAATAGGGAATGCGGGGATCGGCCTCCGCCATTGCGACGGTCTGAACCAGCGGACCTTCCTTGCCCAGGATCAGCCACGCCACCGCCCACATCAGGCCGACGATGCCGAGAGCGCCGAACCCATAATGCCAGCTATGATTGACGATGATCCAGTTCAGCGCCGGAACCGCGAGGATCACGCCGAACGCCGATCCCTGCGAGAGGATGGCGGTCGGCAGCGTGCGCTTTTCGTTGGGAAACCATTTGTAGACCGAGTGGGCCGCCACCGAAAACGCCGGACCCTCGCCGGCGCCGAGGATGACGCGGCAGATCAGGAGCGTGGTGAAACTGACCGTACCCACCATCGGAAACTGCGCCAGCGCCCATATCGTCGCCAGCGCAAGAAGAACCCATCGCGTGGCGACACGATTGACGATGAAGCCGACCACGATGGCCGAAATCGAAAACAGGAAGAAGAACGAGGAGCCAAGCAGGCCGAACTGCTCCGGCTCCAGCTTCAATTCGGTCATGATTGGATCGCCGGCAAGACCGACCACGATCTTGTCCGCGAAATTGACCAGCATGAACAGGAACAGCAGGAAGGTGATTTTCCAGGCGCCTTTGGGCGTCGGCTGCGTGTCCATTGTCTCTCCCCGATTCTTGTTTGGCGGCCAGTCGACCGACCGCGCCCCGATGCTACCTGCGCCGTCTCAGGCAATGCAACCCGGCATTTCGGGCTGTCCCCGCGTGCGCTGCAACGCAATCACCTCTCCGGACGCCGCCTGACGCTGTCGCGTCACCGTCCTGCAACCTGATCACGATTGCGTCGCGATATCATTGAGACCGTGATCTCCGCTGCAGGCCTTGCTATGTTGCGGAGCAAATTTTCAGGGGATTTTCATGTTCAAATCGACCCAATGTCGTGCGGGCGCACTCGGCATTCTCGTTTCGCTCTCGCTGCTCGCGGGATGGAGCGCCGCGGCGCAGGACGCCAACAAGGCGCCCGACTACGACGCCATCATCGCCGCGCCCGACCGCAGCGAGGCCGACCGACAGACCGATATCCGCCGCCAGCCCGCCAAGATGCTCGCCTTCACCGGCGTCAAGAGCGGCATGAAGGTGCTCGATATGGGGGCCGGCGCCGGCTACAGCACCGAGCTGATGGCGCGCGCCGTCGGTCCCGAGGGCCATGTCTACGCGCAGGAATCGGCGGCGGTGATGGAGCGGGTGAAGGACAAGTTCGACATCCGCGCCCAGAATCCGGTCATGAAAAACACCACTCACCTGATCCGCAATTACGACGATCCGATTCCGCCCGAGGTCAGCGGACTAGACCTGATCACCTTCTTCTTCGCCTATCACGACGTCACCTACATGCCGGCCGATCGCGCCGAGATGAACAGGAAGATGTTCGCGGCGCTAAAGCCCGGCGGCTTCCTGGTGATCGCCGATCATTCCGCCAAGCCCGGCGAGGGCACCTCGGTCGCCAAGACGCTGCATCGGATCGAGGAAAGCACGCTGCGCCAGGAGATCGAGGCGGCCGGCTTCAAGCTCGCAGCCACGGCCGATTTCCTGAAGCATCCCGAAGATCCGCGCGATGCCGCGGTATTTCGTCCGGCCGTCCCGGTCGATGAGTTCGTGCTGAAATACCAGAAGCCGCTCTGACCCCATCGTGCTGCGCGTCCGTGACCTGACCAAGACCTATCGCGCCGCCGGCGAAGAGGTTTTGGTGCTGCGCGGCGTCAACCTCGACATCGCGGCCGGCGAGCGCGTCGCGCTCTCAGGGGAATCCGGCAGCGGCAAGAGCACGCTGCTGCATCTGATCGCGGGGCTCGATCGCGCCGACGGCGGCGAGATCAGTCTCGCCGACGCGCAGCTGTCAGACCTTCCCGACGCCGGCCGTGCGGCGTTGCGGCGCGACCGGCTGGGCCTGGTGTTTCAGCAATTCAACCTGATCCCGAGCCTCTCCGTCGAAGACAATCTCAAATTCCAGTCCCGCATCGCCGGGCGTCACGATGCCGCGTGGCACAGCGAATTGGTGGAGCGGCTCGGGCTTTCCGGCCTGCTGAAACGCTATCCCGAGCAATTGTCCGGCGGCCAGCAGCAGCGCGTCGCGATCGGCCGCGCGCTCGCGGTCAAACCGCTGCTGCTGCTCGCCGACGAGCCGACCGGCAATCTCGACGAGGCCACCGCCGACGACGTGCTCGCGCTGGCGCGCGATCTGGTGGCGCGAACCGGTTGCGGCTTCCTGATGGTGACGCATTCGGCGCGGCTCGCCGCCACGCTCGACCGCCAGATTCACCTTCATGCGGGATTGATCGCATGAGCCGCATTCTGTGGATCCTCGCGGTGCTGTTGAGCCACTGGCGGCGGCATCCGATGCAGCTTGCGACCCTGCTGATCGGGCTCGTTTCCGCGACCGCGCTGTGGAGTGGCGTGCAGGCGCTGAACCAGCAGGCGCGCGATAGCTACCAGCGCGCCGCAGCGACCTTCGGCGGCGCGCGAACGGCAATGCTGGTCCCCCGCAGCGGCGCGACTTTTCCGCAACAGCTCTTCGTCGAGCTGCGCCGCGCCGGCTGGCCGGTATCTCCCGTGCTCGAAGGCCGCGCCCAGATCGGCGGGCGGTCGTTCCGCCTGCTCGGCATCGAGCCGGTCACGATCCCTGCGGAAATCGGCAACGCGCCGGCGATCGGAAGGGCCGGCCTGCAATCGTTCATGACGCCGCCGGGGGAAACACTGGTCGCGCCCGAGGTGCTGTCCGATCTCGATGTGGCGGAAGGCGCGACGCCTTCTCTAAGCGACGGCGCATCACTGCCGCCACTTCATGTGCAGCCGCAACTGGTGCCGGATGTGCTGGTGGTCGATATCGGCATCGCGCAGCGGCTGCTGAAAATGCCGGACCGGATTTCCCGGCTGCTGGTCGGCAAGGCCAGGGGCGAACGAGCGCCGCTCGAAAGCGTGGTGGGCGACCAACTCCGTCTCGAACAGCCGGATGCCGAGAGCGACCTCGAACGTCTCACCGACAGCTTTCATCTCAACCTGACCGCGTTCGGATTGCTGTCATTCGTGGTCGGGCTGTTCATCGTCAACTCGGCCATTGGGCTCGCATTCGAGCAGCGCCGGCCGATGCTGCGGACCTTGCGCGCCTGCGGGGTGTCGGCGCGAATGCTGAACGCTGTCATGGTGACCGAACTGGTATCGCTGGCGCTGGTCGCCGGCGTCGTGGGCCTGATCTGCGGTTACCTGATCGCGGCGGCGCTGTTGCCCAATGTCGCGGCCTCCTTGCGGGGCCTCTATGGCGCGCAGATTCCCGGCCAGCTCACATTGAAGGGCGAATGGTGGATCGCCGGCATGATCATCTCCGTGATCGGCGCGCTGCTGGCCGCCACCACGAGCCTCGTCAAGGCGGCCCGGCTTCCGGTGCTGGCGGCAGCGCAACCGCAAGCCTGGCAGCAGGCACAGCACCGCTGGCTGATCTTGCAAAGCGCGCTGGCGCTTGCAGTACTCGCCGCGGCTTGCTTCTTCCTGTGGTACGGCGATTCGCTGCTGTCGGGATTTGCCGTGCTGGCGGGACTATTGCTTGGCGCGGCGCTCGTTTTGCCGGCGATCCTGGAACGCATCTTGTCGCTCGGCCAGCGCCGCGCCCATGGTGCGCTCGCGATCTGGTTCTGGGCCGACAGCCGTCAGCAGCTATCCGGATTGTCGCTGGCGCTGATGGCGTTGTTGCTCGCGCTCGCCGTCAATGTCGGCGTCGGCACCATGGTCGAAACCTTCAGCCGGACTTTCATCGGCTGGCTCGATGGACGGCTGGCGGCCGACATCTACATCAATACGTCCGACACCGCGCAGGCCGCGACAATCAAGGCATGGCTCGGCGAGCGCCCCGAGGTCGAGGCGATCCTGCCCGGCGGCCGTGCCGAGACGCAGATGGAGGGCGCGCCGATCGAAATCCTCGGCCTGCCCGATCATGCCACCTACCGGGACCACTGGCCGCTGCTGCAGGCAACCGCCAACGCGTGGACCCGGCTTCTGCCCGGCGACGCCGGTTTCGTCAGCGAACAACTGGCGCGGCGTGTGAGGCTTGCGGTCGGCGACACGCTCGAGGTTCCCACGCCGGCCGGAAACTGGACGCTCGAAATCGTCGGCATCTATGCCGACTACGGCAATCCGAAGGGGCAGATCGCCGTCAATTTCGCGGCACTGACCCGGCACTTTCCGCAGATACCGCTGACCCGGCTGGGCCTGCGCGTCGCGCCCGCTTCGGTGCCGGCGCTGATGTCATCGTTGCGGGAAAAATTCGGGCTCGACGGCCGCAACCTCGTCGATCAGGCCACGCTGAAGGCGGAGTCGAAACGGATCTTCAACCGCACCTTTGCGGTGACGGCGGCGTTGAACGCCTTCACCCTTGGGGTTGCCGGCATCGCGCTTTTGACCAGCCTGTTGACGCTTGCCAATTCGCGCCTGCCGCAGCTGGCGCCGCTATGGGCGATCGGCATCACGCGGCGGAAGCTTGCGGCGATCGAACTGTTGAAGACTTTATCGGTGGCGCTGATCACGACGCTGCTGGCGCTGCCGCTCGGTCTGTTGGTGGCGTGGTGCCTGATCGCGGTCGTCAATGTGAAGGCCTTCGGCTGGCGGTTGCCGTTTCATGTCTTTCCGCTGCAGCTGTTGCAGCTGCTGGGAGTTGCGATGGCGGCTGCGCTGCTGGCCGCGCTGCTTCCCGTCATAAAACTGGCGCGCATGCAGCCGGTACGCCTGATCAAGATTTTCGCCGATGAGCGATAGAACGACGATATCCCGCCGCGCCTTCGCGACCGGCGTGTTGCTGCTCGGGCTCGGCCGCAAGGCGGCGCGGGCGCAGGGTTTTGCCGGGCTTGGCCAGGACGCCGAGGGCTTCGCGCCGGTCGTTCCCAGCAAGGCTTTTTCGTTCCCGGCCGATCATGGCCCGCATCCGGACTATCGCATCGAGTGGTGGTACCTGACGGCGAACCTTGCGGATGCGACAGGGAGAGCCTACGGCGCGCAGTGGACCCTGTTTCGTCAGGCGATGCATCCCGGTCCGCAGGCGGAAGGCTGGGCGAACCAGCAGATCTGGATGGGCCATGCCGCCGTCACCCGCGCCGACACTCACCGCTTTAGCGAGAAATTCGCCCGCGGCGGGGTTGGACAGGCCGGTGTCGACGCAAAGCCGTTTCTAGCCTGGATCGATTCCTGGCAAATGCGGGGCGGTGAAGCAATGCGTGCCGACACCATCGCGCCGCTCGAGCTTGCCGCATCGGGTGCGGATTTCGCCTACAGCCTGCGCCTCGATGCCGATCGGCCGCTGGTGCTGCAGGGCGAAGCCGGCTACAGCCGGAAATCCGAACGCGGCCAGGCCTCGTATTATTACAGCCAGCCGTTTTTCAAGGCGGCGGGCCGCATCATCATCGACGACAAGCCGGTCGAGGTCACGGGCCTCGCCTGGATGGACCGCGAATGGAGCAGCCAGCCGCTCGCCTCAGACCAGAGCGGTTGGGACTGGTTGTCGCTGCATTTCAATTCGGGTGAAAAACTGATGCTGTTCCGGCTGCGCCAGGCCGACGGCCGCAATTACGCTTCCGGCAACTGGATTTCGCCCGAAGGCAAGACCCGGCTGATCGCATCAGACGACATCGCGATGACGCCGAAAAGCTGGACGGAGATCGAAGGCCGGAAGCTTCCGACCGCATGGGACATTGCGATTCCGGAATTGGCGCTGAAGATCGAATGTGCGCCGCTGAATGCGAAAAGCTGGATGGGCACGAGCTTTCCCTACTGGGAAGGGCCGATCAGTTTTAGGGGCAGCCACGCAGGCGTTGGATATCTGGAGGTGACAGGGTATTGAGGACGGCGTCATTCCGGGGCGCGAAGCATGGCGTCATTGCCGGGCTTGACCCGGCAATCCATCTCCTTCGTGAAGACTCTTGCGAAGTTGATGGATGCCCGGGTCAAAGCCCGGGCATGACAGGTCAGGTATTACCTCTGGATTCCGGGTTCGCCGCTACGCGGCGCCCCGGAATGACAGTTTCATCAAGGGGAATCTCTCGCATGTATCATTTCACGGCACTCGTTACCTGCCTCGCCGTCGCTTATTGTTTCTTCACCGGCTTTCAGGTCGGAAAGGCGCGCGCCAAATTCGGAATCAAGGCGCCCGCCGTCACCGGCAATCTCGATTTCGAGCGGGTCTATCGCGTGCAGATGAACACGCTGGAATGGATGCCGATCTTCCTTCCCTCGCTCTGGCTGTTCGCGGTCTATATCAGCGATCCCGTCGCGGCCGCGATTGGCGTGGTCTGGATTGCCGGCCGCATCCTCTACATGACCGGCTATTCGCAGGCCGCCGATAAACGCGGACGGGGCTTTGGCATTCAGGCGCTGGCGGCCGGCGTCCTCTGGCTCGGCGCACTCGGCGCGATCATCCGGAGCCTCATTCATGGGTGAGCCGATCGGCTCGCGCCCTCAGTCGTCTTCCCGAAACTTGGCGATCAGCGGACCCAACAGGCTGGAGAAATCGTCGCTCCACGGATGTTCGTCGGGCTCCGGCGTTTGCAAGTCCCAGTCCTTCAAGAGACTGAAATCGTCGTCGTTCCTCGCCAGCACCATGACGGTCGAGAATTTGATCATGGGGTCGCCGCCCGGGATTTCGTCCTCGTCATAAAGCCGCGCGATCAGCTTTTCGCTCGCGGCGGTCGCCGTCACCACGCCCGTCAGGTCGAGGTGATTGTTGGAGATGTGGGTGACGATGATGCCGCCGGGATTGAGCCGCGACACATAAATCCGCAGCGCCTCCCGGGTCAGCAAATGAACCGGAATCGAATCCGACGAGAAGGCGTCGACCACGATCACGTCATAGCGTGCTTCCGTCGCGGCGGCGATCGTCAGCCGCGCATCGCCGAGAACGATGTTCGCGTCCGGTTTGCAATCGCGCAGGAAGGTGAAGCGCCTGGGATCCCGGGCGATGCGGATGATCTCGGCGTCGATTTCATAATAGTCGAGATGGTCGTCGGGCTTCATCAGGCAGGCGATCGAACCAGCGCCAAGACCGATGACTGCGGCGTTGATCGGCCCGTTCTTTTTGGTCTGAACCGCGTCGATCGCTTCCGCGATCGGGGAATCCGGATGGTAATAGGTCGACAATTGCGGCCGGCCGGTGACGGGGAGGCCGTCGTCGGTGGTCAATCGCTGCGCCCCATGCAGCTCCATGCCATGGCGCAGCACGCGAAAGCGGCCATCCGGCGTCACCTCGATCTTGTGAACGCCAAAGAAACTGCGCACCGTTTCCAGCTGCCTCACATTCGGCGGGTAAATCCGGGCGATGACGAAGACCGCGGCAAACAACAAGGCCAGCCGCAACGGCACGTCGCGCAGTACGACGGCGCAGGCGACCAGGATCGCCACCGCTCCCCAAACAATCCAGTTATAGGGCGGAACGATCGAGAAACCTTCGTGCAAGCCGGGCAGCGCGACGATCACGACCAACGCGACGAAGATGGCAACGTAGCGGGCTTCTTTTCCCTTCGGCCAGGCCAGCCCCGGCCGCGCCAGCGCGGCCGCGACCACCAGCAGCGGGTATTCCGCGGTCCAGGAAAAAATATGGGGCGCGATCAGGCCTGAAAAGATTCCACCGAGCACGCCGCCGAGCGACATGCAGAAATAGAATCGCGTGAGATAGGCCGCTTGCGGGCGGGTGGCCGCCATCAGGCCGTGGCATATCATCGCCGTGACGAAGAACGTCAGCAGATGCAGCGCGACGTCGACGGTCAGCCAGGTGCGGATGTCGAGCGCCAGCGTCAACACCAGCAGCGCCAGCAGGAACGGCTGCAGTTTCAACCAGGTGGCCTGTTCGACAAATTTGCGCTGGCTGAACACCAGAATGAAGCTGATCAGATAGAGCGACAGCGGAAGCACCCAAAGAAACGGCGCCGCCGCCACATCCGTCGTGATGTGGGTGGTCGCCGCGATCATCAGTGCCGACGGCACGAAGGCGAGCGCCACCCAATAGGCCATCCGACTGAGCGGCGGGGAGGCTTCGGTCGATTGCGCCGGCGACAACACGGCCTCGCCGCCGCCGCGCCGCAGGAACACCAGACTTCCAGAACATGCGATCAGCGCGATCAAGAGGTAATAGCCGGCGCGCCAGATGCTGCTCTGGAAGCCGAGCGTCGAAAACGGTTCGGCGACGAACGGGTAGGCGAACAAGGCCAGCAGGCTGCCGATATTGCTCGCCGCGTACAGAAAATACGGATTTTCGGCCCGCGCCAGACCGGAGCGGGCAAACCATGCCTGCAGCAAGGGGCCGTTAGCGGACAGCGCGAAGAAGGGAAAGCCGATCGAAGCGCCGAACAGATAAAGCAGGAACAGCTGCTCGCGATCCGCTGCCGGCGCGCTCCAGCCTTGCGCGACGGCGATCGGCAGGAAAGCGGCACCCCCCACCATCACCGTAAGGTGGATCAGCAAAGCGAACGGACCACGTACGAAGCGGGTCAGAATATCGGCATAGGCGTAACCCAGCAGCAAAATGCCCTGGAAGAACACCATCGCCACCGACCATACCGACGACGAGCCGCCCAGCCGCGGCAACACCATTTTGGTGAACATCGGCTGCACCGCGAACAACAATGCCGCGCTGAGGAAAACCGCCGCGGTAAAGATCGGAACGAGCAAGACCGAAAGATTGCCTGTCTTGACGGAGGCGGCTTCAACCCGGTCGCTCGGGGACATCAGTGTCACTCTACCCATTCGTTCCGAAGACTTATTGCTACCGAGCGGCGTCATCCGGCGCAAGCCGGCCATTGACAGAACAGCCAATGGCCCTGAAATGAGCCGCCCAATTTTTGGGCTCAGCAAGAGAGAACCAGCAAAATGGCCCGCCTGCCCTATCTCGAAGCCGACCAGGTCGCGCCCGAATATCGCGACATGCTCAAGCGCAACACCAACCTGCACAAATTGCTGGTCAACTCGCCCGACATGGCGCGCGCCTTCAACGGCGTCGGCGGCTTCATCCGCTTCAAGAGCAAACTCGACCCGCGCTTAAGGGAACTGGCGATCCTGCAGGTCGGCTGGATGGAAAAGTCGGAATACGAATTCACCCACCACGTCAAGATCGGCAAGGAATTCGGCGTCACCGACGCCGACATCGAGGCGCTGATGGCGGAGACCGAAGGAAAACCCTCGAAACTCGAGCCGCTGGCGAAAGCGATCCTGAAGGGCGCCCGCGAGATGGTGCGGGAACTGGCCATGTCGGATGCAACCTTCGCCGAGATCAAGCAGCAACTCTCCAACGAGCACATGACCGATCTCGTGCTCACCATCGCCTTCTATTGCGCCGTGGTGCGCGTGCTCGCCACCATGAAGATCGACAACGAGCCTTATTATAAAGAGGTACTCGCGCAGTACCCGATCCCGGGAGTGAACTGACATGCGTCTGCAAGATCGTATCGCCATCGTCGTCGGCGCCGGCCAGGGCCCCGGCGAGGGCATGGGCAACGGCCGCGCCACCGCGCTGACCTTTGCGCGCGAGGGCGCCAAAGTGCTGTGCGTGGATCATCATCTGGCCTCGGCCCAGGAAACCGTCGACATGATCGCCGCCAAGGACGGCACGGCCGCGGCCTTCAAGGCCGATGTCACCAAAAATGCCGAACTCAAGGCCATGGTGGAGAACGCTCACGCGCGCTGGGGCCGCATCGACATCCTGCACAACAACGTCGGCGTCAGCCTCGCCGGCGGCGATGCCGAATTGCTCGACTTCACCGAAGAGGCGCTGGAGCGCTGCGTGGCGATCAACCTCAAGAGCTGTATCTTCGCCGCCAAGCACGTGATCCCGATCATGCGGGCGCAACAAAGCGGGGTCATCATCAACATCTCCTCGATGGCCGTCATTACCACCTATCCCTATGTGGCCTACAAGGCGACCAAGGCGGCGATGGTCGCCTTCACCGAGCAGCTCGCCTACCAGAACGCGCAATACGGCATCCGCGCCAACGTTATCCTGCCCGGCCTGATGAACACGCCGATGGCGGTCGACACCCGCGCCCGCGAATTCAAGAAGAGCCGCGCCGAGGTCGAGGCCGAGCGCGACGCCAAGGTGCCGCTGCGCAGAAAAATGGGCACCGCCTGGGACGTCGCCAACGCCGCGCTGTTCTTGGCCTCCGATGAGGCCAACTTCATCACCGGCGTGACGCTGCCGGTGGACGGCGGCTCCAGCGTGCGGCGCGGCTGAGCTGCGCCGGCAATTTCAGAACGTGAAGAGTACCGAGGCGTACCACGAATATTGGTCGGTCGCATCGGTGTTCTCAATTCCCCGTCGGATGTACCCGAGCAGATGATAGGTTTCGTTGATGTCGTAGCGCGCGCCGAGCCCGAGGCTGGTGGTCGCCGGCGTTCCGCTGCCGTCGGCGGTCTGGTGGAATAGCTCGACGCCGAGCTGCAGTTTCGGCAGCAACTGATAGGTGACGACGCCTCCCGTCAGGCAGAAGTCCTGCGCCGTGCGGCCGCTGACGACACACCCGCCACCGCCGAATGCGGACCATCCCCCGCTCCAGTCTTTCTGGACCCACACCGGAAGCAGCAGCGACGCGTTGGGGTTGCCTATGTTTTTGGTCGGGCTCGGAAGAAACACGCGGGGAAACACGCTGACGTCGAGACCGAAGGAGTCCTGATGCAGAAAACGGTATTTTGCGGCCAGTTCGACGTTGCCGGGACCGAAACCGGCATTGCCCGCCGCGGGATTGTCGAAGGCAACCGGCAACGTCGCGGTCAATTGCAGATCGGGCGCCGCGCCATAGTTGAAATCGATCCCCGAAGCACCGCCGATGTCGCCGCGCGTGGCCGTGCCATTGCTGAACGTATATATTTCGAAGTGCTTGTAGTCGGTCGGCTCCGGATCATCGGACACGTAGGGCGGACCGGCCAGCGCGGGGCGCGCCAGCAACACCGTCACAAGCGCGATGATTTTCCCCTTACCCACCGTTAAACATCCGTAACATCGCTGCCGGTCGCCACCGGAACTGCCGGGTTTCGTTGCGATACTTAGCGGGCTTTTGCGGCAGGAAAGCGAGACGGCGCAATCTTGCTCAAGCCATTATCATCCCTCATAGATGGCTCTCGGCCGCGTTCCCGCGGTCTAACCGAATCCCAGCCGAAAGCGAACGGTTCCGATGCAGCAAATTCACTTGCCGACACTTGGCGCGCGATACTGGGCCGCGCTCTGCCTTGCGAGCATTTTCGGCGCGAACATGGGCGACTTCTGTGCGCACAATCTGGGATTGGGACATGTCGCAGGTCTGCCGTATCTCGCGCTCGCGCTGGCCATCGTCGTACTGGCCGAGCGCTTCGACCGCTCCGTTCATCAAGTCTACTACTGGACGGCGATCATTATCGTCAGGACCGCGGCGACGAATTTTGCCGACTTCACCTGCGGTGACATGAAACAGCCGAGACTATTGGTGATCGCCGCGCTTACGGCGCTGCTGATTGCAGCCGTGTTCGCAGGCTGGCAATTGGTCTGGCGCCACCGGTCGGACGAAGGCGGCGCCTCGGTGCTCCGCGCCGATGCGCCCTATTGGCTCAGCATGTTCATCGCGGGCACCCTCGGCACGGTGATCGGCGATTACTGTTCGCATAATCTCGGCCTCGGCGACGGCGGCGCATGCTTGTTGCTGGTGCCGCTGCTGGCGCTGTTGTTTGCGATCGCCCGCAATGGGCTGCTCCGCGCGCTGCCGTATTACTGGCTGACCATCGTGACGGTCAGGGCGGCCGGGACGGTCGTCGGAGATTTGGTGGCCGGGCGCCATATGCTCGGACTTGCGCTGGGGACGCTGGTCACCGGAACCCTGTTCGTTGCGCTGCTTGCTCTGTGGAAGGAGCCGGGGGCACCAAGATTAGCTCACGCGGACCAGAGATAGCGCAGCGCCGCTCCCGCTCGGCGCTATTTTCCGGCCGCCAGTGCGGTCCGGTCCGTCGCGTCCGTCTGGTCGATGGAAATGCGGATCGGGATGCCCTCGCCATTGCGGCAACTCATCAGTCCCGTATGGGGATCCGACGCGGCAGCCTTGATGCTGCAGCTGTCGTCGGCCATCTCCAATCTTCCCTCGACATTCCCGCGCGAAACCTGAAGCCGCATGGTGCCGGATTTTTCCTCGACGCCGTTGACGCTGCACAGCCCGACATGGCGCAGCGTCACCGTCCCCTCAAAATCCTGCGCGCTTCCGCTCACGGTTTTGTTCAGGCTCGCCTTCATCTCCCACTCCTGGAGATAGCCGACCTGACCGCTCGCGGAATAGGATTGCGCCAGCGCCACCGGCGCGCTTGTGCAGACAAGGATCGCGGCCACAAGCGCTCTCATGAGCCCCTCGCCCACTCCATGATCACTGCAAGTCCCGCGCAAGCCGAAAGCCGTTGGCGTAGTAGCGCACGTCTTCGTCGTAGCGAAACCGCGCCGAGGATCGCACTTCGTTCACCTTGCTGTTGAAATTGCCGCCGCGCAGGACGCGCAGACGGCAATCGCCGGTGGTCCAGGCGGCGGCGTCCTTTGGCGCGTTGCGATAATTGTCGTTCCAGCAATCCTCGACCCACTCGGCGGCGTTGCCGGCGGTGTCGTACAGGCCGAACCCGTTCGGCCGGAACGAACCCACCGGTACAACCTGCTGCTTGATCGGGCTGCCGCAATTGTCGCACTGCGCATGGCCGGAGCCCGCGTCCTTGCCCCACCAGAAAGGGGTCTTGGTGCCGGCGCGCGCGGCATACTCCCATTCGGTCTCGCTGGGCAGCCGATATTTTTGTCCGGTCTTTTGCGACAGCCAGCCGACGTAAAGCTTGGCGTCGTCCCAGCTCACATTGATCACCGGCCGGTCGCCGCGTCCCCAGCCATGATCTTCCGGCTTATATTTGCAGGCGCCGGCGTCGGCGCACTGATCCCATTCCGCGAACGTCACCTCGCGGCGGCCGATCGCAAACGGGCGCTTGATGGAAATCGTGCGCTCGGGCTTTTCGTACGGCGTGTCGTTCGACCCCATGACGAAGTCGCCGGACGGCACAACCACGAGTTCAGGGCAGTCGGGACAATCGCGAAACAGTTCCCCGGGCTCGGGGTTGGTCTGCTTTTGCGCAAACACCAGGCCTGGCGCGGCGGCCGGCGGCCGCTCGGCGGAGGGAGCGGTGCTCAAACCGCGCAGTTCCTCGGCTCCGGCGCGCGCCGTCCCCGCCAGAACTGTGAGGGAAATCACAAACAACAGCCGCCATTTCATGGTGTCGTTTCCGGTGGCATCCCCGAAACTCCCTCCGACGCGCGGTGGCAAATACAGGGAAAGTAGCTTGCTTCATTTGGCGATCATCGGCAAGACGAGGCGCCCGGGACCCCCTCCAATTGGAGAGGGTCGGCCGGATTTTGGTTTACATCGCAGGGCAAACGAATATCGTTTGACGGCTGAGAACGACCGCACAGGCGCGGTCCAACCGCTGGGGCAAATTGCGATGCATAGAGTACTCGCCTCGATATTTTTGTCATTGTTCGGCTGCCTGATTCTTTGCGACGCAGCCCTCTCGCAGACCGGCGGCCCGACGCCGTCCCCGCCCGGCGCGGCGGTGTATTTCATCGGATTGAAGGACGGCGACACCCTGCCGACCAAGTCTACCATCCATTTCGGCCTGCGTGGCATGGGGGTCGCGCCGGCGGGTTCTGACCGGGCGAATTCGGGCCATCACCACCTGATCGTCGACGCGCCGACGCCGCCGCTCAATGCCGAGATCCCGAATGACTTCCAGCACCTGCATTTCGGCGCCGGCCAGACCGAAACCGAACTGACGCTGACGCCGGGTGAGCATACCCTGCAGCTGGTGTTCGGCGACAAGAACCATATTCCGCATTCGCCGCCGCTGGTCTCCGACCGCATCAAGGTCAAGGTGGTCGACCAGGCCGCCGCGCCGCCGCCGCAGGCGGCTGCCCCCACGACGACGCGTCATCCTTCGCCCAAGGACGCCAAGGTCTATTTCATCTATCCGACCGACGGCGCCTACATCACGACCAATCCGGTGATCCGGTTCGGACTGTTGAACATGGGCGTCGCGCCGGCCGGATTCGACAAGCCGAACACCGGCCATCATCATTTGCTCGTCGATGCGGAGCTGCCGCCGCTCGACCAGCCGATCCCCAACGATTTCAATCACCTTCATTTTGGCGCCGGCCAGACGGAGGCGAAGATCACGCTCCCGGCCGGGCCGCACAAGCTGCGCCTGTTGTTTGCCGACGCCAACCATGTACCGCACGATCCGCCGGTCTATTCGGAGGTCATCAATGTGACGGTGAACGAGAGCGGCCGCCCGCCGCATCGCCGGATCAGACACCATCACTATTTGCGAAACAGATATTATTGATGCAGGGATGAGATACTGAAGCAGAGATGAAATTACGATCTCTTCTGATTTACGGCTTCTGTCTCGCGGCGGGAGCGCTGTTTGCGACAGCCGCCGCCGCGGACCGGCGCGTCGCGCTGGTGATCGGCAATGCCGCCTACAAGAACGCCTCGACGCTGTCGAATACCATCAACGATTCGACCGCGATCGCCAACCTGTTCAAGTCGGTCGGCTTCGAGGTCGTGATCTCGCGCAACGATCTCGGCGTTGTCGACTTCAAGCGCAGCGTGCGCGAATTCCTGCTCACGGCGGAAACCGCCGATATCGCCGTGGTCTATTATGCCGGCCACGGCATCGAGGTCGGCGGCAACAACTATCTGATTCCGGTCGATGCCAGGCTCGGCCGCGACTATGACGTCGAAGACGAGGCGGTATCGCTCGAGCGCATCATCTGGGCGCTGCAGCCGGTCAAGCGCCTGCGCCTGATCCTGCTCGATGCCTGCCGCGACAATCCGTTTCCCGCCAAGATACGCTCCGCCGGCCTGACCCGCGCCACGGTGACCGGCGGGCTTGCCAAGATCGAGGATGTCAGCGCCGACACGCTGGTGGCCTTTGCCGCGAAAGCCGGCTCGATCTCCTACGATGGCGACGGCGGCAACAGCCCCTACGCCACCGCACTGCTCCGGCATCTCGCCGAGCCCGGCCTCGATATCCGCATTGCGCTGGGGCGGGTCCGCGACGAGGTGCTGAGCATGACCCACGGACGGCAGGAGCCGTTCATCTACGGCTCGCTCGGCGGCGCCACCATTCCGCTGGTGCCGCTGCCCGCCAAAAAGCCCGAACCGGCGCCGGCCCCGCCGGCGATCGTCGCCAAGCGGGAGCCGGCTGCCCCGCTTCAGCCGAATCCGGCGGTTCAGCCGGCAAAACCCAATCCAGCCGCGAGCCCGTCGCCTCCCGTCGCGGCAGCCCCTGCGGTCCAGCCGAACCTTGCGCTCGCGCCGACGAGGGCCGAGCCCGTCGCCAACGCCGCGCCGCCCGCCGCGGCGAAAGCCGAGCCCGCCAAACCGGCGGCGCCGGCCGTCGCCGCGATCGAGGTCGATCCGGTCGCGGCCTGTAATCGCGACGAACAGCGTTTGGAACGTCTGCGCGCCGATCCGGTGCCGGACGAAATCGCCAGGTTCCAGCGCGAACTGACCTGCGTCCGGCTGCGGGCGCAGGTGCAGCGCTTGTACGAAAGCGTCGCCACCACGGCGCCGGCTCCTCGTCCCGACGGCGACCCCGGGGCAGCGGCCAGGCAGCAGGCGCAGGCTGCGCCGGTCCCGGTCGAGGATCCATGCACGCGCGACGCGGCGCGGCTGGCGAGCCTGCGTGCCGATCCGAGCATCGCCGCGATCACGAAATTCGAGCGGGAACTGGGCTGCGAGCACATCCGGCCGCAGCTGCAGCGGCTGCGCGAGAGCCTCGGCGGCTGACGCGGTTCGCACTGTCTCCGACAACAAAAAGTGCGCATCGTCCTCCGGCCCGGCACGTCGGATGCGATCGGCTCGCATCTCATCGGCACATGATCGTCGTAGCCTATGGTTGCAATTCCGGCAGCAACGCTTGAACGATGCCTGACTTGAAGCTCGTCAGGGCCACTTGCTTTGCGTCGATGGCGCCTTTTCGCTACATGGGATGAGAGGTTGCAACACACATGCGAATCGGCATTCGCCTGGCGATTTCCGCTCTCGTCCTCGCATCGATCCTGGTGAGCGCGATCGGCGTCCATGTGCTGTGGTGGCGGGCAGCGGAAGCCAACAGCCACAAACTTGCGGACACGATCAACGAACAGATCGTGTCCGCGGTCGAGAAACAGCTCTCCACCATCACCGCCGAGGCGCGCGCGGCGCACACCGCGATCCGCACGCTGTTCGTTCAGCATGTGCTCGAGACCCGCGAGGCCGACAAGCGAGAGTTTGTTTTCCTGTCGCAGCTGCAGTCGCAACCGAACATATCGTGGGTCGCGTTCGGCTGGCCTGACGGGACATTCTTCGCCTCGCACAAGCTCGGTGATCTCGGGCTTGAGATGATGGAAATCGCACCCGTCGACGGCGTCGTCAAGCGGCGCGTCGATCAATATCAGGTGGTGGTCGGAGACATCGAGTTCGAGAAGCGCCGCTTCGAACCTACCGATTACGACGTCACCGCACAGGAATGGTTCCGGACCGGCATGGGCATCGACGAGCCACGCTGGTTCGAAGTCTCGGTTCATCCGGTGGGATTGCGTCCGTCGATCGCCTATGCGGGCCCGGTCGACGTGTACCAGAAACGCCAGGGCGTGCTCGCCGTCATCATCGAATACACGCGGCTCGCGCAATTCCTGTCAGAGCTTTCGGTCGGAAGATCCGGCGCAGCATTCATTCTCCGTCAGGATGGGACGACGGTCGCCGCACCGGATCCGGATGCCGACGAGGTCAACATGCAGCGGTCGGATCAGCCGTTGTTGCCGATCGCCCAAAGCGCCATGAAACAAGCCATGCAACAAGCCGGCGGCGCTTCCGGCGACGATAAGAAGGCAGCGCGCCGGGTAAGGCTGGTCGCCGCGGGCAGTGGTTATGCGGTTACGTTGACACCACTCGCCTTTCCCGGCTGGACGCTTGCGACCGTGATTCCGGAAGCGGAGTTTCTCGGCCCGATCGAGAGGACGATACGACAATTGCTCATCGGACTTGCGATTCTCATTCTTGCCGCGGGCATCATCTCGGCCTGGATTGCCCGGCACGCCATCGCCAACCCGCTCATCGTGGTGGCCGATGAGCTGCGCCACGTGGCGCGCTTCGATCTCGAAAAGGTGCGGCGACACGCCTCGCGCGTGATCGAGCTCGAGAATCTGTCGAATGCCATCGCCGACATGGCAGGCGGGCTTGCGGCCTTTCGCAAATACATTCCGGCGGATCTCGTGAAGATGCTGGTCAGCGAGGGCGTCGAACCGCGTCCCGGCGGCGCGATCCGGCCCCTGACGGTGATGTTCGCCGACATTGCCGGCTTTACCGGGTTGTCCGAGCGGCTCGGCGATCGGATCATTCCATTGCTGTCGGGCTATCTCGACACCATGTCGCGCGAGGTCGCTACCCACGGCGGCACCATCGACAAATTCATCGGCGATGCGGTGATGGCGTTCTGGGGTGCGCCCGCGGCCAATGCCAATCATGCGGTCGACGCCTGCCGCGCGGCGCTGGCCTGCCAGCGGGCGCTGCGGACCTCGGAGCTGGCCGATGACAGCGGCCGGCCGCTGCGGGTGCGCGTCGGCATCAATTCCGGCGATATGCTGGTCGGCAATATTGGATCGGAGGTGCGCCTTAACTACACGGTGATCGGCGACGCCGTGAATGTCGCGAGCCGGCTGGAAGGCGCCAACAAGGAATATGGCACCGAAATCATCATCGGTGAGGAAACGCGCCGCCTCGCCGGCGACAAGATCCAGGTGCGCGAACTGGACCGGCTGATGGTCTACGGGCGCGCGGGAGGGATAGCCGTCTACGAATTGCTTGACGTGGCCGAAAACGGGACCGTGCCGCCGGATTGGGTGGCGCGGTATGCTTGCGGCCTGGCGGCCTACCGCGCACGCAATTTTGCCGACGCCATGGGCTTTTTTCAGCAGGTTCTGGATGCGCGCGCGTCGGATCAGCCGGCGCGCATGATGCACGAGCGATGCAGCCAGTTCCTCAAGGCGCCGCCGGGAGACGATTGGGCAGCGACCAACGAAATGAAGGCAAAGTAGATACGCGAGGTCGATTATCCCTCCACGCATTCGCGGCAATATAAGTGATGTCGCCGCAAACCTGAATCCAAGGGTTGCCGCCAGGACTGATTTCCATCACGGTATCGTGACGGGACGGCCCGTAATGCGGCAGCGGGACGCTCGTAACATCGACTGGGCCGCTTTGAGCCTTGCCGTCGCCGGCCGATGATGGAAGCCGTGTTCAACCACCGGACAAATATTCCAGGGAGAGGATGACTGCGATGACTTCGAAGACCGCCTTCACCAACGCCACCATCGCCGGCTCGCTGGCCGCCGCGCTGACCATGATTGCGACGCCGGTATTCGCCGCGCCGAAACCGCCGCAGCCCACCATGGACAAGTGCTTCGGCATCGCACTGAAGGGCGACAACGACTGCGCGGCTGGCGCCGGCACCACCTGCGCCGGTACTGCGGCCGCCGACTATCAAGGCAACGCCTGGAAATACGTCGCCAAGGGCACCTGCGACACCATCAAGACGCCGAAGGGCACCGGTTCGCTCGAACCGATCAAGTCGTGAGCTGCAAGTCTTGAACTCAAGGAGGCGCGCGCCGTCTGCGCGAGCGCCTCATGCTTTCTCCTTAAGCGCGGACCCGCCGATGCAGAGAATGTCCAGCCTGCCCGCCTCCGCCGGCATCGGCTTCAAGCCGGCGCATTTTCGCGACATCCTTGCCGCAGCGCAGCCGATCGGATTCTTCGAGGTCCATGCCGAGAACTACATGGGCGCCGGCGGCCCGCCGCACGCCCAGCTCGGCGCGCTGCGCGAGCGCCATGCGTTGTCGGTCCATGGCGTCGGACTGTCGATCGGCTCGATGCGGCCGCTCGACCGCGTACATCTCGCGCGGCTGAAAGCGCTGTGCGAGCGCTACCAGCCGGAGAGTTTTTCGGAACATCTGGCGTGGTCTTCGCACGGGGAGGTCTACTTCAATGACCTGTTGCCGCTGCCCTATACGTCGCAGACGCTGGCGCGGGTTGTCGAACATGTCGACGAGGTGCAGACTGTGCTTGGCCGCCAGATGCTGCTGGAAAACCCGTCGACCTATCTCCGCTTTGCCGAAAGCACGATCCCGGAGGTCGATTTTCTCGCCGAAGTGGCGAGCCGGACCGGTTGCGGCCTGTTGCTCGATATCAACAACGTCTTCGTGTCGTCGAGGAACCACGGCACGGAACCGCTGCCATATCTCGACTCGTTTCCGCTCGATACCGTGAAGGAGATTCATCTCGGCGGACATCACGAGGAAGCCGACGACGCAGGCGCGCCGCTCTTGATCGACAGCCACGGCTCACCGGTCGCCGACGTGGTCTGGACGCTCTATGCGCACGTCATCGCCCGCACCGGGCCGATTGCGACCCTGATCGAGTGGGACAACGAGGTTCCCGACTGGTCGACATTGCGGGCCGAAGCGGTAGTGGCACAGGGTATCCTTGGCCGCGCGGCGCGCGCTTCGGCAGCATGAGTAAAGCCTTGCTCAGCGCGTTCGAGACCTCGTTTGCGGACGCGCTATTGAGCGCGGATCAGCCGATCCCATCAGGCATTATCGCTCACAATGCGACGGTTCCGGCGCGGCGCTTTGCCGTCTACCGCAACAATGTGGTGGCGGGCCTTGTGAAGGTGCTGGAGAGCCGTTTCCCCGTCGTCGAGAAAATCGTAGGCCCGGAATTTTTCGCGGCGATGGCGCACCGCTTCGTGCTGGAGCAGCCGCCGCGCTCGCCCGTGCTTGCAACCTATGGCAACGAGCTTGCGGACTTCATCTCCGCCTTCGAACCGGCGCGCGAACTCCCCTATCTCGCCGACGTCGCCGGGCTCGAGGCCGCGCGGACACGATCCTACCATGCGGCCGACGCCACACCGGCCGACGCCACCCGGTTCGCGGCACTGGACGCGCGCGACGCCGGCCACATCCGTATCGAGCTGCATCCCTCGATCGAAATCGTTCGCTCGCCGCATCCGATCGTCACGATCTGGGCAATGAACAACGGCGAGCGGGAGCTTGAGCCCATCGAGAATTGGCGAGGCGAGGATGCGCTCGTTTCTCGGCCCCATCTCGACGTAGAAGTCCGCGCGCTGCTGCCGGGCGGGGCGGCCTTCCTGCTCGCGCTCGCCAAAGGCCTTCCGCTGGGCGAGGCGGCCGAGGCAGCGCTTGCCGACGACCCCGGTTTCGACCTTACCGTCAACATCGCGGGGCTGATCGGCGCGGGCCTGGCGCGGAACATCGTCATTCCGGGATGAGGAGCTGACAGCAGCCATGACCAATCTGTCGCCCGCGGCCATGCACTCCCGATCCGTTCCGGGACGGATCGTGCAACCAATCATCGCCGCGCTGGATCGGATTCCCAATTGGTTCATCGCGCTGGCGGCGCGCGTTTTTCCGGCCGCGGTGTTCTGGCAGTCCGGCCAGACCAAGGTCGCAGGCTATCACCTCAAGCCCAGCGCGATCGCGCTGTTCCAGAACGAATATCAGCTACCGTTGATCGATCCCACGACCGCCGCCCATGTGTCAGCGCTTTGCGAGCATGTTTTCCCGATCCTGCTCGTCATTGGTCTCGCCACCCGGCTTTCGGCGCTGGCCCTTTTGTGCATGACGGCGGTGATCGAGATATTCGTTTATCCGGACGCATGGCCGACCCATGGCGTGTGGGCTACCTGCTTTCTCGTCGTGATCGCGCGAGGCCCCGGCTGGCTCTCGCTCGACCATTGGATCGCGCTCAAATACGGCTAAGTCTGGTTAGCGTGCCCGGCAAGCGCTTCACTTGCGATCACTTCGTCAGCGGGCAGCCAGAGTCCTTGGCCGAGAGAAACGCCTTGTCGCCCGGCACCACCGCGAGCTGCTTGTAGTAATCCCACGGCTTCTTCGATTCCTGCGGCTTCTTGACCTCGAACAGATAGAGGTCGTGCACCATGCGCCCGTTGGGCAGCACCTTGCCACCTTGCGCGAAATCATCGTCGACCGGCAGTTCCTTCAGCTTGGCGGCGACCGCCTCGGTGTCCTTGGTGCCGGCGGCCTTGACCGCCTTGAGGTATTGCAGCGTCGCCGAATAGGTGCCGGCCTGGATCATGTTCGGCATCCGGTCCGTGCGCTTGAAGAAACGGTTGGCGAAGTCGCGGCTCCTGTCGTCGCGATCCCAGTAATAGCCCTCCGTCAGCACCAGGCCCTGGGCGGCCTCGAGGCCGAGACCGTGGACCTCGGCGAGCGTCATCAGCAGGGCCGCGAGCTTCTGGCCGCCCTTGACGATGCCGAATTCGGCGGCCTGCTTGATCGAGTTGGTGGTGTCGAGGCCGGCATTGGCAAGCCCGATGATCTTTGCCTTCGAGCTTTGCGCCTGCAGCAGGAACGAGGAGAAATCCGACGAGTTCAGGGGAACGCGGACCGAGCCCAGCACCTTGCCGCCCTTTTCCCTGACGAGATCGCCGGTGTCTTTTTCGAGCGCATAGCCGAAGGCATAATCGGCGGTCAGGAAGAACCAGGTGTCGCCGCCGGCCTCGACCAGCGCGCCGCCGGTGCCGACCGCGAGCGCATGGGTATCGTAGGCCCAGTGGAAGCCGTAGGGCTGGCAGGCATCGCCGGTCAGCCGCGATGTAGCCGCGCCGACGACGATGTCGATCTTCTTCATCTGCCTGGAGAGATCGTGGATCGCCAGCGCGACCGAGGACGTCGTCAGCTCGGTGATCATGTCGACGCCTTCGACCTCGTACCAGCGCCGCGCGATCGCGGTGGCCAGATCCGGCTTGTTCTGGTGGTCGGCGGAGACCACCTCGATCTTCGCGCCCAGCACGCTGCCGCCGAAATCCTCGACCGCCATCCTGGCGGCCTCGACCGACCACTTGCCGCCGTAGTCGGCATAGACGCCGGACTGATCGTTGAGGATTCCGATCTTGACGCCTTGCGCCGATGCAGGCGCCACAAGCAACAGGCCGCATATTGCCGCGGCCGCCGACAACAATGCCGATTTCATGGACGACTCCCCCAAAGGTTTTGTTCGCTGCATGATATTGGATAACCCTGGATGTGCCCATCTATTTCAGGCTGCCGCGAGGGACCAATGATCGCCGTCGGCTATTCGGGCGCAGGAGCCTTGCGGTGCGAACCATCGGCCAGATTGCGGACGATCACGTAGAAGATCGGCGTGAACACCAGCCCGAACAGCGTGACGCCCAGCATGCCGAAGAACACGGCGACGCCGACCGCCTGCCGCATTTCCGATCCGGAGCCGGTCGACACCACCAGTGGCAGCACGCCGAGGATGAAGGCGAACGACGTCATCAGGATTGGACGCAGCCTCAGGCGGCACGCTTCGATGACGGCTGCCAGGCGAGCCTTGCCCTCATGCTCGATGTCGCGGGCGAACTCCACGATCAGGATGGCGTTCTTGGCGGCCAGTCCCACCAGCACGACAAAGCCGATCTGGGTCAGGATGTTGACGTCCTGCCCCATGATCCGCACGCCGATGGTCGCGGCCAGCAGGCACATCGGCACGATCAGGATGACGGAAAACGGCAGGCTCCAGCTCCCGTATTGCGCGGCCAGCACCAGGTAGACGAACAGCACGCAGATCGGAAACACGTAGAGACCGGAACTGGCGCCGGTGACCTGCTGATAGGAGAGGTCGGTCCATTCATAGGAGAAGCCGCTCGGCAAGATCTCGTCCGCCAGCCGCTTCATGATCTCGATGCCGGTCGCCGAGCTCGTTCCGGGCACCGTCTCACCTTGCAGTTCCGACGACGGATAGAGGTTGTAGCGCGCGACGCGATCGGGCCCCGAAATATTGCGGAAATCGACGATGCTGCCGAGCATCACCATGTCGCCGGCGGCGTTGCGGGTGCGCAGGCGGGCCAGATCGGGGGTTTCCTTGCGGAACGGCAGGTCGGCTTGCGCCGTGACGTGATAAGTGCGGCCGAACAGATTGAAGTCGTTGACATAGGTCGAGCCGAAATAGGTCTCGATCGCGTCGGTGACGTTCGCGATCGGCACGCCGAGCTCCTGCGCCTTGACCCGGTCGATATCGACGAACACCTGCGGCGTGTTGGCGCTGAACGGAGAGAACACCTGCGTCAAGCCCGGCGCCTTGCGCGCCGCCGCCACCAGTTCATCGGTGACCGAAGCCAAAAGCTCCGGGCCGCGGCTGCCGCGATCCTCGATCCGCATGGTGAAGCCGCCGCCGGTGCCGATGCCGGGAACCGGGGGCGGCGGAATCACGATGATGAAGGCGCCCTCGATGCTCGAAAGCCGCTTGCGCAATTCGCCGGTGATGACCCCCGCGGACAGACCCTTCTTCAGCCGCACCTCGGGTTCCTCGAACACCGGGAACAGCGCGGCGGCGTTGCTGGATTGCGTGCGCGTCGCACCGGACAGCCCGGCAAACGCCGCGACCCGAATGATGCCGGGCGTGTCGAGCGCGATCCTCTCGATCTGCCGGACGATTTCGGTGGTCCGCGCCAGCGAGGCGGCGCCGGGCAATTGCACGGAGACGATGATGTAGCCACGATCCTGCGCCGGAATGAAGCCTTGCGACGTGGTGGCGAGCAGCCATCCCGCGCTGCCGATCAGCGCCAGATAGATCACCAGCATCACCGCCGAATGCCGGATCACGAAGTCGGCGGCAGCGGCGTAGCGATTGGAGGCCCAATCGAAGCCGCGGTTGAAAAGGTGGGTGAACTTCTCCCACAGCCGCCCGATCACGTTCCAGCTTGCCGGCGGGCGCTTCTCGTCATGGGGCTGCAGGATCAGCGAGGCCAGCGCCGGCGACAGCGTCAGCGAGCAGAAACAGGAAATCGCGGTCGCAACCGCAATGGTGACCGCGAATTGCTGGAAGAACTGTCCGGAAATGCCGCCCAGGAACGCGGTCGGCACGAACACCGCGCACAGCACCAGCGCGATCGATACTAGCGCGCCGCCAACTTCCTCCATGGTCTTGAGCGCCGCATCGCGCCGACCCATGCCGTCGCGAAGATGCCGCTCGACGTTCTCGACCACCACGATGGCGTCATCGACCACGATGCCGACCGCGAGCACGAGGCCGAACAGGGTCAGGTTGTTGACGGCAAAGCCGAGCGCGGCCATCGCCGCGAAAGTGCCGACCAGCGACACCGGGATCGCCACGATCGGAATGATCGCGGGCCGCCAGCCCTGCAGGAACACCAGCACCACGATGACGACGAGCAGCATCGCCTCATAAATCGTCTTGATCAGCTCGTTGATGGATTGCGCGATGAATTCGGTGGGATTGTAGCCGATATTGTAGTCGAGCCCCTTGGGGAAGCTCGCCTTGAGCTTGGCCATGGTGGTGGAAACGCCTTTTGCGGTCGCGAGTGCGTTCGATCCGGGGCGCTGGGTCACCAGCATCGCCACCGCGGTTTTCCGCAAGAGAAAGCTGTTGGTGGTGTAGTCCAGCGCCCCCAACTCGATCCGCGCCACGTCGCGCAGCCGCACCGTGCGGCCGTCGGCGCCGGCCTTGACCACGATGTTCTCGAACTGTGCGACGTCCTTCAACCGGCCGGTGAAGGTGAGGTTCGGCTGGAACGCGCGGTCGGCGATCGGCGGCGCTGCAAGCTGGCCGCCGGTGACCTGCAAATTCTCCGCCCGGATCGCCGCCACCACGTCGCCCGCGGTCATTCCGAGATTGGCGATCTTGTCGGGATCGAGCCACAGCCGCATCGAGTAATCGCGCGCGCCGAAAATCGTGATGTCGCCGATGCCGTCGAGCCGCAGCAGCTGGTCGCGGACCTGCAGCAGCGCGTAGTTGGAGATGTAGAGCTGATCGAAACTGTCGTCGGGCGACAGCATGAACACGACCATCAATATGTCCGGGCTCTTTTTTTGCGTCACAACGCCGTTGCGCTGCACCTCGTCCGGCAATTGCGGCTGCGCGATCGCGACCCGGTTCTGCACCAGCACCTGCGCCTTGTCGAGATCGGTGCCGAGCTTGAAGGTGACGGTGATGGTGAGCTGGCCGTCCGAGGTGGCCTGGCTGTAGAGGTACAGCATATCCTCGACGCCGTTGATCTGCTGCTCGATCGGCGCTGCAACGGTGTCGGAGACGGTTTGCGCGGAGGCGCCCGGATATTGCGTGGTGACCACGACGGTGGGCGGCACCACCTGCGGATATTCCGCGACCGGCAGCGTGGTGTAGGCGATCGCGCCGACGATCAGCAGCACGATGGACAACACCATCGCCAGAATCGGCTGATTGATGGAGAGACGGCCGAGGTTCATGTCTTGTTACCGGCTGTAGCGGCGTGCGGGCTCACCTTTGCGCCGACGCGCGCACGCTGGAGGCCGTCGACAATGACGCGGTCTTCCGGTTTCAAACCTTCGCGGACGATGCGCAAGCCCTCGTCGAGCGGCCCTAGCACGACCGGCTTTGCCTCCACGGTGTCGTCGTCGTTGACCACGAAAACGATCTTGCGCGACTGATCGGTGGCGATGGCGGTATCCGGCAACAGCAGCGCCTCATAGGGCGCGCTTGCGATCAGCCGCACCCGGCCGAATAGCCCCGGCAGAATGGAAAGATCCTTGTTCGGAACGACCGCGCGGGCACGCAGCGTGCCGGTCGAAAGATCCAGCCGGTTGTCGAGGAAATCCACCTTGCCGTCGTGCGACGGTTTTGACTCACCGGTCAGCGTCACCTGGACCGGGTTCGGATTCTCGCGCGAGCTCGGCCGCTTGCCCTCGAAATACAGCCGGTTGTATTTGAGATAGGTCGCCTCATCCATGTCGAAATAGATGTAGATCGGATCGAGCGAGACGATCGAGGTCAAGAGCGTGCCGCCGCCATTGTCGCTGCCTTGCACGAGGTTGCCGACGCTGATGAGGTGGCGGCTAACCCGGCCCGTGATCGGCGCCAGCACATGACTGAACTCGATATTGAGCTGGGCGGCCTTCAACGCGCCTTCGGCCACCGTCTCGGCGGCGTGCGCCGCCTGCAACGCCTGGCGGCGCTGGTCGACGACCTGTTCAGAGACGGCACTGGTCTGGACCAGGGTCAGGCCGCGGTCGAGGTCGCGCTTGGCAAGCTCCGCCTTGGCGCGCGCATCCGCAAGCTGGCCGTCGGCCTGCTCGGAGACGGCTTCGAAGGGGCGGGAATCGATCAGGTAAAGCAGGTCGCCGGTATGAACCATGTCGCCGTCCTTGAACTCGACATTGGTGACGAAGCCGCCGACCCGGGCGCGGACCTGGACCTCTTCCACCGCATCGAACCGGCCGGTGAATTCGTCCCAGTCGGTGACGGTGCGTCTGGTTGGCTGTGCCACCGTAACCGGCGGGGCGGCGGCGGCGGCCGGTTGCGGCGGCTTGTCACCGCAGCCGGACAAGGCGACGGCGAGCAGGACGACCAGCGGGCCAACCACGCGGAGCGACCGGAGATTGAAGTTCGATCCTGGAGCCGGACGCCCCGATTTCTCAGTCGCGCTCAATTCCATCTCCCCTGCGCTCTGGCCGCGATTGACGAAACCGGCAGCCGATCCGCGGACCCGATCAAGATGAGACCGGCGGCCAGTCTGTTCAAGAACCTGCCGGGATCAAGCAAAATCATTATGCAGCGGCGATGCGACCAACTAAAGTCCTTTCGAGCCGACCGATAGAGTTGGAATAATTTGCTGGAAGGCGATATTGAGCGGTGAAATGCCGCCATATCGCGTTTCACGGGGAACGCCTGCCCGGCCGATCGGCCGGGGAAAGAGGTCAAACATGCACGCACCTCCATCGCAGAAATCGTTCGTCGACGCAGCAGTGCAGGCTCGCGGCGCCGATCGCATCGCACCGGATTGCGCCGGCATGAATTTCTATGCCCTCGATCGCGGCCTGCGCGATCTGCTCGGGCTTTATCTGCAGCCGGCGGATTTCCGGCGGCTGCAGCCGCACTTCGATCGCCTCGGCGAGTTGGCCGGCGGCCGGCTCGATGAACTGGCGAGGATCGCCGACAGGCACGCGCCGGTGCTCAACCCACGCGATCGTTTCGGCCGCGACGAGGACTGGATCGACTATCATTCGTCCTATCGCGAAATGGAAAGCATCGCATTCGGCGATTTCCAGTTTCACGCCATGAGCCATCGTGCCGGCACGCTCGGCATGGATCGGCCGCTGCCGGCAGTCGCCAAATATGCGCTGCAATATCTGTTCGTGCAGGCCGAGTTCGGCCTGATGTGCCCGATCAGCGTCAGCGACACCTCGATCCATCTGATCCGCAAATTCGCAAGCCCCGAGCTGAAGGATTATTTGTTGCCGAAAATGCTGTCGGCCGATCCGGCCGTGCAGTGGAAGGGCACGCAGTTCATGACCGAGCGCGCCGGCGGCTCCGACGTCGGCGCCATCGAAACCACCGCGCGCTGCGAGGACGGCGTGTGGCGGCTCACCGGCGACAAGTGGTTCTGCTCGCATGCCGACGCCGATGTCGGGCTGCTGCTGGCGCGGCCCGAAGGCGCGCCCGCCGGCACAAAAGGCCTTGCGCTGTTCGCGCTGCCGCGCCGGCTCAAGGACGGCAGCCGCAACGCCTACCGCATCGTTCGCCTGAAGGACAAGCTCGGCACCCGCTCGATGGCATCAGGCGAAATCCTGCTTGAGGGCGCGGTGGCCTACCTGGTCGGCGATGTCGGGGCCGGGCTCAAGCAGATGATGGAACAGGTCAACCTGTCGCGGCTGTCGCATGGGGTGCGCGCGGCCGCCATGATGCGGCGCTGCGTCAACGAGGCGATGGTGTGCGCGCGCAGCCGTACAGCGTTCGGCAAACCCATCATCGACTATCCACTGCTGCGCAAGCAACTGCTCAAGATCGCGGTGCCGACGGAACAAGCGCTCTCGATGTTCCTGTTCGCCGCCAGCGCCATGGATCGCGCCAATGCCGGCTCGAAGGAGGCGGAAGGCGCGTTGCGGATTCTCACCCCGCTGTTGAAATTCCGCGCCTGCCGCGACAACATTCCGGTGGCGACCGGCGCCATGGAAGTGCGCGGCGGCAACGGCTACATCGAGGAATGGGTGAATGCGCGGCTGATCCGAGACGCCCAGGTCGGCGTGCTCTGGGAGGGCACCAGCAACATCAACGCGCTCGATATCGTCACCCGCGCGGTCGGCAAGAGCCGCGCCCATCGCACGCTGGGCACCGCGCTGACGAAATTGCTGGACAATGCCGCTGGCGTCCCGGCGGGATTCCGGGATCGCCTGCGGCTTGCGCTCGACCGGACGCTTGCCTTCGCCGAACGCGTCGCGGCCGAGCCGGCGCTGGAAGCAAGCTGCCGGCAGGCTGCGAGCGGCCTCTATCACATCACCAGCGCGATCCTGATGACGTGGGAGGGAGCCCGTCCCGAAGCGGATGCGCGCCGCGCGCTCTATGCGCGGCTGGTGCTCGAGCATCGCCTCAGCGCGCAGGATCCGCTGCAGCCCGACGCCGGCGATTGGGAGCGCGAGGCAGCGGACCTCACTTTCTCGGAGCGGCAGGTTGCCATGGCCGATGTTGCGAGGCTGCTCGAAAGCTGACCCGTCAGCCGCTGTCGCGCAGCACGAGTTCGAACCCGAGATCGATATGGCGCGGCCCCTCGCGCGTCAGCATCAGTTTGGCGGCGGTGCGGCCGATGGCGTCGCCATGAACGCGGACGGTCGAGAGGCTGGGCGAAATCAGCCGTCCCATTTCGAGGTCGCCGAGGCCGATGACGGCGACCGGTTGCTCCGTGGCCGGGCCGATGCGCAGCAATCCCGCCGAACGCAGGCCGGACATGAAGCCGATGGCATGCGCGTCATTGGCCGCGAACACCGCATCGACGCCGGGCAGGTTGGCGAGCGCAACCACGCTGCCCGAGGCGTTGCGGTCCAGGGTGAGCCGGCGCGGCGCCTTCAGGCCGGCCTGCAGCGCGGTTTGATTGAACCCGTTCCAGCGCCGCGTGGCGCGCGGGTCGTCGCCGCCGATGAAGGCGAGGCTTTGGCGGCCCTGGCCTGCGAAGTGTCGCGCGACCGCGATGCCAGCTTCAAAATTGTCAAATCCCGCCACCGCGTCGATCGGCTCGGGCGGCAACTCCCAGGTCTCGACCACCGGAATGCCGGCGCGCCGCAATAGCCGGGCGCCGTCCGGCGTGGCCGGCGATCCGACCATGACGATCGCCTCGGGACGCCGCGACAATAGCGCCGACAGCATCCGGTCCTCCCGTGCGGCGTCGTAGCGCGACTGCGCGAGGATCACGGCATAGCCGAGCGGCTCCAACTCGTCGGACAGCCCCTGCACGGTATCGGCGAAGATCGAATTGGCGATGGTCGGCACCAGCACGCCGACGGAATTGCTGCGGGCGCCGGCGAGCGCGCCCGCAAGTTGGTTCGGCACGTAACCCAACTCCCGCATCGCCGCTTCCACCCGGGCGCGGGTCTGCGGCGCGACCATGTCGGGCAGCCGCACCACGCGGCTGACGGTGATCGCGGAGACGCCCGCGAGCTCCGCGACAGCAGACAAAGTGGGCGCGGTTTGCAGTTCGGAATCAGGGGGCGGCATCTCGGGGCGCTGTCATCAGGGACGAATCTGCATACATCAAACCACTTGCGAAGACATAATGATAGCGCTATCATCAAGAATGACAGCGCTGTCAGAGGTGGTGGCGCAACCAATGGAGCCCGTGATGATTTCGGAAAAGGACGTGGAGACCTATCGCCGCGACGGCGTCATCGTGGTCCCGGAAGTGCTGGATGGCGCAACGCTCGGGCGGGTGCGCCAGGTCATCGCCGAACTGGTCGCCGGCGCGGCCAACGTCACCCAGCATACCGACGTCTACGACCTCGAACCCGGCCATACGCCTGAAAATCCGCGGGTGCGGCGGATCAAGACGCCGCACAAGGTGCATCCGATCTTCGACGAGATCGTTCGCAGCGCCCCCGTCATCGACATCCTGACAAAACTGCTCGGCCCCGCCCTGCGGCTGCACGGCTCGAAACTCAACATGAAGTCGGCGCAATATGGTTCGCCGGTCGAGTGGCATCAGGACTGGGCGTTCTATCCGCACACCAATGACGACGTACTGGCGATCGGGGTGCTGCTCGACGATTGCGATCTCGCCAACGGTCCGATGCTGGTGACGCCGGGCACGCACACCGGCGAAGTCTGGAGTCATCATGGCGAGGACGGTAGCTTCGCCGGCCTGGTCGACCCCGATCTGGTTCGCGGCGAGATCGATCGCGCGGTGCCCTGCATGGGCAAGGCCGGCAGCATGTCGTTCCACCACGTTCGTGCCCTGCACGGATCGGCGCAGAACACGTCCGACCGGCCACGCAACCTGCTGCTCTACGAAGTGGCCGCCAGCGACGCCTGGCCGCTGATGGGCGTCAAGGATTTCGACGAGTTCAACAGCCGCCTCCTGGCAGGCGATGTCGTGGTGACGCCGCGGCTCGTCGACGTGCCGGTGCGGATGCCGCTGCCGCCCGCCAGGCGGCAGGGTTCGATCTACGAAACCCAGTCGATCGCGAAGAAATCGTATTTTACGCGCGCGGCATAAGCTTCGGGCGCGCCCCGAACGGGCGCGCGCGCCAAGATCCAAAGCAGATAAAACAATGAAAAAGCATGACGGGGGAAACCATGACGGAGACAACAGCCGGTAGCGCCACGCGCCCGAGCCTGCGCGTGATCCTTGCAGCCAGCGTCGGGTCGGCGCTCGAATGGTACGACTTCTTCCTGTACGGCACCGCCGCGGCGCTGGTATTCGGCGACCTGTTCTTTCCCAAGGGCGATCCGGTCATCGGCACGATGCTGGCGTTCCTGACCTTCGGCGTCGGCTTCGTGGTGCGGCCGCTCGGCGGCGTGCTGTTCGGCATCCTCGGCGACCGTTTCGGCCGCAAGCCCGTGCTGGTGGCGACGCTGCTGATGATCGGCATCGGCACCACCGCAATCGGGCTTTTGCCGACCTATGCCCAGATCGGCTACTGGGCGCCGCTGCTGTTGGTCACGATGCGCGTGATCCAGGGGCTGGGCGCCGGCGCGGAATATGGCGGCGCCGTGATCTTCCTGGTCGAGAATGCCCCGGCAGGCCATCGCGGATTCTGGGGCGGCTTTGCCCCGCTCGGCGTCTCGATCGGCAATCTGCTCGCCGCCGCCGCGTTTGCGCTCGTCACCCTGCTGCCGCACGACGACCTGATGTCGTGGGGCTGGCGGCTGCCGTTCCTGGCCAGCTTCCTCTTGATCCTGGTCGGCATCTTCGTTCGCCTGCGGGTATCGGAAACCCCGGTGTTTACCGAAGCGGTGCTGGCACGCGGCAAGATCGAGCGCAATCCCGCGATGGAAGCGCTGCGCCGGCATCCGCGAAACTTCTTTGTCGTGCTGGGCGCGCGAATGGCGGAGAACGGCCTCGGCTATTTCTTTCCGGTGTTCGGCCTGAGCTATGTGATCAACACGGTCGGCGTGCCCAAGGCCGACGCGCTGAGCGCGCTTATGCTGGCCTTTGTCATCGAGCTGTTCGCCATTCTCGGCTTTGCCGCGCTGTCCGATCGCATCGGACGCAGGCCGGTCTACATGTTCGGCGCGCTCTGCGGCATTGCGCTGGCGTTTCCGTTCTTCTGGATGGTCGGGACCAAGCAGTGGATCTGGATCGCGATCGCCTTCATCCTGGCCCGCGCGGTAGTGACGGCCGCGATGTTCGGACCGCAGGCGGCGTATTTCGCCGAATTGTTCCCGCCGCAACGCCGCTTTGCCGGCTTCGCCTTCGCCCGCGAACTCGGCTCGCTGCTGGCGGGCGGTCCGGCGCCGTTCGTCGCCACCGCGCTGGTGGCATGGTCGGGCAGCTGGTGGCCGGTGGCATGCTACGCCATCTTCCTGTCGGTCTGCACGGTGGTCGCGATCTGGTTCGGTCCGGAGACCTATGAGGAAAACATCACGACCGACAACACCACGGATGGCGCCATGCTGGCCGCGGCCGCGCTGCCCGCGCGAGCCTGATCGATGCCGCAGCAATTGCGCGTGCTGCAATCGCTGTGGGCGATGGAGCGGCGGCGGTCCGATGCAGCCGAGTGGCCGCTGCAGACCCAGCTCGCGATGATCCGCGACGCCGGCTTCGACGGCGCCGGCGTCCGCTTCATCGATCCGGCTTTCGCGGCTGACGTAACCTCGTACCTCGGCGCACACGGCATGATCTGGCAGGCGCAGTGCTACCCGACCAATGTCGACGATCTCAAGCCGGTGCTGGAGCTGGTGGCGCGCCTAGGCGCCGACCACGTCAACCTGCAGCCCAATGTGCGGCCGCACCGGATCGAGGACTGCATTCCCTTGCTCGAGGGCTGGCGCCGGCTGGCGGACGAGGCCGGCGTCGCGGTGCATGTGGAGACCCACCGCGACCGCATGACCACGGACCTGTTCTTCACCCTGCAACTGCTGGATTGCTTTCCCGACCTGCGGCTGACCGCCGATGTTTCGCATTACCTGGTCGGCCGCGAATTCGCCTGGCCCGTGGACCAGGTCAACCACGCGCTGATCCATCGCATCCTCGATCATTGCTGGGGCATTCACGGCCGCATCGCGAGCCGCGAGCAGGTGCAGGTTTCGCTCGGCTTTCCGCAGCACCAGGGCTGGGTCGAATTGTTCATGGGCTGGTGGGAATACGCCATCCGCTCCTGGCGCAGGCGCGCCGGCCCCGATGCGGTGCTGACCTTCCTGTGCGAACTCGGTCCGCCGCCCTACGCCATCACCGGCCCCGACGGCGCCGAGCTGTCGGACCGCTGGCAGGATGCGCTGGTCATGAAGGACATGGTGCGGGGGCTGTGGCAGCGGATTGTCGAGGAGGATGCGCGCGATGCGGCGTAGCGCGGCGCCTTAGTCGCTTTACCGTCATTCCGGGATGGTCCGAAGGACCAGACCCGAATCTCGAGATTCCGGGTTCGCGCTAACGCGCGCCCCGGAATGACGACGAGGCCATTTTTGTGTTCCCCTCCCCGCGCCTCCTCCGCTAAATTGCGCGCAAGGCCATAACAAAGCCAAATCGTCCGGGAGGACAATCGTGCACAAGGGGCGTGTCGTTTTCGGCGCCATGGACGAGGTGGTGTTCGGCCGTCCGGCGGCCGAGGCCGCGGTCGAGCAAATCGACCGATTGCGCGCGAACCGCGCCTTCCTGATGGTCAGCGGCACCCTCAACCGCAATACCGACGAGATCGAGAAAATTCGCAAAGCGCTGGGACCCCGCTGCGTCGGCACCTTCGATGCAATGCCGCCGCATACCCCGCGCGAGGCCGTCATCGGCGCCGCCGCGCAGGCCCGCGCCGCCGGCGCCGACCTCATCGTCACGGTCGGCGGTGGCTCGATCACCGACGGCGCCAAAGCGGTGCAGCTTTGCCTTGCCAACGGCATCGACACCGTCGAGGGCATCGACCGGATCCGCGCCGTCGGTGGCGCGCCGCCACCGATGGCCGCGCCGACCTTTCGCCAGATCAGCATCCCCACCACCATCGCCGGCGGCGATTTCAGCGCCAGCGCCGGCGTCACCAACGAGAAGACCCGGGTCAAGGAGGCGGTGCGCCATCGGCTGGCGATGCCGCGCGCAGTGATCCTCGATCCCGCCATCACCCTGCACACGCCCGAATGGCTTTTTCTGTCGACCGGCATCCGCGCGGTCGATCATTGCGTCGAGGGCATTTGCGCGCGCGAATCGCACCCTTACGCCGACGCGCAGGCGCTCAAGGGGCTGTCGATGCTGGTGCAGGCGTTGCCGCGGGTGAAGGCCGACGGCGGCGATCTCGACGCGCGGATGGAATGCCAGATCGGAACCTGGCTTTCGATGGGTTCGCTTTCCTCCGGCGTGCCGATGGGCGCAAGTCACGGCATCGGCTATGTGCTCGGCGCCGAATTCAACGTGCCGCACGGCTATACCTCCTGCGTGATGCTGCCGTCGGTGATGCGCTGGAACAAATCAGCCAATGCCGAGCGGCAGGCGCTGGTATCGGCGGCGATGGGCCATCCCGGCCAAGATGCCGGCGATGTTCTGGACGCTTTCATTGCCGGGCTCGGCATGCCGCGCAGCCTGGCAGATGTGCGGGTTGGACCGGAACATTTCGACCGCATCGCGCAGCAGGCGATGAAAACGCCATGGGTGCCGCGCAATCCGCGCAAGATCGATGGCCCCGCGCAGGTGCGCGAGATCCTCATTCTGGCCGCATAACGACACGGGAGACGCAATGTATACCGGCAAGCACGCCAACCTTCGTCCGCTGCAGCCCGCCTTCATCATGGCTGGAACCGGCGAGGCCGTGACCTATCGCGAGCTGGAGGCGCGCAGCAACCGGCTGGCGCATTTGCTGCGCAAGCTCGGGCTGAAGCGGCTCGACCATTATGCTGTTTTCATGGAGAACAACAGCCGTTACCTCGAGGCCTGCGGCGCCGGCGAGCGGAGCGGGCTGTATTTTACCTGCGTCAATTCCTACCTGACATCAGGCGAGCTCGCCTACATCGTCAACAACAGCCAGTCGCGTGTCCTCATCACCTCGGTAGCGAAGCTCGATGTCGCCCGCGAGGCGCTCAAGCAATGTCCCGAGGTCGAACTCTGCATCGTCGCCGACGGCGAGGGCGAGAGCGAGCGCATCGTCGGCCTGCAGGAGGCCACGCGCGGCCTGCCCAAAACGCCGATAGCGGATGAATGCAACGGCACCGCGATGCTTTACTCCTCGGGCACCACGGGTCGACCGAAAGGCATCCTGCGGCCGCTGCAGGAACTGCCGCCGGCGCAGCAATTGCCGATCTTCGACTTCCTGCAAAAGCTCTGGCACTACCGTGAGGGCATGATCTATTTGTCGCCGGCGCCGCTGTATCATTCGGCGCCGCAGGCCGCGGTCAATCTCACGATCCGCGAGGGCGGCACCGTCATCATCATGGAGCATTTCGATCCGGAAGCATATCTCGCGCTGATCGAAAAATGGGGCGTCACCCACAGCCAGCTGGTGCCGACGATGTTTTCGCGCATGCTGAAGCTGCCGCAGGAGGTGCGAAGCCGCTACGACCTGTCGTCGCTCGAGATTGCGATCCACGCCGCGGCGCCGTGTCCGGCCGCGGTCAAGGAAGACATGATCAAATGGTGGGGACCGATCATCCACGAATATTATGGCGCCACCGAAGGCCTCGGCTTCACCGCCTGCAACAGCGAGGAGTGGCTGGCGCACCGGGGCAGCGTCGGTCGCGTACTGCTCGGCGACCTGCATATTCTCGACGAAGAAATGAAAGCCTGCCCCATGGGCACGCCGGGCACGGTCTGGTTCAAGACCGCGACCCCGTTCGAATATTTCAACGATCCGAACAGGACCAGGGAGGCGCGCTCGCCGGACGGCAGCATGAGTACGGTCGGCGATGTCGGCTATGTCGATGCCGACGGCTATCTCTACCTCACCGACCGCGCGACCTTCATGATCATCTCCGGCGGCGTCAACATCTATCCGCAGGAATGCGAGAACCTCCTGATCACCCATCCCAAGATCGCCGACGCCGCCGTGTTCGGTGTCCCCAACGCCGATCTCGGCGAGGAGGTGAAGGCGGTGGTGCAGCCGATGCCGGGGATCGAACCGTGCGAGGCGCTGGCCGCGGAATTGATTTCGTTCTGCAGCCAGTCGCTGTCGCGCCAGAAGGTGCCGCGCTCGATCGATTTCGAGGACGCGTTGCCGCGGCTGCCGACCGGAAAGCTCTACAAGCGCCTGCTGCGCGACCGCTATTGGGGCAACAAGAATTCGCGGATTGTATGACGCGTGCCATATTTGACGCAATCCAGGCGTTTCCAGGGGCCGGGTCTTGGATAAACCCGGCCGGTAATTCCGGCAGCCGGAAAGCCCGGACCAAGGGTATTTTCATTGCCCCGGCGATGATTATGTACGATTACAGTTTCTTGAACGACAACATCGGCCAATCCCGACATCGGCCGGCCCAGAGGGAGATCCAAAAAAATGCGTGAAGCCGTCATCGTTTCCTATGCCCGCACCGGGCTCGCAAAATCCGGCCGCGGCGGATTCAACATCACCCCGCCGATGTCGATGGCGGCGCATGCCATCAAGCACGCCGTCGAGCGCGCCGGCGTCGACAAGGAATATGTCGAGGATTGCTATCTCGGCAATTGCGCCCATGGCGCGCCGAATATCGGCCGTCAGGCCGCGCTGCTCGCGGGCCTGCCGAAATCGACCGCCGGCGTATCGGTCAACCGCTTCTGCTCGTCGGGCCTGCAGACCATTGCGATGGCGGCCAATTCGATCCGCTCCGATGGCTCGGACTGCATCGTGGCCGGCGGCGTCGAAAGCATCTCGATTCCCGGCGGCGGCTCGCCGAAGGACTCGATCGATCCCGATCTCCTGAAGGCCGCGCCCGACATCTTCATGGCGATGATCGACACCGCCGACATCGTCGCCGAGCGCTACAAGCTGAGCCGCGAATACCAGGACGAGTATTCGCTGGAATCGCAGCGCCGCATGGCCGCCGCCCAGCAGTCCCAAAAGTTCAAGGACGAAATCGTCCCGATGAAGACCAAGATGAAAGTGGTCGACAAGGCGACCAAGGCGGAAAGCATCGTCGACTATGTCGTCGACCGCGACGAGTGCAATCGCCCCGACACGACCATGGCAGGCCTTGCCAAGCTCGAGCCGGTCAAGGGCCCGGGCAAATACATCACCGCCGGCAATGCCAGCCAGCTCTCGGACGGCGCGGCGGCCGTGGTGTTGATGGAAGCCAAGGACGCGGAAAAGCGCGGGCTCGAACCGCTCGGCCGCTTCGTCGCCTGGGCGTCGGCGGGCTGCGAGCCCGACGAGATGGGCATCGGGCCGATCTTCGCGGTGCCGAAGCTGTTGAAGCGCCAGGGCCTCAAGGTCGGCGATATCGATCTGTGGGAACTCAACGAGGCCTTCGCCAGCCAGTGTCTTTATTCGCGCGACCAGCTCGGCATCGATCCCGACAAGTATAACGTCAATGGCGGCTCGATCGCGATCGGCCATCCCTTCGGCATGACCGGCGCGCGCCTGACCGGCCACATCCTGCAGGAAGGCCGCAGGCGCAAGGCCAAGTGGGGCGTGGTGACGATGTGCATCGGCGGCGGCCAGGGCGGCGCCGGCCTGTTCGAAATCTATAGCTGAGCTTTCTTCCCTCGGCACAGACCGGCGCGGCAACGCGCCGTTGCGAAAATTACGGCAGCGCGGCGGAGCCATCGCCGCGCTGCTTTTTTGAGCGGCGCACGCCGCCATGACTGCTTTCTGCACGGCACCGGGCACATGCATCTTTTTTGACCGGCGGGGCGGCAGATGCCGATGCCGCCGTATGCCGGCCAAGCGGGAAAAATCTCCCCAAAATCCCGATCGACGCAGCGATCATTCTTTTTTCACCCGCGCTATTGCCGCGATCGGGAATGCCATCCTACCTGTGCTGTCGTTGAACTTCGTCTGGAACAACGAGGGAAGCCCTGCGATGACCAACCACGGGCCACATTACGATCGCCCGATGGCGCAGGGATACGGGCGCGGCACACGGCTGTGATCGATCCGCTCTACGTCGCATCGGGTTTCAGCGTCGGCCTGCTGGTCGGCATGACCGGCGTTGGCGGCGGTTCGCTGATGACGCCGCTGTTGATCCTGCTGTTTGGCGTTCACCCCTCAACCGCTGTCGGCACCGACCTGCTCTATGCCGCCGCCACCAAGACCGGTGGCAGCGCGGTACACGGCCTCGCGCGCAGCATCCACTGGCCGGCGGTGCTTCGCCTTGCCGGCGGCAGTATCCCGGCCAGCATCGTCACGCTGATCGTACTGTGGCAACTCGACCTCAACGGCGCCGCGGCGCGCAGCCTGGTCAATGTGGTGCTGTGCTTTGCGCTGCTGCTGACGGCAACCTCGCTGATCTTCCGCAAGGCGATCCTGGACCGGTTTCGCGCCCGCCTGGAGCAACTCGAAGATCCCGCCATCGCGCGCGCGACGGTTTTGGTCGGCGTCGCGCTTGGCGTGCTGGTTTCGATTTCGTCGGTCGGCGCGGGCGCCGTCGGCGTCACCGCGCTGCTCTTGCTTTACCCACGGCTGCCGATGGCGCGCATCGTCGGCTCCGACATCGCGCATGCGGTGCCGTTGACGCTGATTGCCGGCATCGGGCACTGGGCGATGGGCGCGATCGATTGGCATCTGATGGGCGTGCTGCTGATCGGTTCGCTGCCCGGCATCGTCCTCGGCAGTTACCTGGCGACCCGGGTGCCGGAAACGGCACTGCGGCTGATACTGGCCGTAACGCTGATTTTGGTCGCCGGCAAGCTCGGCTCCGGCGAATGGAATAACGCGGTGTCGATCGTCGGCGCCGTGGCGCAGAGCACGCAACGCTGAAGGTCGTTCACTTCAACGAGGTGTTGATCGAGGTGAATTTGGTGTCGAGCTTGGTGCCAAGCCCATTGATGACGGAAATGATGGCGAGCGATATGCCGGCCGCAATCAACCCGTACTCGATCGCCGTGGCGCCGCTCTCGTCGGAAAGGAATCTGCGAATCGTCTTCATTCGCGCAGTATGCGGGCGAAATCCTAATACCCGCTGAATCAGTTCGCTGAAACACGGTTCCTCTCGCGGAACCTTAGCCTGCAGACATTGTCTTCTGGTTAAATTGGAACCCCGGAAAACTACGGGGTTTCGGACCGGAGTCGATCATCAACGCCGAGCTGCGCCGTCGGACCTCGCCGCAAACCAGATGACATGGCGCGCGCCGCTGCGCTTCGTGGTGGCGCGCACGGCAACCTCGTTCACGGCAAAACCGGCGTCGCGAAGCCGTGTGGTGAACGATGGATTTGGCCTCGACGACCAGACCGCGAGCACGCCGCCGGGCCGCAGCGCCCGGTGAATGATCCGCAATCCCCTGGCATCGTAGAGCGCGTCATTGGCCTTGCGAATCAGTCCTTCCGGGCCGTTGTCGACGTCGAGCAGGATGGCGTCGAACGCCGCAGCATGAGTCCGGATCACCTCGACGACATCAGCTTCGCGAATGTCCGCGCGCGGATCGGTCAGGCTGCCAGCGAACAAATCAGCCATCGGACCCCGCGCCCAGGCGATCACCGCCGGCACCAGTTCGGCTACCAAAATCCGCGCCTCGGGTCCAAGCACCGCGAGCGCGGCACGCAGCGTGAAGCCCATGCCCAGGCCGCCGATCAACAGATGCGGACGCTTGACCGCGTCGATCCTCTTGCAGGCGAGCGTGGCCAGCGCTTCCTCCGACCCGCTGAGGCGGCTGTTCATCAATTCGTTCGAACCCAGCATCATGGAGAACTCGTCGCCTCTTCGCATCAGGCGAAGTTCGACGTCGGCGCCGGGCACTTCTGAGATATCGATCTGCTGCCAGGGAATCATGCGGCGGTTCTACGCGGTCCCCGCTTCGGCTGCCATGCCTGCCCGCGGCCGCTTGCCGGCGATCGGACAGGAATATCATTTGGCTTGGGGTGGAAGGCCCGGTCAGATTCCATTACATGCACCTCGGCGATGAACGCTTGGCGGTGAACGCCCGCGGCACCGGACCGTGCCGCGCCGGACGAAAAAGGCTACTGCTGCCTTTGTATTGTGATGGATGGCGAGCTTGCGGACCTTGTTTCCCTACTCCGACGAAAACCGGGCCGAAAACCGTCTCGTTGTCCAGAGGCTGCCTGCGTTGGCCGCGCCGTTCTGCCGGGCAACCGGTTAAGGTGTCGACCCCTGCGCAGCATCCCGCCGATGGCGACGGACCGAGGATCGATCCGGGGCCGACGCCTGACACCAGGCTGCGCGGCCTGCGCCGGATGCGCTTTCTCGCAACCGGGCTGCTGGTGCTGATGGCGGCGATTTTCGTCGCGACCTCGCTTGCCAAGGTGCCATGGTCCTGGATTCCGTATCTGCGGGCCTTCGCGGAAGCCGGCATGATCGGCGCCTGTGCCGACTGGTTCGCAGTCGTTGCCCTGTTCCGCCATCCGTTCGGCCTGCCGATTCCGCATACCGCGATCGTGCCGCGCAACAAGGAACGCATCGGCGACGCGATCGGCCGCTTCATCTCCAACAACTTCCTTTCGCCCAGCGTGCTGGCCGCGAAGATCAGGGAGATCGACACCGCCGGCTGGCTATCGGCGTGGCTCTCGAACCCGGCGAACCCCAACCGGATCGCGCGCCAGGTCGCGACATCCTTGCCGGCGATCATCCAGGCGCTGCCGCGCGACGAGCTCAACGCCTTCGTGGCGGGCGCCGTACGCCGGGGCATCGAAATGGTTCCGGCGGCGCCGCTGGCCTCGCGCATCCTCTCCGTGCTGTGGGCACAAGGCGAGATGCAGGGACTGATCGACCGCGGCATCGACTTCGCCGCCACCGCGCTCGCCAACAACCGCAATCTGATCAAGACGCAGGTGACGCAAAAGACCTCGCGTTTCATTCCCAAATGGGTCGATGGCATCGTTGCCGACAAGATCGTGAGTGGCGTGGCGCAATTGCTCGAGGAGATGCGCAATCCCGAACATCCGTGGCGCGCCGAACTCGGAACCGCGGTCGAGAAACTGATCGACGACCTGGCGGTAGACCCGCAGATGCATGTGCGCGGCGAAGAACTGAAGTCCGAGATTCTGCAAAATCCCTTCCTGCTCCAGCAGATGGGCAAGCTCTGGACCGCGGTCGAAGCCAGGCTCGACGAAGAATCCGGGTCGGCCTCCGATCCGCTGGCCGATAGTCTGGCCCGCGCGCTGGCTGCTCTCGGCCGCCGGCTGGCGGAAGACGAAACCATTCGCGACACCGTCAACCGGTGGCTCGGGGTCACGGCGTTGCGCGTGATCGCGCCGCGACGCGGCGAGATCGGCGCCTTCGTCACGCAGGTGGTCGAAAGATGGGACACCGAGACGCTGGTCAACCGGCTCGAGGTGCAGGTCGGCCGCGACCTGCAATATATCCGCATCAACGGCACGCTGGTCGGCGGCCTGGTCGGCCTCTTGATCTTCACCGCGACGAGATGGTTTTAGGGCTTCGAGTTTCTCCCTCTCCCCGCTCTTTCGCGGGGTCGAGACGAGCGAAGCTCGCTCTTAGAGGGTTGGGGTGAAGGACTCTCTCAGTGAGCGCGACTCGTGGTGAGTCCCCCTCACCCGGATTCGCGCTATCGCGCGAATCCGACCTCTCCCCGCAAGCGGGGCGAGGTGACCAAACTCGCAACCGCCGCTATCCCAGCATCTGGGTATCGCCGCAGATCGAGATCGCCTGCCCCGAAATCGTCTTGCCGCGCGGGCTGCAGATGAACAGGATCTGGTCGGCGATCTGCTCCGGCGTCACGTAATCCTTGATCGAGGTGTAGGAGAACGCGGTCCGTTCCATCTCGGCATAGGCGATGCCGCGCTGCTGCGCCTTGGCTTCCAGCACCCGGCGCTGGCGGTCGCCGGCGACGAGGCCGGGCAGGATCGCGTTGACGCGGATATTGTCCGGCCCGAGTTCGATCGACAGCGATTTCGTCAACCCGATCACGCCCCATTTCGCCGCCGCATAGGGCGTGCGCATCGCAAAGCCGAGCCGCCCCGCCGCCGAGGAAATATTGACGATCGAGGCGTTCTGGCTCCGGCGCAAATGCGGCACCGCAAGCCTGGTGCAGTTGAATTGCCCGGTCAGGCAGATTTCCAGGCAGCGGTCCCAGTCCTCCGGATTCATCTCCTCGACTTTCGACGTCGGCCCCGCGATGCCGGCATTGTTGACGAGCACGTCGAGGCCGCCGAGTTTTGCCAGCGCATCCGCGAACAGGTTGTTCACCGCCGCACGATCGGAGACGTCGCAGCGCGTCGAGGTGATCGCGGGGTCGCTTGTCGCGAGCGCCGACAGCGCCGCCTCGTCGACGTCGCAGGTGTGGACATCAGCGCCTTCGGCTGCGAAGCGGCGCGCGATCGCACGCCCGATGCCATTGCCACCGGCAGTGACCAGCACGCGCAAACCCTTGAGTTCGAGATCCATGATCGCTCCGCAAGATGTCCTGGGAAAAATCGGCCGGCCGCCTGATCGAGCGCGGCGGGCGAGCGCAACGCTATCCTTCTCGTGCGAAGAGAATAAGGGAATCGACAAGGCTTCCGTCTTTTGTAACTCTAATGGCGATCAAAAATCACGGCAAGCGGGATGGCGCTTGCCGATAGAAATCGCGCCCGGCTCCGGCGGTGAGGGAAGAAATGAACAAGCAAAATCGCAACGTTGCGATCGTCGGCGCCGGCCTGATCGGGCGCGCCTGGGCCGCGATCTTCGCGCGTGCGGGATGGAACGTGCGGCTGACCGATCCGCATATCCCGACGCTGAAGGCAGCACCCCGCCTGATCCGCGAGGAATTGCATGCGCTGGCGCGCCATGGACTGGCCACCGATCCCGACGGCGCCGTCTCGCGGGTCTCCGCGGCGGGCAGCCTGGAAGAGGCCGTGATCGGCGTCGAGTTCGTCCAGGAATGCGGGCCGGAAAAGGTCGAAGACAAGCGGCTGATCTTCGCCGAACTCGACAAGCTGACGCTGCCGGACGCGCTGCTGGTGTCCTCGACCTCGGCGATAACGGCTTCGCGCTTCACCGAAGCCCTGAAGGGCCGCGCGAGATGCCTGGTCGGTCATCCCGTCAACCCGCCGCATCTGGTGCCGCTGGTCGAATTGTGCTGCGCGCCCTGGACCTCGCCGGAAGCGATCGAGCGCGCGCGGGAGATCTATCGCGAGATCGGCCAAGTGCCGGTCATCATCACCAAAGAGATCGACGGCTTTGTTCTCAACCGGCTGCAAGGCGCCCTGCTCGCCGAAGCCTTCCGCCTCGTCGGCGAAGGTTTTATTTCGGCTGAAGACCTCGACCGCACGGTGAAAGACGGCCTCGGCCTGCGCTGGTCGTTCCTCGGTCCGTTCGAAACCATCGAACTCAATGCGCCCGGCGGCATTCCCGATTATTGCGCGCGCTACACCGGCTTCTACAGGCAGCTGGCTTCCGCCGCCGCCGGACCCGAAGTCTATCAAAGTCCGAATGTCGACCGGGTGATCGCGGCATGGCCGCATCAGCCGGCGCCGGAACGAATCGCCGCGCTGACGCAGCGGCGCAACGAACGTCTCGCCGCATTGGCCGCGCACAAGAATGCCCAGCAGGACAATTCCCGATGATCGATCAGCCAGCAAAGAGAGCAACAACATGAGCCGCAAAGTCATCATCACCTGCGCCGTGACCGGCGCGATCCACACCCCCTCGATGTCGAAGGCGCTGCCGGTGACGCCGCAGGAAATCGCCGACGCCGCGGTCGACGCCGCCGAAGCGGGAGCCGCCATCGTGCATCTGCACGCCCGCAATCCCAAGACCGGCCAGCCCGATCAAAGTCCCGAAGCGTTTGCGCCGTTCCTGAAAATAATAAAGCAGCGCTCGAATTGCGTGATCAACCTGACGACCGGCGGCGCACCGACCATGACGGTGGACGAGCGCGTCCGCCCGGCCGCGGTCTACAAGCCCGAGGTCGCCTCGCTCAACATGGGCTCGATGAATTTCGCGTTCTTCGGCATGCTCAACCGCTTCAAGAAATTCGAGCACGACTGGGAGAAGAAGCATCTCGAGAACAAGGACATCGTGTTCCGCAACACGTTTCAGGACATCGAATATGTGCTGAAGACATTGTCGGAAACCGGCACCCGTTTCGAGTTCGAATGCTACGACACCGCGCATCTCTACAATCTGAATTACTTCCTCGAACAGGGCATGGTGAAGCCGCCGCTGTTCGTGCAGACCGTGTTCGGCCTGCAGGGTGGCACCGGCGCCCATCCCGAGGACGTGCTGCACATGAAGCGCACCGCCGATCGGCTGTTCGGCGACAAGATGATCTGGTCGGTGCTGGGCGCCGGCCGCAACCAGCTGCCGATCGCGGCAATGGCCGCCGCGATGGGCGGCAACGTCCGCGTCGGCCTCGAGGATTCGCTGTGGGCGGCGCCCGGCCGCATGGCGGCCTCCAACGCCGAACAGGTCACGCTCGCCCGCAAGATTATCGAAGGCCTCGGCCTGCAGGTTGCGACCTCCGACGAGGCGCGCGAGATTCTCGACCTCAAGGGGGGCGACAAGCTGGAAGTGTGATCGCTACGCAAGACTGCGCGCATCGGTCGCACCCGATTCAATAGTCCGAATTGCCAATGCGGGCGCGCCGCTTGCCGGTTGCGCCGATGTTCCTCCATGCTATCGTCGCGCCGAAATCGGCCCGATATGAGCCCGAAAATGTCGAGGGAGGAAAACATGCGGAGCGTGCAGACGCTTGCCGCGGCGGTGTTGTCGTTGCTGGCGGTCTCCGGTCTCGCGCATGCCGCCGAGCCGAAGCAGGGCGGCATCCTGCGGATGTATCATCGCGACAGTCCCGGCAGCGCTTCGATCCACGAGGGCGCGACCTATTCGGTCAACGTGCCCTTCATGCCGGTGTTCAACAACCTCGTGATCTACAACCAGAGCATCGCGCAGAACAGCATGGAGGACATCGTCCCGGACCTCGCGGAGAGCTGGGCCTGGAGCGACGACAAGAAGACGCTGACCTTCAAGTTGCGGCAGGGCGTCAAATGGCATGACGGCGTCCCCTTCACGTCCGCCGACGTCAAATGCACCTTCGACATGCTGATGGGAAAGTCGCCGCAGAAATTCCGCCAGAACCCGCGCAAGGCCTGGTACGAGCAGGTCGACGAGGTCACGACCAATGGCGACTATGAAGCCTCGTTCCACCTGAAGCGGCCGCAGCCGGCGCTGCTCGCGCTACTCGCCTCCGGTTATACGCCGGTCTATCCCTGCCACGTTTCCCCCGGGGACATGCGCACCCATCCGATCGGCACCGGCCCGTTCAAGTTCGTTGAATTCAAGGCCAACGAATCGATCAAGCTCGTCCGCAATCCGGATTATTTCAAGAAGGGCCTGCCGCATCTCGACGGCATCGACTTCACCATCATCCCGAACCGTTCGACCGCCATCCTCGGCTTCATCTCGGGCAAATTCGACATGACGTTTCCGACCGAGGTGACGATCCCGCTGCTCAAGGACGTCAAGGCGCAGGCGCCGAACGCGATCTGCGTGGTCGAGCCGATCAACGTCTCCACCAACATCATCGTCAATTCGTCGTCGCCGCCGTTCGATAATCCGGACATCCGCCGCGCGATGGCGCTGGCGCTCGATCGCAAGGCGTTCATCTCGATCCTGTTCGAGGGCCAGGCCGATATCGGCGGCACCATGCAGCCGGCGCCCGCAGGGCTATGGGCGATGCCGAAGGAGATGCTGGAGACGATCCCCGGCTACGGCCCCGACGTCAACGCCAACCGCGAAGAAGCGCGCAAGCTGATGCAGAAGGCGGGCTACGGGCCGGACAAGCATCTTCCGGTCAAGGTCTCGACCCGCAACATCGCCGTCTACCGCGATCCCGCGGTGATCCTGATCGACCAGCTCAAGAGCATCTATATCGACGGCGAGCTCGACGTGGTCGAGACCGCCAACTGGTTCCCGAAGATCGCGCGCAAGGATTACGCGCTCGGCCTCAACCTGACCGGCAACGCGGTCGACGATCCCGACCAGTCGTTCTACGAGAATTATTCCTGCGGCTCGGAGCGCAACTACACCAATTATTGCAACAAGGACATCGAGAAACTGTTCGACCAGCAATCGCAGGAAACCGACGTCGAGAAGCGCAAGAAGCTGGTGTGGGACATCGACAAGAAGCTGCAGGAGGACGTCGCGCGTCCGATCATCTTCCACGGCCGCGAGGGCACCTGCTGGCAGCCTTATGTCAAGGGCGTCACCGTGATGGTCAACAGCTCCTACAACGGCTATCGCTACGAGGACGTCTGGCTGGATAAGTAACCGAAAAGCCGGTATCCACTTTTGCGAAATGCGCGCTAACCGGAGAGCGGCCAGGTGTTTGCCTATATCGTGCGGCGCCTCGTTCTGATGCTGGTGACCCTGTTCGGGATCTCGGTCGTGATCTTCGTGCTGCTGCGCATCGTGCCCGGCAACATCGTCGACATCCTGTTCGCGGCGGCCGGCTATGTCGATCCCGCCGACAAGGCCAATCTGGAGCGCGAACTCGGGCTCGATCAGTCGATCGTGGTGCAATACCTGCACTGGATCGGCGGACTGCTGCGCGGCGACCTCGGCTATTCCTATGTCTCCGAGAAGCCGGCGCTCGACGAAATCCTGCCGCGGATTCCGATCACGGCGCGGCTGGCCGGACTTGCGATCACCTTTTCCGCCTCGATCGGCATTCCCTTAGGCGTCCTCAGCGCGGTGAAGCAGGGCACGCGGCTCGATTATTTCCTGCGCGTCGTCAGCCTGAGCGGACTGTCGCTGCCGGCGTTCTGGCTCGGCCTGCTGGTGCTGATGGCGTCGGTCGCGCTGTTCGGCACCATGCCGATCTTCAATCCGAACCCGAAAACCTGGACCGAGGCGTTTGCGATCTATTGCGTGCCGGCGATGGTGGTGGGCTTTCGCAGCGCTGCGTTGACGATGCGGATCACGCGCTCCTCGATGCTCGAAATCCTGCGGCAGGATTACATCCGCACCGCGCGCGCCAAGGGCGCCTCCGAACGATCGGTCAACTTCCATCACGCGCTGAAGAACGCCATTCTTCCCGTGATTACCGTGATCGGCATCGAGGCCGCGTTCCTGATCGGCGGCCTGATCGTCACCGAAACCGTATTCAATATTCCCGGCGTCGCGCGCTTCCTGGTCGAGGCGATCCGCTGGCGCGATTATCCGATCGTGCAGAACCTGGTGATGCTGATCGCCGTGGTCGTGGTGTCGGCCAACTTCATCGTCGACATGCTCTATGCGGTGTTCGATCCGCGCATCCGCTATACCGACTAAATGCATGATGGGTTCACATTTGATGGATAAGAAAGCAAGTACCCCCCACCCCGCCCATCGCCGCTTCGCGGCGACGGTCGACCCTCCCCACCGCTCGCAAGCGCTCGCGGGGCGGAGGGTTAAGTCTTCCGCGGCCGCGCGACCGTCCGATGCCCTGCTTCTTCCCCCCTCCCCCCGCTTCGCGAAGCGAAGTGGCGGGGAGGGGTCGGGGGTGGAGGGTGTCTCAGCAAACGTAACTCGTGGAGAATCCGCCTCGCTCACCCGGACTCACCTCAGCCCGACTCAACAAATCATCCCGCTCTAGGAGCCGCATTGGCCACGATCAACTACGATAGCGAATTGCGGCGCGCGGGCGCCAATGCCACCCATGGCTGGCGCCGGCTCGCCTTCCTGGCGCGGCGCCATGTGCTGGGCACCATCGGCCTTGGTTTCATGCTGCTGTTCGTGTGGGCGGCGACATTCGCCGACCTGATCTGCCGCTACGATCCGCTCTCGGTCGACGCCGCGCATGCGCTCGTCCATCCCGACGCGCGGCACTGGATGGGGACCGATTCGTTCGGCCGCGACGTCTGGAGCCGCATCATCCACGGCGCCCGCATCTCGCTCGCGGTCGGCATCGGCTCGACCACGCTGGGCGCGATCTTCGGCGTCAGCATCGGCCTCATCTCCGGATATCTTTCCGGCTGGGTCGATCTGGTGTTCCAGCGCGTCACCGATATCCTGCAGGCGCTGCCGCTGCTGGTACTGGCCCTGATCATGACCGCAGCACTCGGCCCGACGCTGCCCAATGTGATCATCGCGATCGCTATACCGCTGATCCCGACGGTTTCCCGCGTTATCCGCGCCAATACGCTGGCGCTGCGCGAGCTGCCCTATATCGAGGCCGCCAAGTCGATCGGCATGAGCGAGACGCGGATTGCGCTGCGCCACATCCTGCCCAACACGCTGGCGCCGTTGATCGTGCTGGCCACGGCGCAGCTCGGTTCCACCATCCTCACCGAAGCTTCGCTGTCGTTCCTCGGCCTCGGCATCCCCGAACCCTATCCGTCCTGGGGACGGATGCTGTCGGAATCGGCCGCGGAATATGTCCGCACCGCGCCGTGGCTCGTAATCTTCCCAGGCCTGGCGATCAGCCTTGCGGTGTTCGGCACCAACCTGTTCGGCGATGCGCTGCGCGACATTCTCGACCCGAGGCAGCGCGGCTGATGAGCGAGCAAAACGAGGCAGCGGCGGTTCTCGAGGTGAAGGGCCTGCAGACGGTGTTCTTCACCAACTCCGGCCTGTTCAAGGCGGTCGATGACCTCTCCTTCACCGTTCGCCGCGGCGAGACGCTCGCCATCGTCGGCGAATCCGGTTGCGGCAAGAGCGTGACCGCGCTGTCGGTGATGCGGCTCGTCCCCGATCCGCCGGGACGAATCGTCGGCGGCTCGATCACACTTGAGGGCACCGATCTGCTCGGCCTCGATGAAAACGCGATGCGCGAAATCCGCGGCAATCGCATCTCGATGATTTTTCAGGAGCCGATGACCTCGCTCAACCCTGTGATCCGGATCGGCGACCAGATCACCGAGGCGGTTCGCCTGCACCGGCAGATGTCCGCCAGGGAAGCCTGGGAGCAGGCCGTCAAGATGCTGCGTCTGGTGCGGATCCCCGAACCGGAGCGGCGCGCCACCGAATATCCGCACCAGCTTTCGGGCGGCATGCGCCAGCGCGCGATGATCGCGATGGCGCTGGCCTGCCGGCCGGCGCTCTTGATCGCCGACGAGCCGACCACCGCGCTCGACGTTACGATCCAGGCGCAGATTCTTGCGCTGGTGCTCGAACTGCAAAAAGAGCTCGGCATGGGGCTGATCCTGATCACCCACGATCTCGGCGTGGTCGCCCAGACCGCGCAGCGCGTCATCGTGATGTATGCCGGCAAGAAGGTCGAGGAGGCCGATGTCGAGACTCTGTTCGCCAATCCCCGACATCCCTACACCCGCGGCCTGATGGCCTCGATCCCGAGCGTGCCGCTGCCCGGCGCCAACGCCGATGTGCGGCTGGTGGAAATTCCCGGCATGGTGCCGTCGCTGACCAATTTGCCGAAGGGCTGCGCCTTCGCACCGCGCTGTGAACTCGCAATCGCGTGCTGCCGCGAGGAATATCCGCCGCTAGCGGACTGGGGCAATGGCCATCTCGCCGCATGCTGGCGCGCCGCGGAACTGGTGGGCGCGCCATGACCGACCCGCGCCCGCTGCTCGAGGTGACCGACCTCGTCAAACACTATCCGGTGCGGAGCGGCGTCCTGCGCCGCACCGTCGGCAAGGTGCATTCCGTCGACGGCGTCAGTTTTTCGATCGGCGTCGGCGAAACGCTCGGCATGGTCGGCGAGTCCGGCTGCGGAAAGTCGACGGTGGCGCGTAGCGTGTTGCGGCTGGTCGAGCCGACCAGCGGCAGCATTCGACTGAACGGCGAGGATATCACCCATCTCGGCAAGGCGACGTTGCGGCCGCACCGCCGCTCGATGCAGATCATCTTTCAGGACCCGTTCGCTTCGCTCAATCCGCGGATGACCGCCGGCGACATCGTCGGCGAGCCGCTGACGGTGCATGGCCTCGCGTCCGGAGAGAAGAAGCGCGAGCGCGTCGCCGAACTGTTTCAGCAGGTCGGCCTCCGGGCCGACCAGATGAAGAATTATCCACACCAATTTTCCGGCGGCCAGCGCCAGCGCATCTGCATCGCGCGTGCGCTATCGCTGGGGCCGAGCCTGATTGTCTGTGACGAGCCGGTCTCGGCGCTCGATGTCTCGATCCAGGCGCAGGTGATCAACCTCTTGATCGACCTGCAGCGCAAGTACGACTTCTCCTATCTGTTCATCGCGCACGATCTCGCCGTCGTCGCCCATATCAGCCACCGCGTCGCGGTGATGTATCTCGGGCGCATCGTCGAGATCGCGGACAAGGCAAAACTGTTCGCCGACCCGCGCCATCCCTACACGCAGGCGCTGCTCGCCTCCGTGCCGATCGCCGACCCCAAAGCAAAACGCCTGGTGCCGCTGATCGACGGCGACGTGCCAAGCCCGATCAATCCGCCATCGGGCTGCGCGTTCCACACCCGCTGCCGCTACGTGATGGATCGCTGCAAGGTGGAACGGCCCGAGCTTGCCGACGTCGGAGACAGGCATCAGGTGGCGTGCTTCCTCAATGACGGGACGGGGAGGACTCAGATTCCGTAGGGTGGGCTAAGCCAATGGGTCGCGCGAATGCGCGCCCGATGATAAACTCCGTGAGCCCACCATTTTTCGGCTCCGATGATAGATGGTGGGCACGGCGCGAACTGCGCCTTTGCCCACCCTACCCCCTATATGCCGTCCGCCGGCTCTACGTCACACGCGCCGGGCGACCTTCTGCTGCTCGCCGGCAAGCGTTTCGGCCGCCACCGCCCTGATGTAACCATCGCGCGCCTGGAGGCGTTGCCAATAGGCCGCGACGTTTGGCCCGAAATCCCTGGCCAGCCCGATGTTCTCGGCAAGCCGCAACGCATAGCCGATGACGATATCGGCCGCGGTGAAGCGGTCGGCGCAGAGCGTCTCCGCCTTCGCCGTGGCGGCTTCAACCGCCCGCAGGCGTCCCAGGAACCATTTGGCGTAGTCGGTCGCGACCTGCGGATTGCGCCGCTCTTCCGGCTCGAGCTGGGTGTAGCGCAGCACCAGGGTTTGCGGAAAGGTCAGCGTCGCGTCGGAAAAATACATCCAGTTCAGGAACGCGCCATAGGCCGCCTCGCCTTCGCCGACGATCAGCGCCGTCGGCCCATGGCGCGTGCCGAGATAGTGGCAGATGCCGGAGGACTCCGTCATCCTGGTCTCGCCGTCGATCATCAGGGGAATGGTGCCGAGCGGATTGAGCGCGAGATATTCCCTGGCGAGTACCCTGGGCGGGAACGGCAGCATCTTGAGCTCGTAGGCAAGCCCCATCTCTTCCAGCATCCACAGCGGCCGGAACGAGCGCGCCGCGTGGCAATGATAGAGGGTGATCATCGGGCGTTTCCTTGCGTTCGATTTCCCGGCCCGCGGGCGCTAGACGTGCTCAGCCGGCAGACCGGGCACCGCCGTGAAAGGCTTGTTGACGGTGACCTTGCCGATCGGGGTCGTAATCGTCGTCACCAGGTTCCCGCTGCTCATGCTGCCGCGGATCACTGCGTCGATCAACACCTGGCCGCCGTTGACCGCGACAACCGGAATGGCTGCCACCAGCAGCGCAAATACCCAATCGTCGCCGCGATGAAAGTCGGCAATGGTCGCGATCGTGGTCCCCTCGGTCTCGTTCTTGACCGATAGCACGGCGCCATGCGGGTTGCGGCCATGGGGAGCAAGCTGGGGTGCGGGGGCAACGAGAATCTTGGCGTCCCACGCCAACTGTTGGCCGGAGGAGGCCGCGGCACCGCCGCCGATTTCGATCCCCTGCAGTTGCGTCACGTCCTCAAGGTCCGACAGGCTCGGGATCAGCGGGCCCTGTATGGTGAAGTCCAGCACCTCGCGCGCCACCCCGGTTGCCGGGAACGTCGCCGAGAAGCCTCGGAAACCGATTGCATTCCGCGCGCGGGCATCGATCACCGACCAGTAATAGGCCACGCCGTTGCCCTGGCACGACACCACGCAAAGCTGATCGCGTGGGAGCGCTCGGTCCGGACCGGGGTCCAAATCCATGGCAGTCCTCCCTGTTGAAGCCGGCCATCAGTATGCTCGCACCAACGGGCTTTCGGTAGTACCAGATTCCCGAAGCGGCGGTTCAGCCCCCACAACCTCCGGACCGCCCGATGCAAAAATGTCGGCTGGCCAATCCGGCCTGACTTGGGCATGCTGCGGGTACATCAGCTCGATCAAGGGATCAGGCGGCACAAGACCGCTGTACCCCCGGAGGAGATTTTGCCGGTTCGCCGCTGCGACCGGATCACCCGCTTCGGCCACAAAATGCCCGACGATGCGCCGCCTTGCGATCTGTTCGTCAATCCCCTTGCCATGAAAGAAAGGTGCAATTCCGTGAAGAACAAGAAACTGTCCCTGGTTATCTCCGTCACTGCCGCAGCCGCGCTTGCGGTCCTGACCACGCAGGGCGCGCTGGCGCAAAAGAAATACGACACCGGCGTCACCGACACCGAAATCAAGATCGGCAATGTCGAGGCCTATAGCGGGCCGGTTTCCGCCTACGGCGTCATCGGCAAGACCGAGGATGCCTATTTCAAGATGATCAACGATGCCGGCGGCATCAACGGCCGCAAGATCAACTTCATTTCCTACGACGACGGCTACAGTCCGCCGAAGACGGTGGAGCAGGTCCGCAAGCTGATCGAGAGCGACGAGGTGTTTTTGATCTTCAACGCGCTGGGCACGCCGACCCAGACTGCGGTGCAGAAATATCAGAACACCAAGAAGGTGCCGCAGCTGTTCATCGCCTCCGGCGCCAGCAAGTGGAACGATCCGAAGGAATTTCCCTGGACCATGGGCTTCCAGCCGAGCTACCGGGTCGAAGCGCGAATCTTCGCCAAATACATCCTGAAGACGAAACCCGACGCCAAGGTCGCGGTGTTTTATCAGAACGACGATTTCGGCAAGGACTACGTGGCCGGCCTGAAGGAAGTGTTCGGCGACAAGACCTCCTCGATCCTGGTCGCGGAAGAAAGCTACGAGACCACCGAGCCGTCGATCGATTCCCATATCGTCAAGCTGAAGGGCACCGGCGCCGACGTGCTGGTCAATATCTCGACGCCTAAATTCGCGGCGCAAGCCATCAAGAAAATGGCCGAGATGGAATGGAAGCCGATGCACGTCATGACCGACGTCTCGATCTCGATCGGCGCGGTCATGAAGCCGGCGGGCTTTGAGAATTGCGAGGGCATCCTGTCGGCCCTCTACATCAAGGACGCTTCCGATCCGCAGTGGAAGGACGACGCAGGCATGAAGAAATTCATGGCCTTCATCGACAAGTACATGCCGGGCGCGAACGTCGCCGACGCCAACCTGGTCTACGGCTACGCCGCGGCGCAGACCATGGTGCAGGTCTTGAAGCAGGCCGGTGACGACCTGACCCGGGAAAACGTCATGAAGCAGGCCGCCAGCCTGAAGGATTTTGTCCCGGATACGCTGTTGCCCGGCATCAAGATCAATACCTCAGCCACCGACTTCGCCCCGATCGAGCAGCTTCAGATGATGCAGTTCAAGGGTGGCCAATGGGTGATGTTCGGCGACGTCATCAGCGCCGAGGTCGGGGGCTAGAGGCGAACTGTCATTCCGGGGCGATGCGAAGGCATCAAACCCGGAATCTCGAGATTCCCCGATGCGCAATTGCGCATCTGGGGTCTGGTGCTAACGCACCAGCCCGGAATGACGGAAAGCTTGCGTTCCCGCCGGACGGTTCCCAAGTAATTGAGGCCGACCGAAACCGACCGCCGAAACCACGGGTTCCCACGTGCATTATCTGCCGCTGACACCGGTACTGTTTTCGATCCTGGTGTTCCTGTTCATCGGGCTGGTGATCCTGATCCAGCTGCGCATCCTGCGCTATGCCTATATGCGGCTCGGCGTCGGGCCCGGCGCCGCGCTGTTGCTGCTGTTCGGTTCGCTGATCGGCAGCTATTTCAACATCCCGATCACGATCCTGCCCGGGGAAACCATGCGGTCGGGGCAGGTCGTCGACTTCTTCGGCATGCAGTATATCGTGCCGGTCGTGGTGTCCTCGCCCGGCACGGTGCTGGCCGTCAATGTCGGCGGCGCGGTGATTCCGACCATCATGTCGACCTATCTGGTGCTCCGCTATCAGCTCTGGCTGAAGGCTGCGATCGCCACCGCCGTGATCGCCACGATCATTCACGCGATGGCGACGCCGGTCGCCGGGATTGGCATCGCGGTGCCGGTATTCCTGCCGGTCGTCACCACTGTCATCATTGCCTTCATCCTGTCCCGCGAATATGCGGCGCCACTGGCCTATATCGGGGGATCGATGGGGACGCTGATCGGCGCCGACCTGCTCAATCTCGACAAGATCAACGGGCTTGGCGCGCCGGTCGCCTCGATCGGTGGCGCCGGCACCTTCGACGGCATCTTCCTGACCGGAATCCTCGCGGTGCTGCTCGCCGGGATCGCCTCGCCGTCGCGGCCGCGGCCGGCATGGTAGCCGGCCAAAAATCCCGCGCGGCGGACAATGCTCCGGCCACCTCGGTTGCCACACCCCTCAACTCCCCATAATAAGAACCAAAAGCCGCCGGGAGTGGCGATGCAATCGTCGTTTTCGGACAAGAAACGAACGGGTAAGGGTTACGCCGATGGAAGCTCAGGTAAGCAGATTTTCTGTTCCGGCCGCCAAATGGTCGCCTCCGCCTGAGGCCAGCGATATGGTCAGGAACATCCACGCGATGCTGCATCCGCGCAACATCGTGCTGGTCGGGGCGACCGACAAGCCCGGCAACTATGCCGAACGGATCTGGAACAACCTGATCAAGTACAAATACGAAGGCGGCCTCTATCCCCTCAACGCCAGGCGCGAGACCATCTGGGGCGTGCCCTGCTACAAGGATTTTGCCAGCCTCCCCGACAAGCCCGATCACGTGCTGGTGCTGGTGCCGGCGCGCTTCGCTGTGCAGGTGATCCGCGACGCGGCCGCGGCCGGCGCCCGCTCGGCCACCATCGTCACCTCGGGCTTCAGCGAATTGCAGGACGACGAAAGCCAGCGGCTCGCCGGTGAGCTGCAGCAGGCGATCCGGGAAACCGGGCTTGCGGTCACCGGCCCCAATTGCCTCGGCAATTTGAGCGCCGGCGAAAACATGTTCACCAACATCGACGACCGCATCGTCACCATGGAAGCGGGTGCGGTAGCGATCGCCGGGCAGTCCGGCGCCATCGTGATGGCGATCCGCCAGGCGCTGGAGGATCGCGGCGTCGGCGTCGGCTACATGGTCACGACCGGCAACGAGGCCGGTCTCGAAACGCCGGACCTGATAAGCTATTTCGCGGCCGATCCCTCGATCCGCGTGATCGTGGTGTATCTGGAAGGCGTCCGCAACACCAAGGGGTTTCGCGACGCCTGCAAGGCCGCGCGCGCTGCCGGCAAGCCGGTGATCGCGCTGAAACTCGGGGCCTCCGAGGGCGGCCGCGCCGCCGCCATGGCGCATACCGGGGCGCTGGCGGGTTCGATCGAGACCTTCGACGCCATCTCGACGCGCGAGGGCGTGATTCGCGTGCGCGGCCTCGACGAATTGATCGAGACCACCGAATGTTTCGTGCATGCCGATCCGCCAAAGGGCGACCGCCTCGCCGCGGTGACCTTGTCGGGCGGCAAGCGCGGCCTTCTGATCGACGCCTTTCATTCGGCCGGGTTGAATTTCGCGCCGCTAAGCCAGAGCGCCAGCGACAAGCTGGCCAAAATGCTCGGGCCCGGCTCGATCGTCGGCAATCCGCTGGATGCGGGATTTGCCGCGGTGGTCGATCCCTCGGTCTACATGCAGTCGATCAAGATCATGATCGACGATCCCGACACCGACATCGTCATCATCGACGCCGAGCTGCCGAAGGCGCCGCATGAATTGCGCGAGCGGAATTTGCGCATCGTCGACGGCATGGCCGCCGCGGCCTCGAAACCCGTGGTCTACATCTCGACGATGTCGATCGGCTTCACCGAATTCACCAAGGGCCTGCGCAAGTCGCTGCCGCATATCGCCGTCATGCAGGGACTGGACCGCGCGGTGGGCGCGATCAAATCGCTGATCGATTATGCCCGCTTGCGCAAGGTGGTGCCGGAGATCAAATCGAGCTCGTCGGCTTCGGCGCGCGCGACGCTGGAGAAGACGCTGAAGAAGGCCGGCGGCGCCGCCGCGCTCGACGAGGTCGCATCGAAGGCGCTGCTGCGAGCCTACGGCATCCCGGTGTCGAAGGAAGAGATCGTGCAAACCGCGGCGGATGCGGTCAGGGTTGCGAAGAAGATCGGCTTTCCGGTCGTGGCCAAGGTGGTCAGCGCGGAGATCCTGCACAAGTCAGACATCGGCGGCGTGGTGCTGAACCTCAACAGCGCGGCGGAGGTGAAGAAGGCCTTCAACGACATCACCGCGCGGGTGAAGAAACTGAAGGGCAAGCCGAAGCTCGAGGGCATTCTGATCGCCCAGCAGGTCAAGGCCGAACTCGAACTGGTGGTGGGCAGCGCGCTCGATGCCGAGATGGGACCGGTGGTGCTGTTCGGCACCGGCGGCGTCGATATCGGGCTAATTAAGGATGTGGCGCTGGCCGGCGCGCCGATCGACGCAACTGAGGCGAAAGAGCTTATCGGCAAGACCAAGGCCGGCGTGAAGCTGAAGGGGTATCGCGGCAAGCCGGCGCTGCACGAGGCATCCGCCGTCAAGGCGCTGGTCGGCCTGTCCAACCTGATGGCGGACGCCGGCGGGCGCATTGCTTCGATCGACGTCAACCCGTTCCTGATCAACGCCAGGACCGGGGTCGCCGTCGATGCGCTGATCGTGCTCAACAACGAAGCGGCCAAGCGTGCTGCCGGGCATTGAGGCCGGCCATCCGGGGATAGGCAATGAAATCGGCGTTAGGCGGCCTTGCGATATTGGTGGCGGTTTGCGGGACTGCCGCGGCGCAAACGCCGGGGGCGGCTTCCTCGCCGCCAGGTTCATATCCGGCTTGGGCTTACCCGTGGGCCCCGGATTTCAAGGCCGCGCCCGACGACGGCGTCCCGAGACACGTTCCCGACAGCACGGCCGCTTTCACGATCACGCAGGAACGCGACCTGTTCTTCGCGCCGGACTGGCATCCCGGCGATCATCCTCCGATGCCTTCCGTGGTCGCGCATGGAAGACCGCCCGATGTGCGGGCCTGCGGCTCCTGTCATCGCACGGAAGGCACCGGAGGTCCGGAGAATGCGAGCCTGGCCGGCCTTCCCGCCGCCTATATCACTCAGCAGATGGCCGACTACAAAAGCGGCGTCCGCAAATTTTCGGGCCCGCAGCGCAGCCCCGTCCTGCTGATGACCGCGATCGCCAAGGCCGCCACCGATGCCGAAATGAAAGCGGCGGCGGCCTACTTCGCCTCGCTCAAGCCGAAATCGGTTATCCGCGTCGTCGAAGCCGATAGCGTCCCGGCGACGCAGATTGCCCGCGTGTTCTACATGCTGGCCAAGGATGGGGCCAAGGAGCCGCTCGGCGAGCGCATCATCGAGGTACCGGAAGACGTCGCCCAATTCGAGCACCGTGACTCGCGTGCGCAGTTTATCGCCTACGTGCCGAACGGCAGCCTGGCCAGGGGTGAAACCCTCGCCAGGACCGGCGGATCAGGCATCACGATTGCCTGCGCGGGCTGCCACGGTCCGGCCCTGCAGGGTCTGGGCTCGATCCCCGGGATCGCCGGACGTTCGCCGAGCTATCTCATGCGTCAGCTCTACGATCTCCAGCAGCACACCAGGAACGGAACCGGCGCTGCCCTGATGGAGCCGGTGGTCGAAAAACTCTCGCAGAACGACATGCTCTCGCTTGCGGCCTATGTTGCATCCCTGAAGCCTTGAGCGGTGACATGACCCGTCACAGGATGGACCAAACATGATCATCGAAAACCAAACCATGGTCACCGATGCGGTGCTGGAAGCAGTCAGCCGCGCCGAGGATCCGCGGCTGCGCGAGATTCTGCAGGCGCTGGTGCGGCATCTGCACGGCTTTGTGCGCGAGGTCCGCCTGACCGAACGCGAGTTCCAGCAGGCGGCGAAGCTGGTCGCCGCGATAGGGCAGAAGACGACCGCCTCGCATAACGAGGCGGTGTTGATGGCGGGCTCGCTCGGCGTCTCCGCGCTGGTCTGCCTGCTCAACAACGGCAACCACGGCCAGAGCGAAACCCAGGCCAACATGCTGGGACCGTTCTGGCGTGACGACCAGCCGCTGAGCCGGAGCGGCGATAGCCTGGTGCGCTCGCCGACGCCGGGCCCGGGCCTGATCGTCCATGTCGCAATCGAGGATGGGCAAGGTCTGCCCGTGGCAGGCGCTGAAGTCGACGTCTGGCATTCCTCGCCGGAAGGTCTCTACGAGAATCAGGACCCGACCCAGGCCGAGATGAATCTGCGCGGACGTTTCGTTTCCGACGAAGCCGGGCGTTTTGATTTTCGCAGCGTCAAGCCGGCGGGCTATCCGATACCCGTCGATGGACCGGTCGGTGAATTGGTCAGGGCCACCCGCCGCCACAACTACCGGCCGGCGCACCTGCACTTCATGATCTACAAGCCCGGTTTCAAGACAATGATCTCGCAGATCTATTCGCCCGACGACGAGCACATCGATTCCGACGTGCAGTTTGGCGTGACGCGGGCGTTGATCGGGAACTACATCCGCCATGACGAACCTTCGAGCGAACCGGCTTTTACGGCCCCCTGGTATTCGCTCGATCAGCGCTTCGTGCTGGAGGTAGGCGACGCGAGGCGCCCGATCGCGCCGATCCGCGGCAAGGCGACGGCCGAAAGCCACCACGGACGTTGAAGCCAGCGGATGTCAGCGAGTCACGTTGTCAACCTTGATTTCGGACAAGAGTCCGAACAGCCGCTCGGCGACGAGGTTTTGGCCGGCCGGCGTCCAGTGGCTGCCATATTGGCTGGGATAGGATTCGGCGCCATCGAAGGTCACGAACGGTATGTGTTCGGCCTGCAGATGCCGAACAAGAGCATCGTCGCGCGATTGCAGGCCGACGATGAACTTCGCCCCGTGCGCTTCGACGAATTCGTGCATCCGGCTGACCAGTTTCTCGGTCGGATCGGGCACGTCGACTCCGGGATGTTCGATTTCCACATAGGCGAATGCGGCCACTCGCGCGAGCCAGAGATGGCGCACCAGCCAGTTCTGCTTGATGTACAATTGGCGCGACGTGGGAACCGGCTGCCCGCGCAATTGCAGCGTGCCATCGGCGGCGGTGGCAAAATAAGGCTTCTGATAGCCGTCGTAGCGGATGTTGGTGGAGTTATCCAATCGGTCGTTATCCGTGCAGAATATCAGCACCACCACCGCGGGCTGGATCGTCGGCCATATCCGCTGCAGCAACAGATATTCCTGGTCGGTGCCGTACCCCGAGACGCCAGCGTTGACGATGTTGAATCCGGGCAGCCGGTTTCGCAGCAGGTCGGTAAAGCGCTCATCGGCTTCGGCGTCGACGCCCCAGACAAACGAATCCCCGAGGAACAGGATCCTCGGCCGGGCATCGCGCTCGAACTCGATATCCCGAAAGCCCAGGCTGTTATGCTTCACATGGATCGTCCGCGCGTTGGTCACCAGGGAACTCGAATGGGGGACCGCCGCCCAGCCCAACTCGGCATCGTAGCGATAGGTCAGCGATCGCTCGTTGCTGCCTTCCCGCAGCATGCGCAAATCCGCGAGGCGGAGCATGATCTCGATCGCAGCCAGCGTCGCAAGCGCGACGCACAAGGTGATGCCGGCCGACCGCAACGCCCCGCGAACCCGTTCACTTCCGACGAAGTGTTTCATGTCATACCCTCACGTCGGGCGAACGCCAATTCTTCCAGCGCCGGTCGCATTGATATTGCGGGAACGATGGCACAGGGGCATTCTTGAGGCAATTTTTTGGTTGCCAGAATGAGATTTGGGTGTGCTACGTCCTAAAGCATGATCCGGAAAAGTGGACGCCGGTTTTCCGAAAAGATCATGCTCAAACAAAAAGGTAGAGCGGGGTGACGATTGGTCATCCCGCTCCAGGCGTGCTGCAATCTGTTTTGGAGTTCAGGCGTGATTGACGGTAAATACAAGTCGAAGCCGGGGCAGTCGACCCACGAAGTCTTTTCCCGTGACGAAAAGATCGTGGCCGGTTCCGACCGCTCGTTCGGACTGGTGATGGCGGCAGCGTTCGCGGCCGTGAGCTTGCTGAATGCCTGGCATTCGGGAAGGCTGTGGCCGTGGACCGGCGGACTCGCCGCACTGTTGCTGGCGGCGGGATTATTTCGTCCCGCGGTTCTCCATCCGCTGAACCTGATATGGTTGCGGTTCGGACTGCTTCTCAATCGCGTGGTCAGCCCGATCGTGATGGCGCTGCTGTTCTACGGCACGGTTTTGCCGACCGGCCTCGTCATGCGGATGTTCGGAAAGGACCCGCTGCGGCTGAAGCGGCAACCGGACGCGGACAGCTACTGGATCGTGCGGCAACCTCCCGGGCCATCGCCCGAGACCATGAGAGACCAATTTTGAAGGACATAGAATGGATCTGGTGGCCGAGCTTTGGCGGTTCATACGCGTCCGCAAGAAATACTGGCTGCTGCCGGTCCTGATCATGATGGTGGTATTGGGCGGGCTAGTCGTGATCACCAAGGGCTCCGTGATCGCGCCTTTCATCTACACGCTGTTCTAGCGGCCGATGCGTATCCTCGGCATTTCCGCCTTCTACCACGACAGCGCGGCCGCGCTGATCGAAGACGGCCGGATCGTCGCCGCGGCGCAGGAGGAGCGTTTCAGCCGCCGCAAGCATGACGCCGCGTTTCCGCATAGCGCGATCGCCTATTGCCTCGCGGAAGCCGGCGTCACCGCCGACGAGCTCGACCATGTCGTATTCTACGACAAGCCATTCCTCAAATTCGAGCGGCTGCTCGAAACCTACATTGCGCTGGCGCCGCGCGGGTTCGCTTCCTTCAAGATGTCGATTCCGCTCTGGCTGCGCGAAAAGCTGTTTCAGAAGAACCTGCTGCGTGACGAACTCAGGACATTCTCGGAAAATTTTGACAAGAGCCGGCTGTTGTTCTGCGAGCATCACCTCAGTCACGCGGCTTCAGCCTTCTATCCCTCGCCGTTCGACGAGGCGGCCGTCCTCACTATGGACGGCGTCGGCGAATGGGCCACCACGTCGGCGGCCATCGGCAATGGCCCCCGGCTGGAAATCACCAGGGAGATCCATTTTCCGCATTCGCTCGGGCTGCTCTATTCGGCCGTGACCTATTACACCGGCTTCAAGGTCAACTCCGGCGAGTACAAGGTGATGGGGCTCGCACCCTATGGCGAGCCGAAATATACGAACCTCATCCTCGACAACCTGATCGACCTGAAGCCGGACGGCTCGTTCCGGCTCGACATGTCCTATTTCAATTATTGCACCGGGTTCACCATGACCAACGATCGCTTTGCCGCATTGTTCGGCGAGCCGGTGCGCAAACCCGATCAATTGCTGACGCCGTTTCACATGGATGTTGCGGCCTCGATCCAGGCGGTGCTGGACGAGGCCGTGCTGCGGCTGACACGCAGCCTTGCCAAACAGACCTCCTCGCGGAATCTCTGTCTCGCTGGCGGCGTGGCGCTCAATTGCGTCGCCAATGGCAAGGTGTTGCGCGAGGGCCGTTTCGAGAACATCTGGATACAGCCGGCCGCGGGCGATGCCGGCGGCGCGGTCGGATCGGCGCTTGCGGCCTACCACCTCTTCAAGGACCAGCCGCGCAAGACCAATGGCGCAGACGGAATGTCCGGCGCGTTTTTGGGACCGAGCTATCCGCAAGACGAGATCGAACGCCGGCTGACCGCAGCTGGCGCAAAATTCGCGGTCGCTGCCGAGGACGACATGATCGAGACGACGGCGCAGGCGCTGTCGCAGCAGAAAGCCGTCGGCTGGTTTCAGGGCCGCATGGAATTCGGCCCGCGCTCGCTCGGGGCGCGCTCGATCCTCGGCGACCCGCGTTCGCCGGAAATGCAGAAGAACCTCAATCTGAAGGTCAAGTATCGCGAAAGTTTTCGCCCCTTTGCGCCGGCCGTGCTGCGCGAGGACGTCGCCGACTGGTTCGAGCTTGGTTCCGACAGCCCGTATATGCTTGTCGTCGCCGATGTCAGGCAGGACAAGCGCCGGCAGATGACGGCGGCCGAACAGGCGTTGTTTGGGATCGACAAACTCAACGTGGCGCGCTCGGACATTCCGGCCGTCACCCATGTCGACTATTCCGCCCGCATCCAGACCGTGCACGGCGAGACCAACCCGCTGTTTCACGCGTTGTTGACCCGGTTCAAAGCGCTGACCGGTTGCCCGGTCCTGGTCAACACCTCTTTCAACGTCCGCGGCGAACCGATCGTGTGCACGCCCGAGGACGCGTTCCGTTGCTTCATGGGTAACGAACTCGACCTGCTCGTGGTCGGCAATTGCGTGCTGCGAAAGGCCGAGCAGGACCCCGATCTGAAGATCGATTACAGCCCGTCGCTGGAAGCCGATTGAGCTTACCCCTCGGCGATCCGGGGTTCGCGCTCACGAGCCCGGCACCGGCGGGCAGCCTGTTTTATGGGCGCAACTAAGCCGAAGGTCGCAGGATTTTCGCGGCTTCGTGGTTGGCAAAGCCGCCGCGGAAAGGTTAGGGTTCCGGCCGATCAAGGCATCGAAGAAATGCCGGCCATCAAGAACCATAAATCTTGTCTGGGAGGACAACATGGCTACTTCGCATAGAATCTGGTCGGTCGATCGGCGGACACTTCTGAAAACCAGCGCCGCGATTGCCGCGGTGCAATTCGCGTCGCCCTTCATCATCAAGGCCAGAGGCGACACTCCTGTAAAGATCGGCATGGTCGATCCGCTGACGGGCGTTCTCTCGGCACTGGCGCAGAGCGAGGTCGACGGCGCCAAATACGCCGAGGCCGAGATCAACAAGAAGGGCGGAATTTTGGGCCGCCCGGTTCAGCTGCTGGTCGAGGATTCGGCCAACGACGTCGGCACCGGCGTGCAGAAGACGCGCAAGCTGATCGACCGCGACAACGTCGACGTCATCTTCGGCGACGTCAACTCCGGCATCGCCTATGCGATGGCGCAAGTGACTACCGAGAAGAAAGTCCTGCACATCGTGCCGGGCGGCCACACCGATCCGATCACCGGCACCAACTGCAAGTGGAATGTGTTCCGGATTTGCAATACGACGACCATGGATGCCAGCGCGATCACGCCGGAACTGGTGAAGAAGTTCGGCAAGAAATGGTTCTTCATCACGCCCGATTACGCCTATGGGCACACCCTCCAGGACGCCTTCGTCAAGGCGCTGCAGAAGTCCGGCGGCACTTTCGAGGGCGACATGCTGCCGATCAACAATACCGACTTCTCCGCCACCCTCATCAAGGCGAAGTCCTACAAGCCGAACGTGCTGCTCAACAACATGGGCGGGCTGACGCAGATCAACTGCATGAAGCAATTCACCCAGTTCGGCATGCAGAAGGAAATGGCGCTCGGCGGCGCGCTGTTCGAACTCGAGAGCATCAAAGGATGTCCGCCGGACGCGCAGGCCGGCTGGTGGGACATGGAGTGGTGGTGGAATCAGCCCAACGTACCTGAAGTGGTGAAGTTCGTTGCCGACTATCGCGCCGCGACTAAAAAGACGCCCTCGGCGCGCGACTGGTTCGGTTATGTTGCGGTACAGACGGTACGATTAGCGGCGGAGAAGGCTAAGTCGCTGGAGGGCCCGAAAATGGCGAAGGCGCTTGAGGATATGGAGCTCCCACCGGATGTCGCGCTGCAGCCGGGCAAGGTGCGTTACCGCGCCGGCGATCACGAACTGATGCCCAACATCTTCGTCGGTGAGGCACATCCGCCGAAGTCCGGCCCCGACGACGTGTTCACCGTGTCCTCGCTGGTTTCGGGTGAGGAGGCCGCGGGTTCGGTCGCCGACACCGGATGCAAGATGGTTGAGCCGAGCTGAGGGCTGCAAAAGGAAGCTGAGCGATATCAGCCGTTGCGATTCCCCGGATTTGCACGAATCCGGGGGAGAGCAGGATGGTCTGGAGTGAAATCACGTGTCGACATTGTGGGCGCAAGGGCTGGCGGCATGAAAGCGTTGCGACGGACGTCGAATGGTTTGTGATGGAACCGCTCTTGCCACCTGTTTCAGCTCTCCAACATCCGCGCAAACGACCTGCGAACGCTGGTCGACGCGATCCTTTCCATCGCGTCCACCCCTCGCCCATGGCGGCAATTGCAGCCCGGGCGGTGGTCGCTCAAATCCGCATCCCCGCAAGAGAGGTCGGAAGCGCTTGAACGCCATCATGATGAGCCGGACACTGAATGGTGCGGCACTATTCGCTGACAATTGTGCCGGGTTTCTTGGCTCGGAGGAGGGCGGATGACGCAGGTCATATTATACAACGTCACCAATGGACTCATCATTGGCACTTTCTACGTGCTGATGGCGCTCGGCCTGTCGCTGATCCTCAACCTCAGCAATGTCATCAATTTTGCTCACGGCAACTTCCTCGCGCTCGGCGGCTATCTCGCCTACACATTGTCGCCGACGCTGGGTTACTGGGGTGCACTGCTGGTCGCGCCGCTGCTTACCGCACTGATCGGGCTCGCCGTCGAGCGCCTGATGATCCGCCGCGTCTATAACCGCGATCCGGTCTACAGCCTGCTACTCACGTTTGGACTTGCCTTCGTGATGCAGGATATCGCGCGTTATGTGTGGGGCCCCAACGGCCTGCCGCTGGGTTTGCCCGACTTCCTGTCGCAGCCGATCAGCGCCGAGCTGTTCTTCGTCACCTGGTATCGCGTCTTCATGGTGTTCGTCGTCATCGTCGTGGTGCTCGGATTGTTCTCATTCCTGCGCTACACGCGAGTCGGTGTGCGCATTCGGGCGGGCACGCTCGACCTTGAAACCGTGGCCTCGCTGGGCGTCAATATCAGCTTCCTGCGGACCTTCAATTTCGCGCTCGGCTGCTTCCTGGCTGGCTTGAGCGGGGTGCTCGCGGCCGGGCAGATCGGCCTCAATCCCAACATGGGCGACGACCTCTTGATGCCGAGTTTCATCGCCATCATCGTCGGCGGCGTCGGCAGCCTGATCGGCACGCTGTTCGGCGGGCTCGTGATCGGAATGGCGGCGGCCCTGACCACCGTGTTTTTCCCCTCCGCCAGCGAAGCGGTGATCTATGCCATCATGATGATCGTACTGCTGGTTCGGCCGCGCGGCCTGATGGGTGAGGAAGGAATGATGTCATGAGTACCGACGTTGCGACCGCGACCGCGGCTTCGGCGCGTCAGCCGGCCGTGCCGCACTGGGCCAAGCTCGTCGTCATCTGGGGGCTTCTGATCACCGCCCCATTCTGGTTGCCGTTGGTCGGCGGCTACACGGCGCTCGCCGGGCGCGTGCTGGTGTTCGGCTTGGCCGCGATGGGGCTGAATCTGTTGCTGGGGTTCACCGGCGTATTGAGCTTCGGCCACGCCGCCTATTTCGGCCTTGGCGCCTACGGCGCCGGCCTGACGCTGCGCTATCTCGTGCATAGCACGCCGCTCGCCATGATCGCCGGCACCCTGCTCGGCGGATTGGCCGGCACGTTGTTCGGCTTATTGATCGTACGCCGCCGCGGCGTCTACTTCGCGATGTGCACGATCGCCTTCGGCCAGCTCTGGTACTACCTCGCCTATAGCTGGAACGACTTCACCGGCGGTTTCGACGGACTGCGCGATTTCCATCGTGAGCCGATCGGGTTCGGGCCGCTGACGCTGGATATCACCGCGGGTCCTCAATTCTACTATTTCCTGCTCGCCGTCTTCGCGATCGCCGTCGGCCTGCTCGGCCTGCTGGTCCGCTCGCCCTTCGGCCATACCCTGCGGGCAATCCGGGAAAACGAGCGCCGCGCGCGCTTTCTGGCCATCCCGGTCGAACGCCAGATCTGGCTCTCGTTCTCGATCTCCTGCTTCGTTACGGCGCTTGCCGGCACGCTCTACGCGCTGCTCAACAACTTTGCCGATCCGCTGGCGCTGCATTACTCCCTGTCCGGCTATTTCGTCGTCATGTGCGTGATGGGCGGCATGCGGACGTTTTGGGGACCGCTATTGGGCGCCACCGTGTTCGTCGTGCTGCAGGATTATATATCGTCAATGACCGTGAACTGGATGTCCTTTGTCGGCACGATCTTCATACTTGTCGTGCTGTTCTTTCCGCGCGGCCTGCTCGGCCTGCGGCGCCAGCGTGGTGAGAAGTAATCATGCTCGAGGTTCGCAACATCACGAAGCGATTTGGCAATCTGGTCGCCGTGAAGGACGTGTCGATGTCCGTCAAGCCCGGCGAGCTGCGGGCGATCATCGGCCCGAACGGCGCCGGCAAGACGACGTTCTTCAACATGATCAGCGGCTATTTTCCTCCGACCAGGGGCTCGATCGAGTTCAATGGAAAGGACGTAACCCAGGTCCCAGCGCACCGGCGGGTCGGGCTCGGCATGGGCCGCACTTTCCAGATCACCGAGATCTTTCCCGAACTGACCGTGCGCGAAAACCTGTTGACGGCGGCCGAGGTGGCGGCGGGACAGACCTTGAATATGCTGCCAGGCCGGGCCGCTGCGAAGCTCGCCGGCGACGTCGCAACCGAAATGATGGCACTGGTGGGCCTTACTTCCAAGGCGGACCGGCTGGTCGGCGAACTCGCGCACGGCGATCAGCGCACGACGGAGATCGGGATGGCGCTGGCGCAGCTGCCGCGGCTGCTGCTGCTCGACGAGCCGACCGCCGGCATGGGCGATGAGGAAACCTACGCGATCACCGCCTTGATTCGCCGCCTGCATCGCGACAGCAAATACACCATCGTGCTGATCGAGCACGACATGCGAGTGGTGTTTCATCTGGCCGACTACATCACCGTGCTCGACCAGGGCGCTCTGCTTGTCGAAGGAACGCCGAAAGAGATCGCGGCGTCGGAAGCGGTGCAGACAGCCTATCTTGGGGGAACCGGATGACCGCAGCGCTGACGGCCGAGGGCCTCCACACCTATTACGGCAAGAGCCATATCCTGCATGGCGTCAGCCTCAGCGTCGCCGAGGGCAGGATCACCGCGCTGCTGGGGCGCAACGGCGCCGGCAAGACCACGACGATGCGCAGCCTGATGGGCCTGACGCCCCCACGCGAGGGCAAGGTCACGATCTTCGGCCAGGACACCACGCGCTGGCCGACCTTCCGCATCGCGGCGGCGGGAGTGGGTTACGTGCCCGAGGGCCGGCGTATCTTCGCCAATCTCAGCGTCGAGGAGAACCTCATGGTTCCGCTGGAGCGGGCGGGGCCCTGGACCATCGCGCGGATCTACCAGCTCTTCCCCCGGCTTGCGGAGCGCAGGCAAAACCGCGGCCGGCAGCTCTCCGGCGGCGAGCAGGAGATGCTGTCGATCGCCCGGGCGCTGCTGCTGAATCCGAGGCTCCTGATCCTCGACGAGCCATCGCAGGGATTGGCGCCGCTGATCGTGCGCGAGGTGTTTCGTATCGTGCAACAGATGAAGGACGAGGGCATTTCGGTGCTGCTGGTCGAACAGAACGCGCGAATGAGCCTCGAAATTGCCGACGATGCCTATGTGCTGGATGACGGTATCGTCGTCTATTCCGGTTCGGCCAAGGAACTTGGCGCCGACGAGGCGCGGGTGCGGGCGCTCGCCGGCGCCAGCGCCGAGGAATGGGCGTAGGGCAATCCGCGCGGATTCGAACGGCAAATAGCCGGCATTTCCAATTTGTAATTCGGCGGAATCGAACCTGATTCACCGCGAGGCGCGACCGACATCTGTAACCGTTCGTTCAGATGGAGGAGACTACAATGCAGCGCATCCTCGTGGCCGTGGCAATGCTCTGCCTCGCGGCAACAAGTTCACAGGCCGCCACGAAGATCCATCATGCCGGCACCAAGCCCTCTCCCCATCGCGTCGTCAGGGATAGCTCCCATACCGTCACCTACGACAAGGATTCGCCGAACCCCGCGGTCGGCTGGCACTGGGAGAACGGCATGCGGGTCTGCCACAATGATTGCGACAATGACGAAATTCCCGGCTCCGGCTTCACTTGCCGGGACGTCACCGCCATGGGCATGCCGATGCGGGAATGCACGCGCCACAACTGATGGCCGCACGACGGCGGCCCGCCGTAGCGGCCTTTCGCGCCCACGGCTTTGCCGGTACAATCGCCGCATGACAACGGGTGCAGACCCTGTTGGCCAGACGCATCGCAGTTGGTAATCGGGATGGCGGCACGCGCAAGCAACCTTGTGATCGGAACCACGACGCTGGCGGTGATCGCCGCGGCGTTCATCGGCCTCTTGGGTTTCAGGAAAATTCACGCCATCCGGCAGCAGGGCCCGCTGCGAATCGTTTTCGAGGGATCGGCGAGCGGGTTGCGGAAGGGCGGCAGTGTGAATTTCGACGGCGTTCAGATCGGCGAGATCAGGTCGCTGACGCTGGATAATCCCCGCAAGGTCGTCGCCTTTGTCATGGTCGACAACAGCGCCCCGATCCGCAAAGACACCGTGGTGGGGCTGGAATTCCAGGGGCTGACCGGGATCGCGGCGATCGCGCTGACCGGAGGTGCTGCGGCCGCACCGCCGCCGCCGCTGGATGAGGACGGCGTCCCGATCCTGACCGCCGACCTCCGCGAGAACGAATCGATTCGCGACAGCCTGCACAATGTCGACCGGCTGTTGCTCGACAACCAGACCACGATCAAGAACGGGCTGCTGAATTTCGAGACCTATACGGCGTCGCTGGCGAGCCAGGGCAAGGCGATCGACGACATGATCGGCAAGGCCGACAATGCGTTCGCCAGCATCAACAGCGCCATTGACCGGGTCGATGACCTGCTGCCCGGATTTGCCAGCGGCAACGGCGGCGAACTGCTTCAGAAGGTGCAGTCGATTCGCGAATTGGCCGACAGCTTCAAGAAGAAATCCGCGACCATGATGGAAGAAGGCCGGCGCTCGCTGCTCGATGTCAGCGAGGCGGCCAACAACATGACCCGCAAGATCAACCCGCAGGCGCTAGGCGACAACCCGCCCCCGCCGAGGAAACCGGTTCCCAAAAAGCGGCCGTAAAGTCGGCCAGCCGACCGTCCCGATGGTTCCCGATGCGTGCTTTGGGCCGGTTCCACCCGCGCCGAGGGCCGGTTTTAACCTCCGCAATCATTCGACCTGATCTGGATCGAGGTTTTTCACTATCCGCGGATTAATTCCGGCGGCCATGGAACAAAAGTTCCCGAACCGAATTATTTTGTTCGGTTCAAATTCGTGGAACCTAAATATTTGGAATGGCTTGGGTATTCCGCTTGCTTTGAAGCATCATGCGCGATTTCATGCTGCGAAATCACGCCTCCGCCTACTCGATTCGATTGTCCTGTTTTGCCGCTTGAGGGGGGAACATCATGAGTGATCTCGGCTCCGCTGTGCCGTCGACGAAGCGTCGTACCAAGACCAAGCCCTACAGCAACGGAAAGCCCGATCCTTCCCAGGAATTGCTGTCCGCCCTGCAGGCGATGCGCAGCGGCGATTTCTCGGTGCGCATGACCGGCGATCATCTCGGCATCGAAGGCAAGATCGCCGACACCTTCAATGAAATCGTCGCCGCCAACCAGCGCATGGCGCAGCAGCTCGAGCGCGTCGGACAAGTGGTGGGCCGCGAGGGCAAGACGCGCCAGCGCGTCAAGTTCGGACTGGCGAGCGGCTCCTGGGCCGACATGGAAGGCTCGGTCAACACGCTGATCGACGACCTGCTGTGGCCGACGCGCGAGGTGACACGCGCGGTCGCAGCCGTCGCGCAGGGAGACCTCCTGCAAACCGTGCAGCTCGATGTCGACGGCCGCCCCTTGGGCGGCGAATTTTTGCAGTCGGCCAACATCGTCAACACCATGATCAAGCAGCTCAGCGTGTTCACCTCCGAGGTGACGCGCGTGGCGCGCGAGGTCGGCACTGAAGGCAAGCTCGGCGGCCAGGCCCAGGTGCCGGAAGTGACCGGCGTCTGGAAGGATTTGACCGAGAGCGTCAACTCCATGGCCAACAACCTCACCGGCCAGGTGCGCAACATCGCCGAGGTCACCATCGCGGTCGCCAACGGCGACCTGTCCAAGAAGATCACCGTCGACGTCCGCGGCGAAATCCTGCAGCTGAAAGAAGCCATCAACACCATGGTGGATCAGCTGCGCTCGTTCGCCTCCGAAGTGACACGTGTGGCCCGCGAGGTCGGCACCGACGGCAAGCTCGGCGGCCAGGCGATCGTGCCCGGCGTCGCGGGCACCTGGAAGGACCTCACCGACTCCGTGAACGCGATGTGCGGCAATCTGACCGCGCAGGTCCGCAATATCGCCAACGTCACCACCGCGGTGGCCCGCGGCGACCTGTCGCGCAAGATCACGGTGGACGTCCGCGGCGAAATCCTCGAGCTGAAGGACACCATCAACACGATGGTCGACCAGCTCAACTCGTTCGCCTCGGAAGTCACGCGCGTCGCGCGCGAGGTCGGCACCGAAGGCAAGCTCGGCGGCCAGGCCCAGGTGCCCGGCGTCGCCGGCACCTGGAAGGACCTGACCGACAACGTCAACTTCATGGCGTCGAACCTCACCGCGCAGGTCCGCAACATCGCCGACGTCGCCACCGCGATCGCCGGCGGCGACTTGTCCAAGAAGATCACGGTGAACGTGTCGGGCGAAATCCTGCAGCTGAAGGAAACGCTCAACACCATGGTCGACCAGCTCAACGCCTTTGCCGGCGAAGTCACGCGCGTGGCGCGCGAGGTCGGCACCGACGGCAGGCTCGGCGGCCAGGCCAACGTGCTCGGCGTCGCCGGCACCTGGAAGGACCTGACCGAGAGCGTCAACTCGATGGCGTCGAACCTGACCGCACAGGTCCGCAACATCGCCGAAGTGACCACCGCGGTTGCCAACGGCGACTTGTCGAAGAAGATCACGGTCGACGTGCGCGGCGAAATTCTCGAGTTGAAAAACACCATCAACACCATGGTCGACCAGCTCAACGCCTTTGCCGGCGAAGTCACGCGCGTCGCGCGCGAGGTCGGCACCGAGGGCAAGCTCGGCGGCCAGGCGCTGGTGCGCGGCGTCGCCGGCACCTGGAAGGATCTCACCGACAGCGTCAACTCGATGGCCTCCAACCTGACCGGCCAGGTCCGCAACATCGCCGAAGTCGCGACCGCGGTGGCGAAAGGCGACCTGTCGAAAAAGATCACCGTCAACGTATCCGGCGAAATCCTGCAGTTGAAGGAAACGCTCAATACGATGGTCGACCAGCTCAACGCCTTTGCCGGCGAAGTCACGCGCGTGGCGCGCGAGGTCGGCACCGACGGCAAGCTCGGCGGCCAGGCCGTGGTGCCCGGCGTGGCCGGAACCTGGAAGGATTTGACGGACAGCGTGAACTCCATGGCGGGCAACCTCACCGCCCAGGTCCGCAACATCGCGGAAGTCGCGACCGCGATCGCCGGCGGCGACCTGTCGCGCAAGATCACGGTCGACGTGCGCGGCGAAATCCTGCAGCTCAAGGAAACGCTGAACACCATGGTCGACCAGCTCAACCGCTTCGCCGGCGAGGTGACGCGCGTGGCGCGCGAGGTCGGCACCGAAGGCCGGCTCGGCGGCCAGGCCAACGTGCCCGGCGTCGCCGGCACCTGGAAGGATCTGACCGACAGCGTCAACTCGATGGCGGGCAACCTCACCGCGCAGGTGCGCAACATCGCCGAAGTCACCACGGCCGTGGCCCGCGGCGACCTGTCGCGCAAGATCACCGTCGACGTGAAGGGCGAAATTCTCGAGCTGAAAAACACCATCAACACCATGGTGGACCAGCTCAACGCCTTTGCCTCCGAAGTGACGCGCGTGGCGCGCGAGGTCGGCACCGAAGGAAAGCTCGGCGGTCAGGCGGAAGTGCCTGAGGTCGCCGGCACCTGGAAGGACCTCACCGACAACGTCAACTTCATGGCCTCGAACCTGACCGCACAGGTCCGCAACATCGCCGAGGTCGCGACCGCGATCGCCGGCGGCGACCTGTCCAAGAAGATCACGGTCGACGTGCGCGGCGAAATCCTGCTGCTCAAGGACACCTTGAACACCATGGTGGAGCAGCTGCGCTCGTTCGCCGCCGAAGTGACACGCGTGGCGCGCGAAGTCGGCACCGAGGGACGGCTCGGCGGCCAGGCCGTGGTGCCCGGCGTCGGCGGCACCTGGAAGGACCTCACCGACAACGTCAACCTGCTGGCGGCGAACCTCACCACGCAAGTCCGCAACATCGCCGAAGTCACCACCGCGGTCGCCCGCGGCGACCTCTCGCGCAAGATCACGGTCGACGTGAAGGGCGAAATCCTCGAACTGAAGAACACCATCAATACGATGGTCGACCAGCTCAACGCCTTTGCCGGCGAAGTGACGCGCGTCGCCCGCGAGGTCGGCACCGAGGGCAAGCTCGGCGGACAGGCGCAGGTGCCCGGCGTCGCCGGCACGTGGAAGGATCTCACCGACACCGTGAACTTCATGGCGGCCAACCTGACCGAACAGGTGCGCGGCATCGTCAAGGTGGTGACCGCGGTCGCCGACGGCGACCTGAAGCAGAACCTGACGGTGAAATCGAAGGGCGAAGTCGCAGCGCTTGCCGACACCATCAACAACATGACCGAGACGCTCGCCACCTTCGCCGATCAGGTGACCAGCGTGGCGCGCGAAGTCGGCGTCGAGGGCCGTCTCGGCGGCCAGGCCAACGTGCCCGGCGCCGCCGGCACCTGGAAGGACCTCACCGGCAACGTCAACCTGCTCGCGGCCAACTTGACCTCGCAGGTCCGCGCCATCGCGGAAGTCGCGACCGCGGTCACCAAGGGCGACCTGACGCGTTCGATCCAGGTCGACGCCCGCGGCGAGGTCGCGGAACTGAAAGACAACATCAACACCATGATCGGCAATTTGCGTCTGACCACCGACGTCAATACCGAGCAGGACTGGCTGAAGACCAACCTCGCCAAATTCACCAACATGCTGCAGGGCCAGCGCGACCTGACCACGGTCGGCCGGCTGCTGCTGACCGAACTGACGCCGCTGGTGAACGCCCATATGGGCGTAATCTACCAGGTCGAGAACGAGGATAGCCCGCAACTGCGCCTGCTTTCGGCCTATGCCGGCGACGGCGCCAGTCCGCATCAGCCAACCGTGCAGTTCGGCGACGGCCTGATCGGACAATGCGCAATGGACAAGCGGCAGCGGCTGGTGTCGGACATTCCCGATGACGCCGTGCCGATCAATTCCGCGCTGCTGCGCGTGGTGCCGAAGAACCTCGTGGTGCTTCCGGTACTGTTCGAGAACCAGGTCAAGGCCGTGATCGAGCTTGCCTCGGTCTCCGCCTTCACGACCTCGCAGATGACCTTCCTCGAGCAGCTCACCGACTCGATCGGCATCGTGCTCAACTCGATCGAGGCCACGATGCAGACCGAGGGCCTGTTGAAACAATCCCAGCAGCTCGCCGGCGAGTTGCAGACCCAGCAGAAGGAGTTGCAGCAGACCAACGAACAGCTGGAGCAGAAGGCCCAACAGCTGGCCGAGCGCAACGTCGAGGTCGAGCGCAAGAACCAGGAAATCGAACAGGCGCGGCGCGCGCTCGAGGAAAAGGCGACCGAGCTTTCGCTGACGTCGAAATACAAGTCGGAATTCCTCGCCAACATGTCGCACGAGCTGCGCACGCCGCTCAACAGCATCCTGATCCTGGGCCAGCAGCTGACGGAAAATCCCGACGGCAACCTGTCTCACAAGCAGGTCGAGTTCGCGCGCACCATCCATGGCGCGGGCACCGACCTGTTGAACCTGATCAGCGACATCCTCGATCTGTCCAAGATCGAATCCGGAACGGTGACCGTGGATGCCGAGGAAATCCTCACCAGCAACCTGCTGGAAACCGTCGGCCGCCCGTTCCGGCACGAAGCGGAAAACCGGCAATTGTCGTTCAATATCGACGTCGATCCCAATCTGGGGCGCAGCATCGTCACCGATTCCAAGCGGCTGCAGCAGGTGCTGAAAAACCTGTTGTCGAACGCGTTCAAGTTCACCGCCGAGGGCGGCGTGCGGCTGAGCGTATCGGCGGCCCTGGGCGGCTGGAGCGCCGAGCATCCCATCCTCAAGCAGTCTCCCGCGGTGATCGCCTTCGAGGTGTCCGATACCGGCATCGGCATCCCCCTCGAAAAGCAAAAGCTGATCTTCGAGGCATTCCAGCAGGCGGACGCCGGCACCAGCCGGAAATATGGCGGCACTGGCCTGGGGCTCGCCATCAGCCGCGAACTGGCGAGCCTGCTTGGCGGCGAAATCCATCTGCAGAGCACGCCCGGCAAGGGCTCAACCTTCGTGCTCTATCTGCCGCTGAAATATTCCGGGCCGACGGTGGCGCCGCGGGTGACCGCATTGTCGCAATACAACTCGGCGCCGGCGCTGCAGGTCGCCACGCAGGAGCGCGTCATCGAGCAACTGCCGGACGACCGGCTCAATCTCGAGCCGGGCGACACCATCCTCCTGATCGTCGAGGACGACCCGCATTATGCGCGCGTGCTGGTCGATCTGGCCCGCGACAAGGGCTTCAAGGTGCTGGTCGCGGCGCGCGGTTCGGAAGCGCTGGATCTTGCCAAGCAATTCCAGCCCACGGCGGTTTCGCTCGATGTCTTCCTGCCCGACATGCTGGGCTGGACGGTGCTGAGCCAGCTGAAGCACAATCCGCTGACCCGGCACATTCCGGTCCAGATCATCACGCTGGACGAGGACCGCCAGCACGCGCTGGCGCGCGGCGCGTTCTCCTTTGTCAACAAGCCGACCACGACCGAAGGCGTCGCCGCGGCATTGTCCCAGATCAAGGAATACGCAAAACCTCGCCGCAAGCGTCTGCTGATCGTGGAGGACAATGCCGCGGAACAGATGAGCATCAAGGAGCTGCTGGGCCACAACGACATCGAGATCGTCACCACCGATACCGGTGCCGGCGCGCTTTCCATGCTGCGCGAGAACCCGTGCGATTGCGTCGTGCTCGATTTGCGGCTGCCCGACATGAGCGGCTTCGAGGTGCTGGACTCGATTCGCAGCGACGATACGCTGTCCAACGTGCCGGTCGTGGTCTTCACCGGCCGCGAGCTTTCGGTCGAGGAAGATGCGGAACTGCATACCATCGCGCGAAGCATCGTGGTGAAGGGCGTCGAATCGCCGGAGCGGCTACTGGATGAAACGTCGCTGTTCCTGCACCGTGTGATCACGGAATTGCCCATCGAGAAGCAGCGAATGCTGGAAAAGCTCAACAGCTCTGACGAGGACCTCGTCGGCCAGACTGCGCTATTGGTGGACGACGATGCCCGCAACATCTTCGCGCTCAGTAGCGTGCTGGAGCGCCGCGGCATGAAGGTGCTCACCGCCACCACCGGCAGCGAGGCGGTGGCGCTGGTCGAAAAGAACCCGGAGATCGCGATCGTCCTGATGGATATCATGATGCCGCAGATGGACGGCTACCAGACCATCGGAGTGATCCGCGACAACCCGGCATTCCGGAGACTTCCGATCATCGCGCTGACCGCCAAGGCCATGAAGGGGGACCGCGAGAAATGCCTGGAGGCGGGAGCGTCCGACTATCTTGCCAAACCCGTCAATACCGAGCAGTTGCTGCTGGCGATACGCATGTGGCTACATCGCTGATGGGTGGCTCCGATGAATGACCATGAAAAGGTGAACATCCTGCTGGTCGACGATCAGCCGGCGAAGCTCTTGGCCTATGAGGTCATCCTGAAGGAGCTCGGTGAAAATCTGGTGGTCGCGACCTCGGGGCGCGAGGCGCTCGAATACCTGCTCAAGAACGAAGTCGCGGTCATCCTGGTCGACGTCTGCATGCCGGAACTCGACGGATTCGAGCTTGCCGCCATGATCCGCGAGCATCCGCGCTTCCAGAAGACCGCGATGATTTTCATCTCGGCGATTCAGGTCAGCGACATCGACCGGCTTCGCGGCTACGAGATGGGCGCGGTGGACTACGTTCCCGTGCCGGTCATTCCCGAGGTGCTGCGTGCGAAAATCAGGGTGTTCGCCGAGCTCTATCGCAAGACCCGGCAGTTGGAGCGGTTCAACGCCGAGCTTGAAGATCGCGTCCGCGCGCGCACCGCGGAACTCGAGGAATCCAACGGACGGCTGCTCGAAAGCGAACAACGCCGCAGCCTGGCGATCGCCGCCGGAAAAATGGGTTCCTGGGACTGGGACTGGCTCAATGGCGACTGGATGTGGGACGAGGGGCAATATCGCATTTTCGGCGTCGATCCCCAAACCTTCGTGGTGAACCCGGCCAGCGTTCAGGCCTTGCTGCATCCGGACGATATCGGCGAACTGCGCAAGGCGATGGCCGAGTTCAGCAAGGGCGTCAGATCCTATGAGGCGGAGTTTCGCATCAACCGCCCGGACGGCGAGGTTTGCTGGTGCGTCGGCACCGCGGCCGCGACCGTCGACAAGGCCGGCCGCGTGGTACGCGTCAGCGGCGTCACCGTCGACATCACCGAACGCAAGCGCGCCGAGGAACGCCAGAACCTGCTGGCGCGGGAAGTCGACCACCGCGCCAAGAACGCGCTGGCGCTGGCGCAATCCATCGTCCGGTTGACGCGCGGCGAAACCGTCAAGGCCTATGTGCAGGCGGTGGAGGGTCGGATCAGCGCACTGGCGCGAGTCCACACCATTCTTTCGCTGTCGAGCTGGCAGGGAGCTGAGATCGGCAAACTGGTCGACGAGGAGCTCGCGCCTTACGCCACCGGCGACCAGATCGCCTTCGGCGGCTCCGACATCCAGCTGCTGCCCGCCACCGCGCAAACCCTGGCGCTGGCGCTGCACGAGCTGGTCACCAATTCGGCGAAATACGGCGCGCTGTCCACGCTGTCCGGCCGCCTCAATCTCAACTGGGAGATCGAGCGCGACGTGCTGCGGATGGTGTGGGAAGAGCGCGACGGTCCGCTGGTGGAGAAGCCGGCATCGCGCGGCTTCGGCACCCGGAGCGTGATCGCCGCCATCGAATCGCAACTCGGGGGACAGGCCGAGTTCGACTGGCGCGCCGAAGGCCTGATCTGCCGGCTGTCGGTTCCGCTGACCCCGGAAATCGCGACGCGACAACTCAACCGTCAGCCAAATCTCGCCGTCAACGGCAACCGGCTGAGCTAGGGCGTGTACTCTAGACCCGCACCGCAGTAGGGTGATCTCAAGCTCGGGGTGGAGAACCGCACCGCGGCGGCGGCGATTGCGGCGAGCGCCAGCCGGCGCAATTCGTGAATGCGACTCGGCGCTAGTCTAGAACGCGACTCCGAGGCGTGCTCCAACGCGCCAGACGATTCGGCAACGCTTTTTAGTCGCGCCGAACAGCAACTCGAACCGATTGGGCAGCCTTGTCTGCCCCGCTATCTCGATGCATGCGCCGCCAGGCGAATAATCAATGATCCGGCAATCGACGACAGGGCTTTTCGGATCAACGATCAATTTGGCCAAGTCGGCATTTCTGCCTGTAGGCCGCACGCGTACGAATAGTCGCGGATACATCGCTGCTCCCGTTTACCGCCACTCGATCCCGAACTCTTCGGGGCCTGCATGAAGCCAGAGGAGCGCGGCGCGGCTATCGATCCGGACAAGGCGATCGTCATCCACGGTTTTGTCGGTCGACAGGTGCAAGAGAAACGACCCGTCCGGCGCTCGAAATAGCGTATCCCGCGCGTGCCGTTCGACCAGCGCGTCAGAATCGATAAACGGGTACGTCCGCGAAACAAGGAGCTCGATAGCGAATAGCATCGGTCAGCCCTCTGCGCGGATTGCACCACAGAGTGGTTAACAGTTTTCATCCAGCTGGACGTGGTCGACTCCGCACCGCCAGCGATGAGGCGTGATGCGCTCAGGCAATCCTCCATTCGGAGGAGTGGCGTATCGACGCAGCCATCGAACTGCGTGGATTGGATTTTATCCTAGTACAACTTGTGTCACGATCTCTTGTCAGCCGAAGCGCGGGTGATAGTGGCCTAGCCCTTCGGTTGGAAAATGATCAGCTTGAGGGTCGGGTCAGGCGCGGCCAAGAAGGTCATTTGAAAAAACGTCAGCCAGCCGCGGTGGGGATGATTGAAGGATTTTTCGTTGCCCTCCCACATCAGAACCTCCTGTTCCTCCCAATACTGCCTGAAGTGATCCGACGCCTCGCTCAGCCCCTGCACGAGATCGAGCATCTTCGGATCGTCAACATACTTGCCATATTCAACCCGGAAATGCGCCACGAGGCGGCGAGCCCGAAACTCCCAATCATTCATGAGGGTCCTGACGCCCGGATCAAGGAACATATAGCGCAATACGTTCCTTTCAGAGCTCTCGATCCATATCGCAAAGAGGTCTGCGAATGCGGCGTTCCAGGACAGCAATGTCCAATATTTGTCGACCACCAGGGCCGGAAATGAAATGGCAAGCACGCAGCTCTCGATGGCCCTGGTAGCCGGCGTGCTGACCGCGCTCGAAGAAGCATCTTTCGGGTCAACTCGCTGGGCCACCTCAAAAAGGTAAGCCCGCTCCGCCGGTGCCAACTGCAACACATCGGCTATGCGTCCAAGCGCAGCACCGGACGGCCTTACTTCCTGCCCCTGCTCCAGCCGCGTATACCAGGTCGGACTGATCCGGGCCTGTTGAGCAATCTCTTCGCGCCGAAGACCGGATGTCCTCCGTCTTCTTCCACCAGGCTTGCCTTCGTCCGCTGGTCGGACGGCCTCCCTGTGCTTCCGCAAAAACTCGCCGAGCGCGCGCTGCCGCACGGCAGATAGTATCCTAGGATATTTTGTATCCGGATCGTCTCCGTGAGCGTCTTCCAACGTGGCCCTCCTCCCAGAGAGCAAAGCAATGAATCACAAATTGTCCGATGATAATTTTGGTGTGCGTTAGCCACCTATGCGATTTACCTAACATTGTAATTTAGAGGGCATTCTGTGGAGATTGTCGAGTTCTAGTTACGTCACGGCCGACCGGTGCCGCGTGAATATCGAGGACGATGAAGTCCTCGCGAATTTCTGGATTGCGATCGTGCAGAAAGCCGATAGCCCATTGTCGCCTGATGACCTCGATGCTGCATCGCAAGGCTGCTCGACGGAGGAATTCGTCGCCTTGGCGCGGCCGGTCACGAACGAGGCGGATCGCCCGCACGCACAAGCCATCGGAATCTTCGATCAAGTCCCTGGGAATGTCCATACCGCTTTTGATTCCTGAGGATCGGATTGCAGATGGCATACGGAAAGAGGAAGAGCGAGCGCGTCAATTTCGATCGCGGCATCCATGCCTACATCATGGGGATCGACGGGACCTGGCGTCGCGGCTGCACCATGCTCGACATATCGCAATCGGGCGCGCGCCTGTGCGTCGAGGGATGTTTCGATGGATTGGACCTCAGGGAATTCTTTCTTCTGCTGTCCACGAGGGGTCTTGCGTTTCGCCGCTGTCAGCTGGTGCGCATCGCAGGAGACGAGATCGGCGTTCGATTCCTGGCGCGGGACAAGGCCGACAACGTGTCTTTGAAACGATAGCAAACCAGTGAGGCCGTTTGAAATGAGCGAAGCGCGCAAGATAATCGAGGTCAAGGTCTCGGCCATATCGTCGGAGCCGTTGACCGGTCTGGTGCAGGTGAACACCCCCGAGGCCGAGATCGAATTCGAGATAACGGAAGATCTGGCGCACAAGTTCTGCGCCGACCTCGAACACTTTCTGACGAGATGACCGGCTTCGCGTCACCAAACCCGCTGCGGGAATGAAAGCGGCCACGATTCATGTCCGTGCATGTCATCGCCGATACCGCCAACAAGCTCTCGAGCCTGCGCGCCATGCTGCAGGAGCATCACGCGGTGACATCCGAATTGCTTGGCGGCGCCAAGGGCCAGCGCATCGAGGCCGACGCCCTCGTCGCCGCGGCTGATCTGCGTTCCGTCGAGAATATTGCCGCCCTGAGAGAAGCTTTTGCGAAATTGACGCACATCCGCAAACGCATTTTTCTCGTCGACCAGAACGCTCACCTCTTCATCGTCCAGGCCTATGCGCTGGGCGCCACACGCGTGCTTGGCGCTTCCGTCGATCAGGCGAACTTGCTGGCGCAGCTTGCGGATAGCGGCCTCTCTGGAATTCGCCCGAACGACGCCTCGCATGGCGCCCGCGAGGCCGCGGCCGCGGGTGCGATTGCCATTGGATCGATGTTCTCCGCCGTATTGGCCCGCAAGGCCATCGACGTCACGGGCGCAAAAGGCGCCGCCAGCGGGATCGCCGACAGCATTGCCGAAAGCGGGCTGTCGAGCTGGCTCGAAACCGTTCGCGGCCACCATGAGGGAACCTACCAGCACTGCCTGCTGGTCACCGGAATAGCCGTGGATTTCGGATTGAGCCTCGGTTTCGCTAGACGAGACCTCGAGCGACTGCAGTCGGCGGCGATGTTTCATGACATTGGGAAAGCGAAGATTCCGCTCGCGATCCTTGACAAGCCCGGCCGCCTCGATGACGAGGAACGGGCACAGATCGAAACCCATCCCGGAGCCGGATATGACATCCTCAAGGGCAGCCCCGGCATTTCGCCGGAGATCCTCGACGCGGTCCGCCATCATCACGAGTACCTCGATGGCAGCGGATATCCCGACGGACTTTGCGCCTCGAGCATCGCGGACATCGTTCGGATACTGACCATATCCGACATTTTCGCAGCCCTGATCGAGCATCGGCACTACAAGCCGGCGATGTCCCGGCAACGAGCCTATGAAATCATACAAGGCATGCGTGGGAAGCTTGAAATGCCGCTGGTTGCCGCTTTCAGGGAGGTGGCGTTGAGCCGCTGACAGGCGTGCTTCGCCGGGTTCGTCGTTGCTAGAACGCCACGCCCAGGCGCCGACCGGTGCTCCAGACGATACGGCAGCGCTTCCGGGTCCCGCCAAACAGCAGCTCAAAGCGATTTGGCGGCTTGATTTGTCCCGATATCTCCAGGCACGCCCCGCCCGGGGAATAGTCCACGACCCTGCAATCCATGGCGGGGGCCTTCGGGCCAAGGATCAATTTGGCCGCGTCGGAAACCAATCCTCTGGGTCTGACACGTGCGAACCGTCGCGGATACATCACTGCCTCCGGTGGCGAGATGCGCAGAGAATAACCCGTCCGGGGAAATTTTGAATGCGCTGTCGAGTTTTACCGTTATCGAAATCCCCACCGCGACACTAAAATCGCAGCGAAAATCCACGACATTCGTTACCGTGGATTTGAATTGAGTCGTCTTAATCATAGACGAACGCGGCGTCGTCGAGATCGATCGCGGGAAACTGGTCCTTCTCCGCCCAGTAATCCTGGCTGTGCTGCCATTCCGGCTTGTCGCCGCGCTTCGGCAACAGGTGCATGTTGCGCATCATGTAGCCCGGATTGAAATTCTCCGGATCGATCCAGGGCAATATCGGCATGTTGTGATCTTCCGGCCGCAGCATCGGCATGACCTTCCGGGCGCCTTTGTTCTTCATATGCGCGAGCAGCCGAACCACGAAATCCGACACCAGGTCGGTGCGCAGCGTCCAGCTGGCGCGGAAATAGCCGAATACCCAGGCGAGATTCGGCACGCCGGTGAACATCATGCCGCGATAGGTCACAGTGTCGGCGAAATCGAGCGGCTTGCCGTCGATCGAAAACGCGATGTCGCCGAGCACGGAAAGATTGAAGCCGGTGGCGGTGACGATGATGTCGGCGTCGAGCCGCTGGCCGGATTTCAGCACTATCCCGGCTTCGTCGAACCGGTCGATCTCATCGGTGACGACGGATGCCTTGCCGCTCTTGATGCCCAGGAACAGATCGGCGTCGGGAACGAAGGCGATGCGCTGCCGCCAGGGCCGGTAGGTCGGCGTGAAATGTTTCTCCACGTCGTAGTCGGGACCGAGCACGGCGGTAATCTGGCCGATCAACTCCTTCTTGACCTGCTCCGGCTCGGCAAGGCAGCGGCGCGTGAACGCATCCTGCTCGAACAGGATCTTGCGGCGCACGATCTCATGGATCCATTCCTCCTTGACCTGGAGCTGCCGCAGCGTCTCGGCGAGTTCGATGGCGTTGCGGCCGAGCCTGAAAAACGTCGGCGATCGCTGCAGCATCGTGACATGATCGCATTGGTCCGCAATCGCGGGAATCAGCGTCGCGGCGGTCGCGCCGGAGCCGATCACCACCACCTTCTTGTCCTTGAGCTCGATGTCCTCGGGCCAGCGCTGCGGATGGACGATGCGGCCCTTGAACTCGGCCATGTCCTGCCATTCCGGGGTATGGCCTTCGGAATGGCGGTAGTAGCCCTGGCACATCCACAGGAAATTCGCCGTGAAGGTAGCGGGCTCGCCGCTGTCGGTCCGGACCGCCTCGACCGTCCACAAATTGGTCGCGCTCGACCAGCTTGCCCGTTCGATCCGATGCTTGTAGCGGATGTGCCGTGCGAGATCGTCTTCGGCGATGACATCGCCCATGTAGGACTTGATTTCATCGGAGGTTGCGATCGGCGGCCCGACCCATGGCTTGAAGCTGTAGCCGAAGGTGTGGAGATCGCTGTCGGAGCGGATGCCGGGATAGCGGTGCGTCAGCCAGGTGCCGCCAAAACTCTCCTGGGCTTCCAGGATCACGAAGCTCGTGCCCGGAAGCTGCGTCATCAGGCTATGGGCGCTGCCGATCCCGGAAATGCCGGCGCCGACGATCAGGACATCGAAATGCTCGGCCGACTGGGGCACGGAAGATGCCGGACCGATAGTAGCCAAGACGTTCATGATCCCTGCCCTTCATTGATTGGCAACGCGCCGCGAGAGGCTCTGTAATGTTCGATGTCCGACGATACAATGCGCCGGACCAATCCGCCATTCTCACAGCGCAATGCCCCACTGCTTTGCCGTCTGCAAGATCCAGTCGCGGTAGAGCGTCAGCGGGGTGACGCCGGTCAGACCGCCGCAGCCGGCACTGCCGTTCGGCCCGGTCGACCAGCTGATCACGCCGATAATGGCAGGACCTGCCGGCTGGTCCTCGAACACCGGGCCGCCGGAATCGCCGGTACAGGCGCCGAGCCCGTCGCGCGTCCCTTCCGTCGAGGGATCGACCAGGCGGATCTGCAGCGTCCCCGGCTTGCCGGTCGCGACCAGGCCGGCGGCGCGAATGACGCCGCCGCTGGAACCCTCGCCGCGGATGGTGACGCCGATGCCCGCGATGGTGAAGCGGTTGCCGGGCATCAGCGGGAGCTGCGGCACGCCGAGCGGGGCTGCGCTCTTTCCCTGCGGGGCCGCTTCGAGCCGCAGCAATGCCACATCGGCGGTGGCGCGATGGGCCAGCATCGCCTGCATCACGAAGCCGGGATGAACCGCGACGGTCGTCACGTCGCGCAGTTGCGGCTGCTTGTCGGCGCCATATTCGACGATCTTGTAGGTCGAACCCGGCTGCACACAATGCGCCACCGTCAGCACCAGTTCCGGCGCGATCAGGGCGCCGCTGCAGAAATTGCCGCGCGAGCCGACGATGGTGACGACGGCGCGGCCGACGCCTTCGGCTGACGGCGCCGCGCCGCCCACGATGGCTTGGGCCGGCGCGGCAAGGAGCATTGCCAGAGCAGCAATGATTGATGCCAAGGGCTTCAACGCCGCAGCAATAGCCCGCAAACCTCTCATCGCCAAGGGCTGGCTCGGGGCACCGCTCCGTGTTAGCCGTTCCGCACATCGGGGTCTGCAGGGACGGTAATAGATGCTCGAAGCGGTGATCTGGGATTTCGGCGGGGTGCTCACCTCATCGCCGTTCGAAGCCTTTGCGCGGTTCGAGCGCGAACATGGCTTGCCGGCCGATATCATCCGCCGCACCAACGCCAGCAACCACCACGAGAACGCTTGGGCGAAATTCGAGCGCGCCGAAGTGGATCTCGAAACCTTCGACCGATTGTTCGCAGCTGAATCGAAGGCGCTCGGCGCCGAGGTTCGCGGCAAGGACGTCTTGCCGCTGCTGTCGGGGGACCTGCGGCCCGAGATGGTCGAGGCCTTGAAACGGATAAAATCTCGCTTCAGGACCGGCTGCATCACCAACAACCTTCCCGCCAACGCCATCGGAAGCGCGAGCGGCCGCTCGCTCTATATCGCCGAAGTGATGGTGCTGTTCGATCATGTCATCGAATCCGCCAAGATCGGCCTGCGCAAGCCTGACCCCAAAATCTACCGGATGATGCTGGAGGCGCTCGGCGTCGATCCCGAAAATTGCGTCTATCTCGACGATCTCGGCGTCAACCTGAAGCCGGCGCGCGAGATGGGCATGGCCACCATCAAGGTGGTCAATGCGTCGCAGGCGCTTGCCGAACTCGAGGCGGCGACGGGACTGACGCTGCGCTAGCAGCTCATGGCGTCCGTCACGCAAGGGGGGTCAGGGTGCTTCGTCATGGCCGGGCATAGCCGTCCGAAGGACGGCGTCGCTTCCGCTCGCCTATGCCCGGCCATCCACGTCTTCATATGACCGCGCCATCAAGACGTGGATGCCGGGACAAGCCCGGGCATGACAATTCAGGGACAAACAATTCCAGATTGAAGGGGAACCGCATTCTACCGTAGGATAAGGCAGATTTCCTAGCGCGAGGCGGGACGATGTCGAAGAACATAGTGATTTGCTGCGACGGCACCGGCAACGAGATCAAGACCAACCTCTCGAACGTCCTGAAACTGTTCCGTGTCCTCATCAAGGACGAGAACCAGCGGGTGTTTTATCATCCCGGCGTCGGCACCATCGGCCTGCAAAGCACCTGGGAACGATTGAAGCAGGAGACCTACGGCGTCTTCAGCCTGGCGACCGGCGCCGGCCTCGACGAGGATATCCTAGCCGCCTACCGCTTCCTTTGCCAAACCTACCAGGATGGCGACCGGGTCTGGCTGTTCGGCTTCAGCCGCGGCGCCTACACCGTGCGCGTGCTCGCGGCCTTCATTCACGTGATCGGACTGTTGCCGCGCGACCAGATCGACCTCGCCGGCTATGCCTTGTCGGTTTACAAGAATGCCAGCGAGAACAGCCACGGCTCCGACGAAAAGGCCGAGGATTTCCTGGACCAGGCCTGGCAATTCCGCCGCGTCGCCGGCGGATACCTGATCCCGATCGAGTTCATGGGGGTCTGGGATACGGTAGCTTCCGTGATCGTTCCCCGGCAGGACAAGTTCCTGCTCGACCTGCAGACGCTGGTCTACACGCGGACCAATCCGAGCGTCAAAAAATTCCGGCAGGCGATGTCGATCGACGAACGCCGCCGGATGTTCCGGCTCAATCGCTGGGTCGACCCGCAAAAATATCGCCCCGATCCGTTCGATGCGTCGACTGCGATCGCCCAGGACATCCGCCAGGTCTGGTTCGCCGGCGTGCATGGCGACGTCGGCGGCGGCTATCCGGAGATTGACAGCGGTCTTTCGAAATATCCGCTGCTGTGGATGATCGCGCAAGCCAAGGCGGCCGGGCTTCGTGTTGACGATTCCATGGTCAACCATCTCGGCTGGGGCTGGCCGCGACCGCCCAGCAAGCACGTTTACGTTCCACCAAGCCCCACCGGGCAGTTGCATGTCTCGCTTTCGGGCTTGTGGTGGATCCTCGAATTCCTGCCGAAGCGGAAAAAGTGGCTGGAGTGGCCGCAGCGCAAATCTTTCCTGGGCTGGTATATTCCGGACGCCGAACCCCGACCCATTCCGGGCGCCCCATTGACGCCCATTCCGGAAAAACCCGTCATCCATCGATCGGTCCTTGACCGGATGGCCAGGGATCCCTCCTACCGGCCGATCAACCTTCCAGCCGACTATGCGATCGAGGAGGGACCGTCCCCGCCCGTCGCCGGACCGGCTCCGGTAATTCCACCAACCGATCTGCCGCCGGCCGCATAGCTCCGGATCGAATCCCGCCTTGCCGGGCTGATCCAAAAGCCGCATGCTCGCTTCCAAAAGCAGCCGGGGCTTCGTATCCCGGCGGCAGGGAGGCGATCATGAAAGATAAAGGGCTCGACCGGCGCGACTTCATCAAGGGCGCCGTGGTCGGCGCTGCGGCGGGCAGCAGCGCCGCCATCGCGACACCGAACATCGCGCAGGCCGAGACGGCCGCTCAAGCGGTCCCCGCCGCTGCTCCTCAAGCCGCCGGCTACGCCTTTCTCAATCTCGACGAGGCCGCCTTCGTCGAGGCGCTGGTGGACCACATGGTCCCGGCCGACGAGATCAGCCCGAAGGGCACCGATCTCGGCGTCAACATCTATATCGACCGCGCACTCGCCGGCAGTTGGGGCAAGGGCGACCGGCTGTACACGCAGGGGCCATGGAAACAGGGCGCCCCGAGCCAGGGTTACCAGCTGCCGCTGACCCCTGCACAGCTCTATCGCGCCGGCATCGAGGCAACCAACGCGCATTGCCGGAAAACCTGGGGCAACACCTTCGACCGCATCGAGCCCGCGCAACGCGAGGAGGTGCTGGTCGGCCTCTCCACCGGCAAGGTCAAGTTCGACGACGGGCTGCCGGTGCGGGCGTTCTGGTCCACGCTGTATCAGACCGTGGTCGAGGGCATCTATTCCGATCCGATCTATGGCGGCAACCGCAACAAGGCGGGGTGGGCGATCATCGGTTTCCCCGGCGCGATCGCGGTGCATCGCGACCACGTGGAAAAATATCGCGGCAAGCCGTTCCCGACAAAACCGCTCGGTATCGCGGACATGAGTTGAGGGGCGCACCATGACCACGAAACTGAAAGAGGTCGATGTCGTCATTGTCGGGCTGGGCTGGACCGGCGGCATTCTGGCGAAGGAATTGACCGAAGCCGGCCTGAAGGTTGTGGCGCTGGAGCGCGGCGCAATGCGCAGCAGCGAGAACGACTATTCGCTGCCCAACATCCGCGACGAACTGCGCTACGTCGTGCGCCACGATTTGATGCAGAACACCGCGCGCGACACCATCACGGTGCGCAACAACCCGAAGCAGGAGGCGCTGCCGATGCGCCGGCTCGGCTCGTTCCTCCCCGGCGAAGTCGTGGGCGGTGCCGGCGTGCACTGGAGCGGCCACACCTGGCGCTGGACCGACATGGAATTCAAGGTCCGCTCCAACTACGAGGAGCGCTACGGCAAGAAATTCATTCCCGACGACATGACGATCCAGGACTGGGGCATCAGCTACGCGGAACTCGAGCCCTACTACGAAAAGTTCGAATATACCGCGGCCGTCTCGGGCAAGGCCGGCAACCTTGGCGGCCAGATTCAGGCAGGCGGCAATCCGTTCGAGGCGCCGCGAAAGCGCGACTATCCGCTGCCGCCGCTGACGCCGATCCTCGCCAGCGAGATGTTTTCGGATGCCGCCCGCAACGCCGGCTACCATCCGTTCCCGCGGCCGTCGGCCAACGCCTCGCAGCCTTACACCAATCCGGACGGCGCGAAATTCGGCGGCTGCCAGTATTGCGGCTATTGCCAGCGTTTTGGCTGCGAAGCCAACGCCAAGGGCAGCCCGCACATGACGGTGATCCCGATCGCGATGAAGAATCCGAACTTCGAGCTGCGCACCCATTCCTGGGTGACCAAAGTGCTGAAGGATTCCGACGGCAAGCGCGTTACCGGCGTCACCTACACCAACATCCTCAACGGCGAGGAATTCGAGCAGCCGGCCACCATCGTGCTGCTGTGCGCCTATGCCATCAACAACGTGCACCTGATGCTGCTGTCGGGCATCAGTGCACCTTACGATCCGGTCGCGCAGACGGGCGTGGTCGGCAGGAATTACTGCTACCAGACCGGCGCCGGCGCGACGCTGTTCTTCGAAGGAAGGTATTTCAACCCCTTCATGAACGCCGGCGGCTCCAACGCCACCATCGACGACTACAACACCAATTGGGATTTCGACCGCGCCCCGCACAATTTCGTCGGCGGCTACAACGTCTCCGGCGGCTTCAACACGGCGCTGCCGATCGGCTATCGCCCGGTGCCCTCGGGCACGCCGCAATGGGGCAGCGACTGGAAGCGCGCGACCTCGAAATGGTACCAGACCGCGATGGTGATCAATGCCAGCGGCAGCGTGATGGCCAACCGCTACAATTGCTACGACCTCGACCCGACCTATCGCAACGCCTTCGGCCAGCCCTTGATGCGGATGACTTTCGACTATCAGGACAACGAGCACAGGATGGGTGTCCACGCCGCCAAGGTCGTCAACGACATCGCCAAGTCGATGAATCCGACAAAGCTCAATCCGGCGGCGGCGCGCACCGATCCCTGGACCGTGGTGCCCTACCAGAGCACGCACAATACCGGCGGCACCATCATGGGCACCAATCCGCGCGACAGCGCGGTCAACAAATATCTGCAGAGCTGGGATTGCCATAATCTGTTCGTGGTCGGCGCCAATGTGTTCCCGCACAACTCCTCCTACAACCCGACCGGGCCGGTCGGCGCGCTGGCCTACTGGACCGCGGACGCGATCAAGAATCGTTATGTGAAAAATCCCGGCCCGCTGGTGCCGGCATGATCTGGGTTGCGCGCGCCACGCTGGCGCTGCTCGTCACGCTTTCAATCGCAGGCCCGGCGCATGCCGGCGGCGACGCCGCGCGCGGCGAAGCGAAATTCGGCGATTGCGCCGCCTGTCACAAGCTCGAAGCCGGCGCCAACGATGTCGGACCGAGCCTGCACGGCCTGTTCACGCGCAAGGCCGGCGAGATCGCGGATTTCCGCTATTCGCCGGCGATGAAACGCAGCGGCATCGTCTGGACGGCGGAGACGCTCGACAGCTACCTCGCCGATCCGCAGAGCCTGGTGCCGGGCAACCGCATGCCCTATGCCGGCATGGACAACGCAGCCGACCGCGCCGACCTGATCGCGTATCTGCTGACGGCGACGAAGTAGGCGCCTCTTCTCCCTCTCCCCGTTCTTCACGGGGTCGAGACGAGCGAAGCTCGCTCTTAGAGGGTTGGGGTGAGGGAATCTCTCAACCGTCTCGACTCGCGGAGAGTCCCCCTCACCCGGATCGCTTCGCGATCCGACCTCTCCCCGCAAGCGGGGCGAGGTGACCAGAGCACGACGTTAGTATGATGCGAACATGGGTGGTGCGATTTGGCCGCATTTGCGCCGGCTGATCGTTGCCAATACAATCGCAGCAAACAACCAGCATGAAGGCAGGTGACGCGTGAAGTATTCGGGTATTCGAGTTGCGGTTCTCCTCTCGGCCGTGAGTTGCGGCTTATTCGCTCCCCCGGCGCAAGCAGCGGACTGGAAGCCGACGCGGCCGATCAACCTGATCGTGCCTTGGGCCGCGGGCGGTTCCACCGACCAGATCACCCGGCTCGTCGCCGCCGAGATGGAAAAGCCGCTCGGCCAGACCATCGTCATCATCAACCAGCCCGGCGCATCCGGCGCGATCGGGACGCGAAGCGCGCTGGAGGCAGCCAAGGACGGCTACACCTGGACCGCCGGCGCCGCGCAGGACCTCGGCGCCTACCAGACGCTGGGCTCGCTCGATACATCCATCAAGGATTGGCACCTGTTCCTCAGCGTCGCCAATGTGCAGGTGATCGGCGTCAACGCCAACGCGCCCTACAAGACCGCCAAGGATTTGCTGGATGCCATGAAGGCGCAGCCCGGCAAGATTTCGGTGGCAACCGCCGGCGTCACCTCCGCCGGTCACAACGCGATGGAGTTGATCTCCAAGGTCACCGGCGTGAAATATCGCCACGTCACCTATGACGGCGGCAACCCCGCGGTGGTCGCCACCGTTTCCGGCGAGGCCGAAGTCACCACGCAGCTAGCCGTCGAGCAGGCCGACATGATCCGCGGAAAACGGCTGCGACCGCTCGCCACCGTCAGCGACAAGCGGCTCGAACTCGAAGGTTATGGCACCATCCCGCCGCTGTCGGATACGCTTTCCGGTTTTACCGCACCGACCAATTATTTCGGCATTTTCATTCCCAAGGGCGTGCCGGACGAGGTGATCGCCACGGTGGAAAAAATCTGGAAGGAAAACATCTCCAGCAGCGAGGCGGTGAAGAAGTACGCGACTTTGCGCGGCGCGCTGTTCGCGCCGTCATCGGGCGAGGCCGCGCAGAAGGCGGTATTCCCGGCGGTGCAGGCCAACGCCTGGCTGCTGTTCGACACCGGCAAGGCCAAGGTCTCGCCCGACACGGTCGGCATTCCCAAACCCTGAAGCGCGCGCCGCTGACATCGGGGCCGGCATCACAGCGCGCCGGCCCATCGCTACCCGCACTGGACCACGCTCATGTCCTCGCCTGAACCGGCTTCGCCCGCATCCTCGCCTCACGAGCCGGAAGACCTCGCGCGCTTGCGCGGCGATTTCCTGTCCGCCATCGGCTGGATAGCACTGGGGATGGCGATCCTGATCGGGTCGGTGACAATGGACCGGCTCGAAAACCAGGACATCAACCCCTACACCATCCCGGGCTTGCTTCCGGGATTGCTCGGCATCGTCATGACCATCCTCGGCGCGCTCTTGGGCTTGCGCAGCTGGCGTCCGCGCCTGCTTGCATCGGCCGGCAACGCCGCGCCCGCCGATCGCGCCGGGCAAAGGCGGCTGGTGCTGGTGCTAGCCTTATGTCTGGCTTTCGGCGTCGGGCTGGTCGGACACGGCCTGCCGTTCTGGCTCGCCGCCGCGATCTTCGTCACGGTCGCGATTGTCTCGCTGCAATATCAAGGCAGCCAATCGACCGCGCCGAAACCGGGCCTGCGCGCCTTGCTCAAGGCCGCCGCGATCGGCCTCGGCGCCGGCCTCGCCATCACCGTCGTGTTCCAGGAGATCTTCCTGGTTCGCCTGCCCTGATCGCCGGATCCCGCCATGCTCACGGGTCTCTCCGAACTCGGCCAAGCTTACCTCAGCATCCTCAACGTCTATTCGCTCGCCTTCGGGCTCGGCGGCGCGCTGCTCGGCATCATCGTCGGTTGCCTGCCGGGATTGTCCGCCACGCTCTGCATCGCGCTGTTGACGACGCTGACCATCAAGATGGCGCCGAACGACGCCATCCTGATCCTGATCTGCTCCTATGTCGGCACGCTCTATGGCGGATCGCGCACCGCGATCCTGCTCAACATCCCCGGCACCGCGGCCAACGCGGCGTCCTGCGCCGACGGCCACGCGCTGGCGCTGCGCGGCGAAGCCGGCCGCGCCATCGGCATCGCCACCTCGGGCGCCTTCAGCGGCACGCTGTTCGGCGTGTTGTGCCTGGCGGCCTTCACGCCGCTCTTGGCCGAAGTCTCGCTGTCGTTCGGCGCCTACGAATTTTTCTGGCTCGCGCTGTTGGGGGTGGCGATGTCCGGCAGCATCGTCGGCAACGATCCGCTCAAGGGATGGCTGATGGGTGCGCTCGGCCTGTTCGTAGCGCAGATCGGCCAGGAAGGCCTCTATGCCTTCGATCGCTTCACCTTCGGATGGAGCCAGCTCTCCGGCGGCATATCGCTGATCCCGGCGCTGGTCGGCGCCTTCGGTTTCGCCGAGGTATTGACGACGCTCGCCGATCCGGCCGAGCGGCAGATGGTCGAGATGCGCGATTCCGTGCTGCCGCGCTTTCGCGAGGTCGCGCAATACTGGCGCACCGTGCTGCGCTCCGGTGTGATCGGCGTCTTGACCGGGTTGATGCCGGGGGTCGGCGAGGATGCCGGCGCCTGGATGTCCTATGCGGCGGCGAAAGCCGTCAGCCGGGAGCGCCATCAGTTCGGCAAGGGATCGATCGACGGCCTGATGGCGGCCGAGACCGGCGACATGTCTTCCATCCCCGGTCATATCATTCCGGCGCTCGCGCTCGGCATTCCCGGCTCGGCGCCCTCGGCGGTGCTGATGGCCGCGATGATCATCCACGGCATTCAGCCCGGGCCGATGCTGATGATCGAGCATCCGCAATTCATCTACGACGTGGTGGCGATGACCTCGCTTGCCACCGTCAGCATCCTGGTGTTCGGTCTGTTCCTGATCAAGCCGCTGTTGCTGGTGCTGCGGATCAGGCGCACCGTGCTGATGCCGATCATCTTCCTGTTGTGCACGGTCGGCGCCTTCGCCAGCGCCTCGCGGCTGTTCGACATCTATTGCATGCTGACCATCGGGATCGGCGCGTTCTTCCTGCGCCGGCAGGGCTATCAGATGGCGCCTTTCGTGCTCGGGCTGGTGCTCGGCGGCCTCCTCGACAAGAGCCTGCGCCGCGGCCTCGTGCTGTCGGACGGCAGCCTCGTGCCGTTTTTCACGCGACCGATCAGCATCGCCTTTGCCACTGTCACGATCCTGATTCTCTTGCTCTATATCCCCGCGTTCAAATCGCTGGTCGGCAACATCACCGGCGCGATCGGCGGCCAAATCAAGCGGCTGACCTCCCGGCAGGCGTGAAGCGGAGTTTTTGAAAACATGCGGATCGCCCTGTGCAACGAAGTCCTCGCCGCAATGCCGCTGGAGCGGCAATGCGAATATGCGGCCCGTCTCGGCTATGACGGGCTGGAGATCGCGCCGTTCACGCTTAATGACTCGCCGGAGAAAATCTCGACCGCTGAAGCGGCCAAAATTCGCGCGACCGTCGAAGGCTTCGGTCTCGTCGTGACCGGGCTGCATTGGCTGCTGGTCAAGCCCGAAGGTCTCTCACTGACCGATCCGGACGCCGCGGTGCGCGCGCGAACGCTCGAAGTGATGACGCACCTAGTTGGCCTCTGCGCCGAACTCGGCGGCGCGGTTATGGTGCATGGCTCGCCGAAACAGCGGCAGATCGCCGCCGGAGAAACCCACGCGGTAGCGCTGGCGCGGCTGCGCGATGCCTTGGCGCAGGTGGCGCTGGTGGCGGCGCGAACCGGCGTCGTCTACTGCATCGAGCCGTTGTCGCGGAAAGAGACCGAACTGGTGAATACGGTGGCAGAGGCGGCCGAGCTGGTGCGTTCGATCGATCATCCCAATCTGAAGACCATGATCGACTGCAGCGCCGCCGGCCTCACCGAAACCGATACCATTCCGTCGCTGATCGACCGCTGGCTGCCGACCGGGCTGATCGCGCATCTCCAGGTCAACGATCCGAACCGGCGCGGCCCCGGCCAGGGCGAGATGAAATTCGCGCCGATCATGGCCGCGCTGAAGCGGCATCATTACGCCGGCACCATCGCAGTCGAACCGTTCGACTATTCGCCCGATGGGCCGGGTGTTGCGGCGTTTTCGGTCGGCTATCTGCGCGGCTTGCTGGAGGCGTGAGTCTTCTCCCTCTCCCCGCTCTTTCGCGGGGAGAGGGTCGGGGTGAGGGGCTTTCTCAGCGAGCGCGACTCGAGGAGAGAGCCCCTCACCCGCCCGACTTCGCTACGCTTCGTCGGACGACCTCTCCCCGCGAAGAGCGGGGAGAGGTGACTCCTACTCCAGCGGCTCGACCTTGACGATCGAGGCGCCGTGGTTGCTGCCGGCCCAGAAGGTCACCGGCGTGGTGGAATTGTCGACGAACACGCGGCGGATATTGGTGGAACGCGGCAACAGATAGTTGATCGACTGGCCGGTTTCGGGATTGAGCCGGGTGACCTGATCGCTCGTCATCGAGCCGGTCCAGGCCTCGCCGTTCCTGTCGGTGATGACGTCGTAAGGCGCGGACCATCTCGGCGCCACCGGCCACTCCTTGAACTGCCCGGTTTTGGTGTCGAGCATGCCGACGCGGTCGCCGCGATATTCGCCGAACCACAGCCGGTCCTGCGCATCCATGGTGCCGCGGCGCGGCGCCGAATTCGGCGTCGGGATTTCGAACAGTTTTATTTCGCCGGTCCTGGCGTCGATCCGCCCGATATGGCGCTGGCGGAAGTCGGTGAAGAAGGCGTTGTTGTGGGAGTCCGGGATCACGTCATAGATATTGTGCGGGCCCGGCACGCCCTTGAACGGCTCCCAGGTTTCGAACTTGCCGGTGGCGATATCGAGCCGGTGCACGCCGGCAAAGCCGTTGTTCTGGGTCCACAGCTTGCCGTCGACGTCGGAGTGTTGCGGGCTGACCATGTTGATCTGCGCGGCGTCGATGTTCTCGTCGCCCTCCAGCGGCCAGTATTTGAAGGTCTCTGTCTTCGGATCGAATTTCACGATCGTGGCCTGGTACATGTTGCCGAGCCACAGATTGCCTTTCGGATCGCTGCGCAGCCCGAGCGATCCGGTCGGAAAATCCGGCTTGTGCTCGGCGATCGGAAATTCCGTCACCTTGCCGGTTTTGGGATCGAGCCGGCCGAGATTCTGCTCGCCGAAACTCGAGTACCAGACGATGCCGCTCCTATCGATGATCACGTCATGCGGCGAGATGGTCTCGCGCGGCAAATCGTATTCGGTGTAGATCACCCGTGTCGCCGCTCCCGTCGGGCGCGGCTGCGTCTTGAATTCGAAATTCCATTGCGGATGCGATGACAGATTGATGCTGGCGAGGTATTCGGCGGCAGCGCGATAGACTTGCACGCGCTGGTCGCCGCGTTCCTCCATCAGCCGCTCGGCACGGCGTAGCTGCGGGTGCTGCGGAATGCTCTGGTTCACATAGCCCTGCATGCGCGGCAGGATCAGGGTGAGGAAATCCTCGGCGGAATATTTCGAGTTCAACGGGCGCTGCAGGGTGTGGCAGCCGACGCAGTTGAGCAGTTGCCCCTTCTGCGCGTCGCTGCCGGGCATGCTGGCGAGCCATTCGGCATTGGTCAGTTGCGCGGCGAGATTTTCCGTCTTGCGCAAAGCGACGTCGGCGGTCGCTGGCTTGTCCGCTGCGACCGAGGCCTCGTTGGGATGATCGAGCTCGTAGCCGATCGCGCGGATGCGCAGGGAATAATGCCCGGGCTCGAGCCGCGCGGCCGGGAAATTGTAGTTGCCGTCCTTGTCGCTCACGACCGTGACGGTGATGTTCGATCCGTCTTTCCTGGCGCTGACCAGGACACCTTCCAGCGCCTCCTGCCCGGCGGTGACCTTGCCCGAAAGCGCAGGACCGGCCTGCGCCGCCAGTTTGCCAGTGCCCGCGAGCCACACCGCGGCCACCAGGCAACCGATGCTCATAACCATCGAACGGCGCAACATGCCCATCTCCCTTGATTTGGCTTTTTGTTATTATGGCTCCGATTGTAGAGGCCGGATTTCCCGGCGACTAGGGGGTCGCAGTGCGGAGCCGGTCTGCGACATCCGTGGTACAGTCACAAAAAACCAGAGGCACGATCTCCGGGCAAAGTCTGGAAACGGGGGGAAACAAATGAGTATCGAGCAAGCGAGGGAGCAGGGCGCAGCCGGCGTCCTGGCCTCACTTTTCGGCAATGCCACGGTGGACGCGGCGCTGGCGCCCTACGGCCTGTTCCTGTTGCGCGTCGCGGTAGGCTTCGACTGGATCGTGCATGCGTTGCTGAAGACGTATCGCGGCATGTATACCCATGAAGCGCTGCTGGCGAAGAACGGCATCACGCCGCTGTTGGCATGGCCGACCTTCAGCGTCGAACTGATCGGCGGCTGCGCCATCCTGCTCGGCTGGTACACCCGCCAATGGGCGGCGTTCCTGCTGATTTTTCTCGCAGTCGTGGTCTGGATCAAATGGCCGGTCGGCTGGCTCTATTCCAGCCCCGGCGGCGGCTTTGAATACCCGCTGCTATGGCTGGTGGCGCAGGCCGCCCTGGTGCTCGCCGGCAGCGGCGCGTTCGCGCTGCAGGCGGGGCGTGGCGGGTGAAGCGCGTTTGTTCTCCCTCGCCCCGCTCTTGCAGGGAGAGGGTTGGGGTGAGGGGCTGTCTCGGCATCGGGACTCGTTGAGAGTCCCCCTCACCCGAAATTCGCTACCGCGAATTTCGACCTCTCCCCGCAAGCGGGGCGAGGTAAGCTTGGACCGACCTACCGCAGCGCGGCGGCGATGTTGCCGCCGTCGACGGTGGTGACGTCGGCGGTGGTCTTCAGCGCCACCGCTTGCGCCAGGAATGCTTGCGCGACATCCTCGGCCGAAACTTCTCTCCCGAGCAGATTGCCCTGCATGTAGGCCTTCTCGCTAAGCCCGCGCATTTTCGAGCGCTGCGCGATCATGTCTTCGGTCAAAAGGCCGGAGCGGATGCGGTCGGCATTGACGGCGTTGGCGCGGATGCCCTCCGGGCCATGATCGAGCGCGTATTGCCGCACCAGAAACAACGTCGCGGCTTTCGGCAGGCCGTAGGGACCGAAATCCGGTCCGGGATTGACCGCCTGTTTGGAGACGTTGAACAACAGGCAGCCGCCGGTGCCCTGCGCCCGCATGATTTTGACCGCGGCTTGGGCCACGCGCTGATGGCCGTAAAAATTCAGTTCGAAACTTTCGCGCAGCACGGCTTCATCGACCTCGCCGATCCGCCCCTGCCAGGCCGCGCCGGCGTTCGATACCGCGATATCGACGCCGCCGAAGGCCGCGACCACGGCGGCGAAGGCATCCTTCACCGATGCGGCGTCGGTGACGTCGCAGCGAATGCCGAGCGCCGCGCCGCCGATCGCCGTGGCCTTGGCTTGCGCGGCCGCCTCGTCAACATCGAGCAGCGCCACCTCGGCGCCGGCCGCGGCAAACGCCTTCGCGGTGGCAAATCCGATTGCGCCGGCGGCGCCGGTGATGACGGCAACCTGCCCGGCGAGCGGCAGCTCTTTGGCGCTGCCGAGCTTGGCTTGCTCGAGCGACCAGTATTCGACGTCGAACAGGTCGGATTCCGGCAGCGGATCGAAACGGCCGACGGCTTCGGCGTCGGTGATGGTTGATATCGCGGCTTCGGCGAGATCGCCCGCGACCTTCGCATCCTTCTTGCTGCGGCCGAGCCCGAACAGTCCGACGCCGGGCACCAGCACCACGCGCGGCGATGGATCGAGCATGGTCTTGATGCCGCCGACGCGGGCATTGTTGCGCGCAAAATAGTCCCGGTAGGAACAGCCATAGGCCGCGACCGCGTCACGGACCGATCTCGTGAAACCGGCGGAATCGCCGGCCGCGGGCGCGGTCACCACCAGCGGCTTGTTCTTGATGCGGATGTTGTGATCGGGCGTCACCACGCCGGCCTGGCCGTAGCGTTCGACCTCGGCGCCGTTGACGAAATTCATCACCGCCCCGTTGCCGCGAAAGTCCAGCACGAACCGCTTCCAGGCGCCGTCGATCTTGCTATCCGCCACAGCGCAGGCGCCGCGGATGATCGGCGCAACGTCGGCGAGGGGCGCAGGCTGCGCCGGCAGTCTTGCGCTGACGACCGCCGGCTTGCGCTGCCGGGCGAGACGTTCCTCGGCCAAGGTCACCAGCGCGATCATGCGCTCATAGGCCTCGCGCGCATCGGCGCCGAACGAGAAGATGCCGTGCTTGACCAGCACCAGCCCTTCGACCGCGGGATCGGCGTCGAACACTTCGGCCGCGGCTTTCGCAAGCCCAAAGCCGGGCATGATGTAGGGTACATAGCCGACGCGCGCGCCGAACACCTCGCGGCACAGCGCTTCGCCGTCGGGCTGGTCGGTCAGCGAGAGCACGGCGGTGGAATGGGTGTGATCGACGAATTTGTGCGGAATGAAGGCGTGCAGCAGCGCCTCCACGGAGGGGTTCGGCGCGGCAGGGTCGATCAGGTTGGCGCGCTGCAGCCGCACCATCTCCTCGTCGGTCAGTTTCTCGCGCGCGCGCAATTTCGATAGCGGCTTCAACCGCACCGCCGGCAGGCCGGCGGGCTCGATGGTGCCCATGTCCCAGCCGGAGCCCTTGACGCAGAGCACCTCGGTTTCCTCGCCGTTCAGATCGGAAACGATCGTCTTCACCGAGGTGTTGCCGCCGCCGTGCAGCACCAGCCGCGGATCCTGTCCCAACAGCCGCGTGGTATAGACCCGAAGCGCGACATCGCGGCCGAGTTCCTTGTAGCGGTCAACCGCCGCATCGGCGTCGCGATCCGTCCAGCCGCTTTGCATCGACTTCTTCCCTCACTATTCGGCGGCGGCCGCGATCCGCTCCGGAAACGCGGCGGCCAGTGAAGCGCGATCCGCCCTCAGCACGCCGCGCTCGGTGATCAACCCCGTCACCAGCCGCGCCGGCGTGACATCGAAGGCGTAATTCGCAACCGGCGATCCCTCCGGCACGATCCGCACCGTTTCGATCCGCCCGTCCGCGGTCTGGCCGGTCATGGTCGCGACCTCTTCGGCGCCGCGCTGCTCGATTGGAATTTCGCGGATGCCGTCGGCGCCGGAAAAATCGATGGTCGGCGACGGCAGCGCCACATAAAACGGCACGCCATTGTCATATGCCGCGAGCGCCTTGAGGTAGGTGCCGATCTTGTTGCAGACGTCGCCATTCGCCGTGACGCGATCGGTGCCGACGATGACGAGATCGACCATGCCGTGCTGCATCAGGTGACCACCCGTGTTGTCGGGAATCACCGTGTGCGGCACGCCGTGATGGCCGAGTTCCCAGGCGGTCAGCGAGGCACCCTGATTGCGCGGCCGGGTCTCGTCGACCCAGACATGGATGGGGTGGCCGGCGTCATGCGCCAGATAGATCGGCGCGGTCGCCGTGCCCCAATCGACGGTGGCGAGCCAGCCGGCGTTGCAGTGCGTCAGCACATTGACGCGCTCGCCGGGTTTCTTCTTCGCGGCGATCGCCTCGATCAGGGCAACGCCGTGGCCGCCGATTCCCCGGTTGATCACGATGTCGTCTTCGGCGATTTCGGCCGCGCGTGAGTAAGCGGCACCTGCCCGATCCGACGCCGGCAACGGCCGCAGCAACGAGCGCATCTCCTCCAGCGCCCATTTCAGGTTAATCGCGGTCGGCCGCGTCACGATCAGCGCTTTATAGGCGCGGTCGAGCGACGCATCCGAGGCGTCGGCCCGCATCGCCAGCGCCATGCCATAGGCCGCGGTCGCGCCGATCAGCGGCGCGCCGCGCACCAGCATGGAGCGAATTGCCTCCGCCGCGGCCTCGCAGGTCGCAAGCTGCGCCACCACGAAATGGTGCGGCAGCCGGCGCTGGTCGATCGCGCTGACGGTATGGCCGTCCGCGTCAAGCCAGATGCTCCTGATGTGCCTGCCGTCGACCTTCATGATCCGCCTTGCGCCTGCAATATCCGCCCGGCCACCGCATCGAGCTTTTTCAACAGCTCGGGATCGCGCGCTTCCGGCGCCGTGATGATCGCGGTATCGAGCGCGCGGTCGCCGCCGATCGGGCACGGCTCGTGCTCCCTCGGAAAATCCCGCGCCAGCCGTGCCACCAGGCCCTTGGCCTTGTCGGCATTGGTGGTCAGCACGCGGATGATGTCCTGCACCGTGACCGCGTCATGGTCGGGATGCCAGCAATCGAAATCGGTCACCATGGCGACGGTGGCATAACATATCTCGGCTTCACGGGCGAGCTTGGCCTCGGGCATGTTGGTCATGCCGATCACCGAGTATCCGAGGTTCTTGTAGGTCATGCTTTCGGCATAGCTGGAGAACTGCGGGCCCTCCATGCAGAGATAAGTGCCGCCGCGCGCGAACGCGATGCCCTCGGCTTCGGCGGCGGCGGCGAGATGAATGCGCAGCCGCGGCGACACCGGGTGCGCCATCGAGACATGCGCGACGCAGCCCTTGCCGAAGAACGAGCTTTCCCGCTTGTAAGTGCGGTCCACGAACTGGTCGACGAGGACAAACGTGCCGGGCGGCAACTCCTCCTTGAACGAGCCGCAGGCCGACAGCGAGATCAGGTCGGTGACGCCCGCGCGCTTCAGCACGTCGATATTGGCGCGGTAATTGATGTCGGAGGGCGACAGGCGATGACCCTTGTCGTGGCGCGGCAGGAACACGACCGGCAGGTCCGCGATGCTGCCGTGACGCACCGGCGCCGACGGCTCGCCCCACGGGCTCGCAATCGCCTCCTCGCGCGCATTCTCGAGCCCCGGCAGGTCGTAGATGCCGGAGCCGCCGATAATGCCGAGGATCGCTTTCGTCATGGTTTCTCCAATTGCCCGCTGCCAACGCCGCCCGACATGCGTAGGGTGGGCAAAGGCGCCCTTCGCGCCGTGCCCACCATGACGGTCTCAGTTGTCGCGAGACGGTGGGCACGCTGAGTTTATCATCGGGCGCGCATTCGCGCGACCCGTTGGCTTTGCCCACTCTACGACTCGTCATCTCTACATCTCGACCATGTCGAAGTCGCTCTTCGGCGTGCCGCACTCCGGACAGACCCAGTCCTGGGGAATGTCAGCCCATCGGGTGCCCGGCGTCAGCCCTTCATCGGGGTCGCCTTTTTCCTCGTCATAGATGTAACCGCAGGTCCGGCACTGCCAGGACTTGTAGGGCTCGCCACTCATTGGGATTGTCCACGCTGTCGTAATGATATGGTTGACCGGTGGCCGGATTCCGGCACGGCGAAGCTATCTTGTTTTGGCAACGAACCGCAAGCAAGCAGACGCGCAAAGCCAGCCCGATGACCCGACGGGCAAATCACCGACGCCCCGACGTGCTTGTTCGGTCCGCTTGTCAAGCCCGGTTTGCAAAAATATTCTGGTTGTCAGAATATTCGGATTATCCTATATGTATTCCCGTCCCGCCCCACCAAAGGGGCGTTGCGCAACGTCAACAACGCGGGGCGGGATGCAGTGGACGCGAGGGGATGCTTCTGACGAGGGCGTTTTTCTGCGGACGGAGAAGTCGTGTGGGCCTGGCACCCCGACGCTGGTGTCAAGTTCCTGGGAAGCAAGCTTCTCGGGGATGACGGTGGCTAACAAGCCCGGTACGCCGGGGCGAGCACGAAGTAATCCGTAAACCATTGCGTGGGGAATGCCGGGTGATTCCGGTGTGACCTGACTAACGCGTGTGCGTTTTTTTACTACCCGTTGCACACGCGGCTATCGGGCGCATCGGCCGCCCGGCATTCCCTGCGCCCTCTGTTTGAGAGGGCGGGAGATAAATGGATACCTCGCGCAAAAATGGATGCGGCGAGATCGCGGACGTATGTCTCACCGTCATTGCGAGCGCGCAGCGAAGCAATCCATTCTTTCTTCTTGCTGCGCTATGGATTGCTTCGCTGCGCTCGCAATGACGTTGTTACGTTCGCAATGACGATGTTACGCCGGCACGGCGGAAACTCAGGCCGCCCGCTCAATCCGCAATTGCTGCACGATCATCGACTGCAGCGTCTGCACCGACTGGAAATTTTCCGGTGTGATCTGATCCTGCGGAATGGTGAAATCGAATTCGGCTTCGACCGACAGCATCAGATTGACCATGTCCATCGAGGTCAGGCCGACATCCACCAGCCGCGATTCGGCGTGGACATCCGCTGTGATCGCGTTCTGCCTGAGAATGGACTTGACGAGGGCCAGGATGCGGTCCTGAACGTTGGCGCTGAAGGCTTGCATCTTCAATTTCCCATTTGTCGTCGCGACGATACACCGATCGCCTCGAACCTGCGATTTGTAAAATCGGTCCCAGCCATTCGCATCTATAAATCCGCCACTCCTTGAGAAACAGTGACTCTCCTTTGATGCTAACCATTACTTCGTTCTTAACGCTAACGGCGATCGCTAAAAAACCACGCATCGAAAATACCAAGGGTTAACTTTCATCGGTGAAACGACGGGCGTTTACCCTGAATCTCGTCGACGCATTTGAATTAAATCCTTACCCTTGGGGTTCTCGGAAGCGGTTGAAGCGATCGATGTGACGCCGCCGCGATCCTCGCGCGGCATCTCGCATCGGCAAATCTCAAGGGCAAATCGGCCATGAACGTGCAGGAAGCCAGGTTCCGTGACACCGCCGCGGATCAGACCCGCGAACCATTCTTCGTCGACCGCAGCAGCTTTCCGCAACGGACGGCGGCGGTGGCATCGGTCGCGGCGGCGGAAGCCGAACAGGTCGATCGCGACGCCCGCTTCCCGCAGACCGCCATCGACACCGCGCGCCAGCAACGATTGCTGGGCATCCAGATTCCGCTGCAGTTCGGCGGCGATGGCGCATCGGTCCCGGAAATCACCGAGATGTGCTACACGCTCGGCCGCGCCTGCGCTTCCACGGCGATGATCTTCGCCATGCATCAGACCAAGGTCGCCTGCCTGGTCCGCCATGGTACCGGCTCGAACTGGCACGAGGCGCTGATGCGCCGTGTCGCGACCGAGCAGATGCTGCTGGCGTCATCGACCACCGAAGGCCAGAACGGCGGCAATATCCGCTTTAGCAGCGCCGCCGTCGAGCATGCCGGCTCCGATATCTCGCTGGTCCGCAACGCCACCGTGATCTCCTATGGCGCGCAGGCCGACGGCATCGTCTCGATCGCCCGCCGCGCCAACGACGCCGCCGGTTCCGACCAGGTGCTGCTGGCCATGACCAGGGACGATTACACGCTGGAGAAGAGCCTCGAATGGGAGACGCTCGGCATGCGCGGCACCTGCAGCGCCGGCTTCGAGCTGAAGTTCAATGGCAGCTCCGCACAGATCTTCCCCGAGAGCTATGACAAGATTCACGCGCAGACCATGACGCCGGTCGCGCATCTCAGCTGGTCATCGGCCTGGGCCGGGATTGCGGCGGCTTCGGTCGAACGCGCGCAGGCCTTCATCCGCAAGGCCGCGCGCGGCGCCGGCGGGCAGATGCCGCCGGGCGCGGCGCATTTCACCGCGGCCAAGCGATCGCTTGCAAAACTGCGCGCCATGATCGCGGCCAATCTCGATACCTATACGGCCCATGAACATGACGAGCGCGCGCTGTCGTCGCTCGACTTCCAGTCGCAGATCAACTTGCTCAAGGTCGAGGCTTCCGAACTCGCGGTCGAGACCGTGATGCATTCGATGCGCGCCTGCGGCCTGTCCGGCTATCGCAACGACGGCGATTTCAGCGTCGGCCGCCATCTGCGCGACGTGCTGTCGGCGCCGATCATGATCAACAACGACCGCATCCTCGCCAATATCGCGACCGCTAGCCTGATGAGCTCGGTGCCCGCTTCATTGCGCGATTGAGCCGATCGAAAGAAGGAATGGAAGGCCAGACATGAACGTAGCCATCCGAGATGCTTCGCTGGAAATCTCGACGCCGGTCGACCCGCTGGACCACCTGTTCGGCGCGCTGTTCCACAAGATGGGCACCGACGGCGTCTATGCGCGCACCGCGCTTTACGAGGACATGATCGAGCGGCTCGCCGCGCTGATCACGCGGCATCGCGAACCCGATACCGAGGTGATGCGCTTTCCGCCGGTCATGAACCGCGGCATTCTGGAAAAATCCGGCTACCTCAAGAGCTTCCCGAATCTGCTCGGCTGCGTCTGCGGCCTGCATGGCACCGAGCGTGAGATCCATTCCGCGGTCAGCCGCTTCGATGCCGGCGGCGACTGGACCACCTCGCTGTCGCCGGCCGATCTCGTGCTGTCGCCGGCGGCCTGCTATCCCGTCTATCCGATCGCGGCAAGCCGCGGCCCGCTGCCGTCCGGCGGGCTGCGCTTCGACGTCGCTTCCGACTGCTTTCGCGCCGAACCGTCGCGCCATCTCGACCGGCTGCAGTCGTTCCGGATGCGCGAATATGTCTGCATCGGCAGCCCCGACGACGTATCCGACTTCCGCGAGCGCTGGATGGTGCGCGCGCAAGGCATCGCGCGCGACCTCGGCCTCGCCTTCAAGGTCGACTATGCCAGCGATCCCTTCTTCGGCCGGGTCGGCCAGATGAAGGCGGTCAGCCAGAAGCAGCAATCCCTGAAGTTCGAGCTGCTGGTGCCGCTGCGCTCCGAGGAGCAGCCGACCGCCTGCATGAGCTTCAACTATCACCGCGACCATTTCGGCACCACCTGGGACATCAGGGATGCCAATGGCGAGCCGGCGCATACCGGTTGCGTCGCGTTCGGCATGGATCGGCTGGCGGTCGCCATGTTCCATACCCACGGCACCGATGTCGCCAACTGGCCGGCTGCGTTGCGCGAAACGCTGGCGCTTCGCTGACCATGGATCGGTATCCGGCCGTGGCCACGCCAAAACTTCGCTGCCGGGAAATTGCCGAGGCCGATCTCGACGCGGCCGCGGACCTTCTGACGCGCGGCTTTGTGACCCGGCGCCGCGACTACTGGATGCAGGGATTGCGCCGCCAGGCGGCGCGCCAGGTTCCCGACGGCTATCCCCGCTTCGGCTACATGCTCGACCATGGCGGCAGGCCGGTCGGCGTGCTGCTGCTGCTCTACAGCTTGAGGACCAGCGGCGGCGAAACCGCGATCCAGTGCAATCTGTCGAGTTGGTATGTCGATCCGGCGTTTCGCGGCTACGCACCACTGCTGACGGGGATTGCGCAGCGACGCAAGGAAGTCACCTATCTCAATATCAGTCCCGCCACATGGACCTGGCCGATCATCGAGGCGCAGGGGTTTTCTTCCTATTGCAGCGGGTTGTTCTTCTCGCTGCCGGCGCTATCGCGCGTCCCGAACGGCATGACGGTCGAGACCGTCTCGCCTGAGACCAGGGCGATCGACGGCCTGAGCGGGACCGAGGTCGAACGGCTGGCGCGGCACGCGGGCTATGGCTGCCTCAGCCTGGCATGCCGCACGCCTGACGGCGGCGCCTTCCCGTTCATCCTGGTGCCGATGCGCATCCGCCGCGGCTGGATCGCGCCGCCGGCAATGCAGCTGATCTATTGCCGCGACGTCACCGAGTTCGTCGAATGCGCAGGCTCGATCGGCCGCGCGCTGCTCCGGCACGGCAAGATCTCGGTGATCCTCGATGCCAACGGGCCGATCGCCGGTCTCACCGGCATCTTCTCGAGAGCGCGCGGCCGCAAATATTTCAAGGGCCCGCACCGGCCGCGTCTTGCCGACCTCACCGATACCGAACTGGTGCTGTACGGACCCTGAAGCTTTGCCTGCTCGAAGTTGCGATTCACGCGTGCGCGAATTCCCAGTACAGCTTGCGCGCCCGGCTGTAGAATGGTCCCGGCTGCAGCGAGCGATCGTCGATCCGGGTGATCGGCGCGAGCTTGGCAAAGTTGCCGCTGGAGAAGATTTCGTCGGCGTCGAGGAAATCCTGATACCTCAGGACCGCCTCGACCACGCTGATCCCGTCGCCGCGCAACAGCTCGATCACCCGCTGCCTTGTGATGCCGTTGAGGAAGGTGCCGTTCGGCGCCGGCGTGTAGACGACGTTGTCCTTGGCCATGAAGACGTTGGAATTGCCGAATTCCGCGACATTGCCGAGCATGTCGAGCATCAGGGCATTGCCGAAGCCGCGCGACTGCGCTTCCATCAGCGCGCGCGAATTGTTCGGGTAGAGACAGGCGGCCTTGCAGTCGACCGGAGCGGTTTCCAAGGTCGGCCGGCGGAACGGCGACAGCGTGATCGCGGTACCGGTCGGCTGCGGCATCGGCGCGACATAGATGGACAGGCACCAGTTGGTGGTTTCCGGATCGAACAGCACGCCGCCACCGGCGCCGGTCTGCGGCCAATACATCGGCCGGATATAGAGTTCGGCATCTGCGTCGAAACGCGCCATGCCTTCGCGTGCGAGCGCCAGCCAGGTCTCGGTGTCGACCACCGGCTTCAGCCTGAAATTGATCGCCGACTGGTTGACCCGGGCGCAGTGGCGGTCGAGATCGGGCGCCACGCCCTCGAAGGCGCGCGCGCCGTCGAACACCGCCGAGCCGAGCCACGCCGCATGCGTGCGCGGTCCCATGATCTGCACATTGCCTTCGTGCCAGGCGCCTTCGAAGAAGGTCCAGGTCTGCGAAAAACTGACCGGCTTTACCGTTGCGATCATGTTAGCCATCCTCAGCCCACAGTACCAAATTGCCGCCCGCAATGCCGCCACTATTGTCGGAATTTCCTAAGGATTCCCTTGCGCAGCAGACCGGCGATACCGATCGATTCACGATTGATAGACCACGATGTTGCGCTACATTCGCCCTCCGGAGCCGGCATGCCCCTCGATCCCCTGGCCAAGCGTCTGCTCGTCATGATGGCGGCGGTCGCGCCGAACGACAGGTCGCGGCCGAGCGCGGAGGCGCGCCGGCAGGCGCTCGCGAAGCTCATGCAGTTCGCGCGCGCCGACGCGGCGGCGGCGACCGGCACGGATGGCGTATTGCCGGGCCTGGGCGGCGATATTCGCTATCGCCTCTATGATCCCGCCAACCACTCGACCGAACATCTGCCGGGCTTTGTGTTCTTCCATGGCGGCGGCATGGTGGCGGGCAGTCTCGACACCCACGACCTGATCTGCGCGGCGCTGGCAAAAACCAGCGGCTGCCGGCTGGTTTCGGTGGACTACCGGCTCGCGCCCGAACACAAATTTCCGGCCGCCATCGAGGACGCCGTCGCGGCGACCCGATTCGTGTCGGAACAGGGCGCTTCGCTCGGCATCGATGCGGCGAGGCTGGTGGTGGGTGGTGATTCCGCCGGTGCGACGCTCGCCGCGGTGGTTTGCCAGCAGAGCTTGCGCGACTCGGGGCCTGCGATCGTGGCGCAGTGCCTGATCTGCCCGGTGCTCGATTTCGAGGATACTTCACCTTCGCGTGAGGCGTTCGCCGAAAATCACCTGCTCGACCGGGCGACGCTGGAAGCCGACCTTGCCGACTATCTGCCTGAGGGCACCGACCTCGCCGATCCCCGAATCTCGCCGCTTCGATCGGTCAAATTCGCGGGCCTTCCCACCGCCATTATCCATACCGCCGAATTCGATCCGATGCGCGACGAAGGCAACGCCTATGCCGGCAAGCTGGTGGCGGCGGGCGTCGCGGTCGAACACATCTGTCATGACGGCATGATTCATAACTTCCACGCGATGGGCGCGATACTTCCGCAGGCCCGCCTCGTGCTCGACCTGATCGGCGAGCAGATCCGGCGTGCGCTCGGCAATTGATTCAATTTTAATCAATTGGCGAACATCCGTTAGGGTTATTTCCTCAATGTTGGCGCTAATTATTGAAGGCTTGACGCTCCGCCATTAACAAGGAGGCTGCGAATAAAACGCATGCTGAAATGCGACGCGACGTAGAGGTTGAAAATGCGCAACGAAACCATCGCCATTCACGCCGGCTACGATCCCGATCCGACCACCAAGTCGGTTGCGGTTCCGATCTACCAGACGGTGGCTTACGCGTTCGACAGTGCCGACCACGGCGCCGCCCTGTTCAACCTCGAGGCGGAAGGTTTTCGCTATTCGCGGATCGCCAACCCGACCACGGCCGTTCTCGAAAAGCGCATCACCGAACTCGAAGGCGGCGTCGGCGCGCTCGCGGTGGCGACCGGTCAGGCGGCGCTGCATTTTGCCCTCGTCAACCTCGCCGATACCGGCGGCAACATCGTCTCCGTGCCGCAGCTCTATGGCACCACGCACACCCTGCTCTCATACGTCCTGCCGCGGCAGGGCATCACCACCCGCTTTGCCGACAGCGACAAGGCCGACGCGATCGAGAAGCTGATCGACGAAAACACCAAGGCGATCTTCTCCGAGACCATCGGCAATCCCGCGGGCAATGTCTGCGACATCGAGGCCCTGGCCAAGCTCGCCCATCGCCATGGCGTGCCGCTGGTGGTCGACAATACGGTTGCGACCCCGATCCTGCTGAAGCCGTTCGATTACGGCGCCGACATATCGGTCCACTCGCTGACGAAATTTTTGGGCGGCCACGGTACTACGCTCGGCGGCGCGATCGTCGACAGCGGGCGCTTTCCCTGGACCGAGCACGCCCGCCGATTCCCCGCCTTCAACGAGCCCGATGAGTCCTACCACGGTCTCGTCTACACCAAGCAATTCGGCAGCAGCGCCTACATCCAGCGCGCGCGCAGCGTCTATCAGCGCACCATGGGATCTGTGCTGTCGCCATTCAACGCGTTCCTGCTGCTGCAGGGCATCGAAACCGTGGCGCTGCGCGTCGAGCGGCATGTCGAGAACGCGCGCAAGGTCGCGGACTTCCTGCGCAACGATCCGCGGGTCGCCTGGGTCAACTATGCGGGCTTCCCCGACAGCCCCTATTACGCGCTGGTCCAGAAATATCTCAACGGCAATGCCTCGTCGCTGTTCACCTTCGGCATCAAGGGCGGCATGGAAGCCGGCAAGAGCTTCTATGACGCGCTGAATCTGATCACGCGGCTGGTCAATATCGGCGACGCCAAGTCGCTCGCCTGCCATCCCGCCTCGACCACGCATCGCCAGATGACGGCCGAGCAGCAGCGCATCGCCGGCGTGCTGCCGGAAACCATCCGGCTCTCGATCGGCATCGAGCACGTTTCCGACATCATCGAGGATATCGACCAGGCGCTGGCAGCAGCCTGCAGCGCGCATCAGCGGCTCGAGGCCGCGGAATAGATCGGCCGGAGCCAAGGCATGACCGTGCTGTTGGAAAAGCGGCGGCTGATCGTCAGTCCAGGGCTCGCGCCGGCGCAGCTGCGGGAGGAGGATAAATTCGGTCGTCCGCGTCATGCCGAGGTGGATCTGACGATCGGCCTCGTCAACAACATGCCGGATGCGGCGCTAAAGGCGACCGAACGCCAGTTCATGCGCCTGCTCAGGCAGGCCGCCGGCGACATCCGCATCGATTTCCATTGCTTCGCGCTGCCGTCGGTACATCGATCGCAGACGGCGAAATGGCGGGTCGACCGGCAATACACCGACATCGCCGATCTCGGCCGCCTGAAGTTCGATGGCCTGATCGTCACCGGCGCCGAGCCGAACGCCGCGACGCTTCCCGGCGAGTCGTTCTGGCCGGAGCTTGCCGACCTGATCGATTGGGCGGAAACCAACACGCGCTCGACGATCTGGTCGTGCCTGGCCGCGCATGCCGCCGTGCTGCATCTCGACGGCATCGAGCGCCAGCGGCTCACGACAAAATGTTCGGGAGTTTACGACTGTGCCAAGATCGCCGACCATTGGCTGACGCGGGATATCCCCTCGCCGCTCAAGGTCGCGCATTCGCGCCTCAACGAGCTGCGCGCCGGCGACCTCGCCGCCCGGGGTTATCAGGTGCTGACGCAATCGCGCGAAGCCGGTGTCGATATCTTCGCCAGAAAACTGCGCAGCCAGTTCGTGTTCTTCCAGGGACATCCCGAATATGACGCGCTGTCGCTGGAGCGGGAATATCTGCGCGATGTCTCGCGCTATCTCGCCGGCGAACGCGACACCTATCCGGCTATCCCGTCAGGCTATTTCGACAGCGAAACCGAGGAAAGACTTGCAGCCTTTGAGGCGCGCGCTCACGTCGAACGGCGGCCGGCGCTCAGCCTGGAGCTGCCCGCGCGCACGCTTCGCTCGGACATCGCAGCCGGCGCCGCTGCAACGGCAATCTTCGCAAATTGGCTTGGATACCTGTCGGATGGCTCGAGCACGGCGTCGCCGCGCCTCGACATGGAAACACGGTAATGGGCGCAACGTCGATCACGCCCTCTGGCTGGTCCGAATTGCGAACGCGCGTCAGCAACCGGCTGGCCCGGCATTTCGGCGCCGCGCCCTTCAGGCTGTCGGGTACCGGTCCGATGGTCAGCTTCACATTCGACGATATCGCGAAAAGCGCGGCCACCGTCGGCGCCCCGCTGCTCGAGGAATATGACGCGCGGGGGACTTTCTATGTCTCGGGCGCGCTGGTCGATCGGTGGTCCGGTCACTGGACCGGGGCCAGCGCCGAAGAGATCGCGGGCCTGCATCGCAGGGGCCATGAAGTCGCCTGCCACACCTTTTCGCACACGCGCGCCATCGATCTCGACGCGAGCGCGATGAGCGCGGAGATGGAGAAGAACCGGCGATATCTGGGCGCGCTCGACCCCTCGATCAGGCTGGAGAATTTCGCCTATCCCTACGGCGTGGGGTCGCTGCCGCGCAAGCGGCAACTCGGCAAGGCCTTCCGCTCGTCCCGGGGCGTCCTTCCCGGCATCAACAGCGGCACCGTCGACCTGCACTATTTGCGGGCGACACCCCTGATCGATCTGCAGATCGACTATGACGGTATCGATCGCGCGTTCGGCGAAGCCGTCGCCAAGGCCGGCTGGTTGATCTTCTACAGCCACGACGTCAAGACGGTGCCGAGCCCCTATGGATGCTCGCCGTCGCTGCTGCGCCATGCGCTGGAAGCCGCCTTAAGCCACAATGTCCCGGTCGTGAGCGTGGCCGAGGCGTTGCGGCGGGCGGGAGCGTAGCGGGGCTTATTACCCACCCAGACGGGCCTTTTTGCATTGTTCTTGATTTGTTCATACTATTCGGCCAAGAGTCGATCCCGATGCGATTCCCCTTCCCGATGCGCCGCCGCGCGGAGGCATTGTAAGCGCAGCGGGAATCACGGAGTTTGATTTTTCACCTCGGGACGATCAATCCGTGGCAGCAGCCGCCTATCTCGAAAGCCTCAATCCGGAACAGCGGCGCGCCGTCGAGCATGGCGCGGCCGAAGCGGGCGGGTGCGCGCCGCTTCTGGTGATCGCCGGCGCCGGTTCCGGCAAGACCAACACGCTCGCGCATCGCGTGGCGCATCTGATCGTCGGCGGCGCCGATCCCCGGCGCATTCTGTTGATGACGTTCTCGCGGCGGGCGGCCTCCGAAATGACGAAACGGGTCGAGCGGATCGCGCGCAAGGTGCTGGGCGACAATGCTTCCGTGATGACGGACGCGCTCGCCTGGGCCGGCACCTTCCACGGCATCGGCGCGCGGCTGTTGCGCGAATACGCCGAGCAGATCGGTCTCGATCCCGCGTTCACGATTCACGACCGCGAGGATTCCGCCGACCTGATGAACCTGATCCGGCACCAGAAGGGATTTTCCAAAACCAAGGAGCGGTTTCCGACCAAGGGCACCTGCCTTGCGATCTACTCGCGCTGCGTCAACGCGGAAGTAGCGATCGAGGAGGTGCTGGGGTCGTCGTTTCCATGGTGCTCCGGATGGGCCGCCGAGTTGAAGGAACTGTTCGCGGCCTATGTCGAAGCCAAGCAGGCGCAGAATGTACTCGATTATGACGACCTGCTGCTGTACTGGGCGCAGACCATGAGCGACAAGGCGCTGGCAACCGACATCGGCGATCGTTTCGATCATGTGCTGGTCGACGAATATCAGGACACCAACCGCCTGCAGTCTTCGATCCTGCTGGGGCTGAAGCCCGGCGGGCGCGGCCTCACCGTGGTCGGCGACGATGCGCAATCGATCTATTCGTTCCGCGCCGCCACCGTGCGTAACATTCTGGATTTCCCTGGCCAGTTCTCGCCGCCGGCCGACGTCATCACGCTCGATCGCAACTACCGCTCGACGCAGGCGATCCTCGCCGCCGCCAATGGCGTGATCGACCTCGCCCGCGAGCGCTTCACCAAGAATCTCTGGACCGACCGGACCTCCGGTGCAAAGCCCCTGCTCGTCAGCATTCGCGACGAGGCCGATCAGGCACGCTGCATCGTCGAAGCCGTGCTGGAAAATCGCGAGACTGGCGCGCTTCTGAAGCAGCAGGCGGTGCTGTTTCGCACCTCGAGCCACAGCGGCTCGCTGGAAATCGAACTCACCCGCCGCAACATCCCCTTCGTCAAATTCGGCGGCCTGAAATTCCTCGATGCCGCCCATATCAAGGACATGCTGGCGCTGTTGCGTTTCGTTGAAAATCCCAGGGATCGCGTCGCCGGTTTTCGGCTGCTGCATCTGATCCCGGGGGTCGGTCCGACCTCGGCGCAGCGGGTGCTCGATCACATGGCCGACAGCGCCGATCCGATCGCGGCGCTTGTGACCGCGTCCGCCCCGCCCCGCGCCGGCGACGACTGGAACATGTTCGTCCACACGGTTGCGGCTATCCGCCATTCGAACTGGCCGGCCGACCTTGAACGCGCGCGCCTCTGGTACGAACCGCATCTCGACCGAATCCACGAGGATTCCGACACCCGGCGCGCCGATCTGATCCAGCTCGAACAGATCGCCAGCGGCTATCCCTCCCGCGAGCGCTTCCTGACCGAACTGACGCTCGACCCGCCGGACGCCACCAGCGACCAGGCGGGAGTGCCGCTGCTCGACGAGGACTATCTGATCCTGTCGACCATCCATTCGGCCAAGGGGCAGGAATGGAAGTCGGTGTTCGTGCTCAACGTCGTCGACGGCTGCATGCCGTCCGATCTCGGCGCCGGCACCAGCGCCGAGCTCGAGGAGGAACGCCGCCTGCTCTACGTCGCCATGACCCGCGCCCGCGACGATCTGCATCTCATGGTGCCGCAGCGTTTCTTCACCCACGGCCAGCAGGCGCGAGGCGATCGCCACGTTTATGCCGCGCGGACACGCTTCATTCCCGATCGCCTGCTCGGCCTGTTCGAGAAGACGACCTGGCCGCGCATGGTGGCTGGAGCCGCGGCGCGCAATGCAAGCCAGGGGCCGCGCATCGATGTCGGCGCGCGCATGCGCGGGATGTGGCGTTGAGGCCGTCGATGGGTAAACTATCCGCCATGACCTCGGCCCAACGCGGTGAGTTCGATTCCTCCGAAGCACTTTCGGTGCTGAATTCCGTGTTCGGCCTGCCCGCGTTTCGCGGCGCGCAGGAAGAAATCGTCAGGCACGTGACGGACGGCGGCAATTGCCTGGTGCTGATGCCGACCGGCGGCGGCAAGTCGCTGTGCTATCAATTGCCCTCCCTGTTGCGCGACGGCTGCGGCATCGTGGTCTCACCGCTGATCGCGCTGATGCGCGACCAGGTCGCGGGCCTGCTCGAGGCCGGCGTCAAGGCGGCGGTGCTGAATTCCACGCTGTCATTTGAAGAGGCCAACGCGGTCGAGGCGCGGCTCATCGCCGGCGATCTCGATCTGCTTTACGTCGCCCCGGAGCGGCTGTTGACGCCGCGCTGCCTGTCCCTGCTCGGTCGCGCGAAAATCGCGCTGTTTGCGATCGACGAAGCGCATTGCGTGTCGCAATGGGGCCACGACTTCCGTCCCGAATATATCGGCCTTTCGGCGATCGCGGAACGCTTTCCCGAGGTGCCGCGGATCGCGCTGACCGCGACCGCCGACGAGCTCACCCGCCAGGAGATCGTCGAGCGGCTTGGGCTTGCCGATGCGCCGCGCTTCGTCGCGAGTTTCGACCGGCCGAACATCCGCTATGAAATCGTCGAGAAGCAGAACGCGCCGTCCCAGCTGAAAGCCTTTATCAGCGAACGCCATGCGGGCGACGCGGGCGTCGTCTACTGCCTGTCGCGCGCCAAGGTGGAGGATGTCGCTAATACGCTAGCGGATGCCGGCATCACGGCGCTGCCCTACCACGCGGGGCTGGATGCCGCGACGCGCGCGCGGCATCAGGACCGCTTCATCAACGAAGACGGCGTCGTCATCGTCGCCACCATCGCCTTCGGCATGGGCATCGACAAGCCCGACGTGCGCTTCGTAGCCCACCTCGATTTGCCCAAGAGCATCGAGGCCTATTATCAGGAGACCGGCCGCGCAGGGCGCGACGGCAAGCCGTCGAGCGCCTGGATGGCCTATGGCCTGTCCGATATCGTGCAGCAGCGCCGCATGATCGAGGAGTCCAACGGTTCCGACGCGTTCAAGCGGGTGTCGACCGGCAAGCTGGAAGCGCTGGTCGGACTCGCCGAGGCCGCCGACTGCCGGCGCACCCGACTGCTCGGCTATTTCGGCGAGCGGCTGGGCGAGGCCAAATGCGGCAATTGCGACAACTGCCTGTCGCCGCCGCAGCTGCGCGACGGCAAGGTGATCGCGCAAAAACTGTTGTCCTGCGCCTATCGCACCGGGCAGCGATTCGGCGCCATGCACCTGATCGACGTCCTGATCGGCCGCATGACCGAGCGCGTCACGCAATTCGGGCACGACCGGCTCTCGGTGTTCGGCATCGGCCGCGAGCTCAACGAAAAGCAGTGGCGCGCCGCATTGCGGCAGCTGGTGGCGATGGGCCATCTTCGCGTCGACAGCGAGGCTTTCGGCGCGCTGAAGCTAACCGAAAGCGCACGCGGCGTGCTCAAGGGCGAGACGGATGTGATGCTGCGCGAGGAAATCCCGGGCGGCCGCAACCGCGCCATCCGGTCGAAATCACGGCGCGGCGATCTCGCGGCCGCACCCAATGCTGCCGGCAAAGCGGGCGACCCGACCTTGCTCGCAGCCTTGCGGGCATGGCGTTCGCAGACGGCGCGCAGCCGCGGCGTACCGGCCTACGTCGTGCTGCACGATTCCACCATCGACGGCATCGCCTCGGCGCGCCCGAAATCGCTGAACGACCTCCGCGGTATCGCGGGGATTGGCGACAAGAAGCTGGAGCATTATGGCAGCGAGCTGATCGCGCTGGTGAAGGCCGCGGAGGGCTCCTAGGATTTCTTCTCCCCTCCCCCCGCGAAGCGGTGGGGAGGGGAGAAATCACCACCGCGCTATATCCCGACGGCCACTTTCGTCGGCCGCTTGTTCTCCAGCGGCAGCGTCACCGGCTCGTTGAGTTCGGCCGACAAGTCCGCGGCGATATAAAGCTCCATCACGCGGCGCGCCTGTTCGGGCGTCACCAGCACCGGCCGGTCGAGCGCCACCGCTTCCACGAAATGCACGGTCTCGGACGCCATCGGGCCGGCATAGACGTGGCCGACGGATTCGCCGGGCATGGTCGACATCGGAAACACCGCGCCGTGCTTCATGGTGTTGAGCATGACGTCGCGATGGGTGTCGTCGACCATCAGCGCGCCTTCGGTTCCCACAAGTTCGATCCAGGTCGAGGAGAAGTTCGGATAGCCGGGCGGCAGGCTCCAGCCGCCGCCGACCACGAAGCTGAGGCCGGAGTCCATGGTCACGGTCATCCATTGCAGATCGGGGATGTCGTTGCCCGAGGATTCGCGCATCGCGCCGTAATTCACCTGCGAATAGACCCGCACGGGCTTGGCCGGCTCCAGGCACCAGAGCACGAAGTCGAGATCGTGGGTCGATTCCATCGCGGCCGGTGAAAGTTTCACACGGCCGCTGATCTTCTTGCCGAGGCTGCGCGAGATATGCCGGCTTACCAGCACGCTGACAGGCTTGCCGATGGTGCCGTCGCTGACGCACTGCTTGACGTAGGCGAATTTCGGATTGAAGCGTTGCGAATAGCCGATGGTGAATTTGAGCTTGTTCGCGCGCGCGATCGAAATCAGCTCGTCCGCCTCTTCGAGTTCCAGCGCAATCGGTTTTTCCAGGAACACGTGCTTGCCGGCGCGCAGGAAATCCCGCGTCATCGGAAAATGCGTGGTCTCGGGCGTCGCGCAGACGAAGACGGCTGAGATATCCTTGTTCTCCAGTAGGCTGCGATAATCCGAGGTCGCCGATTTGGCGCCGATCTTCGCCGCAACCTCTTTCAACCGCTCGGGCCGGTTCTCGGCGATGTGCACGCCACCCACCAGCGGATGCGCGGCACAGGCGTCCGCCCGGATGCCCCCACACCAGCCGGTACCGATGATCGCGACGTCAATCTGATCCATGTTCTTGTGTTCCAATTTGTCTTTTCTTGCACTCTGGCCTGCTTCGAATGCAGGCCGGGACGGTCCCTTGGAGCAAGCCCCGTGTCAAGTCAGGCGAGAAGCCAGGCTAAGAGATCTCGCGCGCGTCGCGCCGCCGATAGACCATCAGCATCAGCGGCGCCAGGCGACGCAGCAGCGCGTGCACCGCGATCGGCGCGGGGTCAGTGAACGGCAGCGCGAGTTCGCCGTCGGGAACGCCGCGCACCGCCTTTGCAAATTCAGCCCCGAGCGCGATCGAAAGCGCGACCGCGCGGCCGTTGCAGCCGGTCCAGCCAAAGGCATCGGGGCCGAGCCGATGAATGCGCGGCAGGAAATCCGTCGTCATGCCGACGTAACCGTTCCAGACGTGGTCGAAATGAACTGGCCCGATCTGCGGCCACAACCGTTGCACCCGTTCGGCGACGGCCTTCTTCAACCTTGCGGGCTTGTCGCCCGGACCGATCACGGCGCCGCCCGTGACGAGGCGGTCTCTGGCATCGTAGCGGGCGAAGTAGAGTTCGCCATGGGTGTCGGACATCGCCTGCCGGCCGGGAATGACGCTCTTGCGGGCGCTTTCGGAAAGCGGTTGCGTCGCCATCTGCCAGGACAGCACCGGCACGACCTCGTGCGCGATGTCGGGCGCCAGCCGTTTCGAGAACTCGCCGGTGTAGGCATTGGTCGCCACGATCAGGGCTCTGCCGCTGATCTTGCCTCGCGCGGTCTCGACCACCCACCGGTTATTGCGCCGCTCAAAGCCTGTTGCCGCCGAGCGCGCGAAGATGCGGCCGCCACGCTCCAGCACGGCGCGAGCAAGTCCGCGCGACAACGCGAGCGGATTGATGTGACCTCCGGACTTGTTCCAGAAGCCGCCGAACCAGGCGTCCGATCCCAGCATCGCGCGCGTCTGGTCGCGCGAGAGAATCTCCACCGGCGCACCGAATTTCGACCACTGCCGGACCCGGCGCTCGGCAATCCCCATGCGGCCGGGCGAATGCACCGGCTGGATCCATCCCGTCTGTTCCTGCTCGGCTTGAATCTGGTAGCGCCGCGCCAGATCGAACAGCGTCGAGGCACTGTCGCGCAGCAGCGCAACGAAGCGTTCGCCCACCGCGCGGTGCTTGCGAATGATGTCGTCGGGATCGGGCCGCGACAATGTCGGGATGACCTGGCCGTTGTTGCGGCCCGAGGCGCCCCAGCCCGGCTCCATCGCCTCGACCACGGCGACGTCGACGCCGGCTTCGCGCAGATGCAGCGCGGTCGACAGCCCGGTAAATCCGCCGCCGATCACGACGACATCGGCTTGCGCGTCGCCGGCGAGCGCCGGCAGTTCCGGCCCGGGCGGCGTCACGGCGGCCCACAGCGAATCCGGCCAGCGAACAGTTGCGGCATTCAACACGGAGGTATTGGGCGATTTCAACGCGCTTTATTTCTTTGCGGTTTCGGTTTGCTCGGTCGCAGTACATGAAATGAGAAGCGTATAGGCCCTTGCATCGTGGGCCATGTCCGCAGTCTTCAGCTCATCTCTCGCGCCTGCCGTTTGATACGACACCACGCTATTGTCCAGGAAATCTCGAAGCGCGCCGGTCTTGATGGCGAAGTTGATGTTCTCCGGTATGTCTCCGGTTGCTTTCGCAAACTTTATCGCGTTCAGTTTGGCGGCCACCATTCCAACGACGTGACCGCTCGAGTCCAAAAGTGGGCCACCGCTGTTGCCCGGCTGAACGGCAGCGCTGATCTGGAGGTAGCGGGTATCGTTAAATACGCCGCTAAGCGAACTTACGATGCCTGTGGTCACGGTGAAGTCCGAGGTCAGCAATCCGTGAAACGGGTATCCGATGGCCACAACCGCGTCGCCTGGATGAATGGCCTTTTCGCGAATGGTCGCGACGTCCTTTAATGATGTTGCCGTGCCTTGCAGCAATGCCAGATCATTCGTCTCGTCGGTTGAGACGATTCGCAGCGCCATTGGAGATTCGCCGCTCAGGTTTCCGTGAATTTCTCCTACACAACCATCGATCACGTGTTGGTTGGTCAAGATATGTCCGTTCGAGCTGACCACGAAACCGGTGCCGCTCTTGTCGATCTTTTTCGCGGTGGTTGTTTGGGATGGACCAGGCGTGGCCGAAGCGACAACGGGGTTCGCCGTACCAGCTTTGGGTGGTGGCACGGAAAAGTCGCCGGCATTCGATACGCCCGCCGATTTCGTTTTGGCGACGCAGTTCGCCAGGACGGGTAACAATGGACCCGTAGACGTCAAATTGAATTGGTATGTCGCGCCTTTTGCCAGCGCTACCATGAGGCTGGCCTTTCGCAGCTGCTGGGCCGCATGCGGAGGCAAGATCGCAGTGACGAGAGCCGGTGAAACGGCCGTTCCAAACAAGCGCACCTGCGCCTGGCCGTCGAAGGTGACATCGATGGGAAAAGTTTCGCCGGCTGTCAGGTGAAACGCTTGATTCCCGAAGCCGAGCAGCCAGGACGAATTGGCGTTTTGTCCGACAATGACGTTAACGCCGTTCAAGTATGACGTCGCAGCCGCACAATGAGAGAAGGCCCCGCTGTTGTCATCCGTATAAGCACCGCCAGTCCAGGCACCAACGCGGATGTTGCCGAATGGGCCAGCGGCCTGAGCAACCTGAAGGCTCGCAAGAAGAATTAGAGACGATAATGCTAACGTAACCAATCGCATCCCATTCCCCCCGATTATCGATACATAGCCCTGAAGATTACAACACTTGGTCGCCTTTGAAAGGGCTTTTGCAGCCTCCGGCGGATCGGAGACTGCCCCTATCGCGTAAGCCTCTCGCGCATATCGGCGGAGTGCAACATGCGTTGCGGCCATCAAGCCGATCTGGTTACCTTACACCAACAGGGGGACAGCAATGGTGATGAAAAACATCATCGGGGTCGACCACGCCGTTGTCGTGGTCAGGGATCTGGACAAGGCCGCCGTCAACTGGAAGCAGCTCGGCTTCACGGTTTCACCGCGCGGCACGCATTCCGCGAAGATGGGAACGGGCAACTACACGATCATGCTCGGCGACGACTATATCGAATTGCTCGGCGTACTCACGGAAACCGAACATAATGCGCCGAGCCGGGCCTTGCTCGCGCGCCGCGGCGAAGGCATCGAACGCGTCGCCTTCACCACATCAGACGCCGCCGCGGGCGCCGAAGAAATTCGCGCGCGCGGCTACATTCCGCTTGGCCCGACCGATTTCGAACGGCCGGTGACGATGCCCGACGGTACCCAATCGGCGGCCAGATTCCGGACGTTTCAGTGGCCGATCGAGGAGGCACCGGCCGGAATGCGCATTTTCGCCTGCCAGCACAAGACGCGGGAGACCGTCTGGATTCCGGAATTGCAGCGGCATGCCAATGCTGCAAAGCGCCTCCTCCAGGTGCTTGCCGTTTCGCCCGAGCTGGCAAAAGAGGCCGCACATCTGGCACACATGACCGACCGCGCGATCAGCACCGAGCCCGATGGCGCGGTTACGGTGGCCTCCGGTCGGGATCGCGCCGATTTCGTATTCCTGACCAGGGATCAGTTGGGCCGGCGCTATCCCGGCGTCGCGCTGGCCGGGATTCCCGAGCGCGGCGGCGCCGGCCTCGTGCTTGCGACAGGCGATCTCGCCGCCGTCGAGCAAGCCGTCGGCAAGACCGGGTTCCGCGGTGACGGCCGGGTATTGGTCGCGCCGGCCGCCGCCAATGGCGCGCTGCTCGTTTTTGTGGCGGCCTGACCGCGCATTGCAATTCACAGTATGGCTATTGCATGGTGCAGCGCACGCCAAGCCCTTCCAAAGTGTGAGCTGCCACGCTCTGGAATGAATTGAAGCCCGCGCGAAATGCCAGCATAATCGCCTGAACAAGAAACGGAATTCAGGCGAGGCTCGATATGTTCCCAATCCAGAGGCGCAACTTCATTATCGGCGGGTCAGCGCTTCTGATGCTCGGCTCAAGCCGAAAGGCCCGTGCTCAACCTGCCCCATCGATGACGCCGCACGAGACGGAACTCTTTGAGGCCGCCAAGAAAGAGGGCGGCGAGCTGACCTGGTACACCGCGCAATCCGACGACATCACGGCGCAAGCGCTCGGGCGCAGTTTCGAGCAGCTCTATCCCGGCATCAAGGTCAACGTGCTCCGCACCACCGCGCAAGTGGCCTATCAGCGCGTCACCCAGGAAATCAAGGCCAGCGCCATCCAGTGCGACGTCCTGAGCTCGACGGATCTCGGTCACTACGTCGCACTGAAAGCAATCGGCGCGCTGGAAAAATATGTTCCGGACAATTCCAGCAAGGTGCTCGACATCTACAAGAACTACGATCCGGACGGGTTTTATTTCGTCAACTCCGCGGGCATGATCGGGATTGGATACAATACCGCCAAAGTCAAGGAAGCCGACGCGCCCAAAAACTGGACCGACCTGCTCGATCCCAAATGGAAGGACAATATTGCGCTCGGTCATCCCGGCTTCAGCGGCTATGTCGGCACCTGGGCGCTGACGCTGCGCAATCAATACGGCTGGGATTTCTTCGAGAAATTGGCGAAGAACAATCCGCGGGTCGGCCGTTCAATCAACGACACGGTCACGATGCTGAACGCGGGAGAGAGCGCCATCGCGGGCTCCGGGCCGGTCGGCACGGTGCTCGAGAGTATGCAGAAGGGTAACCCGCTCGCCATGGTCTATCCGACCGATGGCACCGTGTTGATCATCGCCTCGTCCGGCATCATGAAGGGTTGCAAGCATCCCAATGCGGCCCGCCTGTACATGGAATTCCTGCTCAGCCCGGGAGCCTCGCAAATCTGGGTGGACCACTTCAACGAGACGATCAGGCCGGAAGTCTCGGTGCCCAAGGGCGCCAAATCCGCCAAGGATCTGAAGGTCATCCGACCGACGGTCGAACAAATCACCAAGGGCGTGCCGGAAGTCATCAAGCAATGGCGTGAAACCTTCGGCGTCTAGGTCACGACAGGACAAAGAACGTGACCGACAACTCCCTCGAAATCCGGGCGCTGCATTTTTCCGGTGTTGCTTCAAGATTGCGGCGGCTCGACGCCAGCCTGTTGTTGTGGCTGGCGCTGATCGCGGTGCTCGCGTTCCTGATCCTTAATCCGGTGCTGCGGCTGATTATCTCGAGCCTGCAGCAAACCGATACCGGACACTTCACGCTCGCCAACTACCGCTCCGCCTATGGCAACATCAGGCATCTGCAGTCGCTTCTGAATTCGCTGGAGCTCGGCGTCGGCGTCGCGCTGCTCGCCACCTGCTTCGGTGTCCCGATCGCCTGGGCGATATCGCGGACCGACATGCCGTGCAAGGCGTTCATCAGGCTGATGGTGTTCGCCGCTTTCGTGACGCCGCCCTATCTCGGCGCCATCGGCTGGATTCTGCTGGCGGGACCGAATTCCGGATGGCTCAACAAGGTCTGGATGGCGCTGACCGGCGCCGGCCACGGCATTTTCAACATCTATTCGATGACCGGCCTGATCCTGGTCATCGCCGTGACGTCGTTTCCCTACACCTTCGTGTTCACCAGTTCGGCACTCGACCTGGTGTCGTCGGAGATGGAGGACGCCGCCAATATTCTCGGCGCTCGCACGTTGCGTACCACGCTGCGCATCACCCTGCCGCTGGTGACGCCCGCGATCATCGGCGGCATCATCATCAGCTTTCTCGAAGCCATCGCGCTGTTCGGCGCGCCGGCGCTGATCGCGCTGCCCGCCCGCTTCAACGTGGTGTCGACGCAGCTCTGGCAATTCTTCGAGTATCCGGTTCGCGTCGAGGAAGCCGCCGCCTATGCCATGCCGCTGCTCGCCATCACCGTGCTGATGTTCTGGATACAACGAAGAATATTGGGCCGCAGGGGCTACACGTCCGTCACCGGCAAGGGCGGCGAACGGCGAATGATCGCGCTCGGGGCGTGGCGCTGGGCGATGCTCGCTTACGCGCTGCTGGTCTGCGCGCTGTCGGTGTTTCTGCCGATGCTGGTGCTGATCCAGGCGGCGTTCGCCAAGGCCTGGGGCCGCGGCTTCAGCCTCGACAATCTGACCCTGCATAATTTCTACTATCTGCTATTCGAGCAGACCCAGGCAAAGCAGACCATCGTCAACACTTTCGTGTATTCGGGGGTGACAGCGTTCGCCGCGATCAGCCTGACATTGGCCATTGCCTATGTCGTCAATCGCAAGCTGGTGCCGTTCAGCAACGTGCTGGCGTTCCTTTGCATGGCGCCATTCGTGGTTCCCGGCATCGTGCTGGCGATCGGCTTCTATGCCGCCTACGCGCCGCCGCCGCTGGCGCTTTACGGCACCGCGACCATCCTGATCCTCGGCTTTACCACGCGCTTTCTCCCGATTGCCTACACGTCGAGCGCGGCGGGATTGCGCAGCATCAATCCGGAGATGGAAGAGGCCGTGCGGATTCTCGGCGGCAGCCGGTTGCTGGCGATTCGCAAGGTGCTGATTCCGCTCCTGAAGAAGAGTCTGGCCGGCGCCTGGATCCTGGTCTTCATCCCGGCGACGCGGGAATTGTCGTCGGCGATCTTCCTGGTCGGGCCCAACACGCGCGTGATCTCTGTGATGCTGTTCGACCTGTCGGAAGAAGGCAATTTCGAGGTGCTGGCGGCGCTTGGCGTCATCCTGCTGGTGGCGACGGTGGCGATCGCCGCCATCGGATCGAAAGTGATCGGGCGTGATTTCATGCTGCGGAGGAATAGTTGAGCAGGCTCAAACTGTCTGGCGTCAGCAAGCGCTACGGCGATTTCCTCGCGGTCGACAATATCGATCTCGAACTGCAATCCGGAGAATTCGTCTCGCTGCTCGGACCCTCCGGCTGCGGCAAGACCACGACCTTGCGGATGATCGCGGGCTTCATCGATCCCACGCTCGGCACGATCGAGATGGACGGCCAGATCCTCTCCTCGCCTTCCGGCTCGGTGCCGCCGGACCGGCGGCAGATGTCGATGATCTTCCAGAGCTATGCGATCTGGCCGAACATGACGGTCGAGCAGAACGTCGCGTTCGGACTCGAGCTGCGCAAGATCGCGAGGGCCGAAGTGAGGCGCCGCGTCGGCGAGATGCTGGAAGTCGTCCATATGAGCCATCTCGCCGACCGTTATCCGGCCGAACTCTCTGGCGGCCAGCAGCAGCGGGTGGCGCTGGCGCGCGCGATCGTGATCCGCCCTTCCGTGCTGCTGCTGGACGAGCCGCTGTCCAATCTGGATGCCACCTTGCGCGAGGAAATGCGTTTCGAAATCCGCCGCCTGCATGATGAATTCCACGTCACCACGGTTTACGTGACGCACGATCAGGCCGAAGCCATGGTGACCTCGGATCGAATTGCCGTCATGAACGGCGGCCGCATCGAGCAGGTCGATGCGCCCCGCGCGCTCTATGACAAGCCGAAGACGCGCTTTGTGGCAGGCTTCATCGGGCGCACCAATTTCATCGAGGGTACGAGCGACGGGCGGCAGATTGCGTTCGACGGTTTTGCGCTGCCGCACGCGGGTTTCGAGCGCGACGTACCTGCCGGAGGAAAGGCGGTGTTTTCGGTGCGGCCGCACAGCATGCGGCTTTCGGAAGCGCCGCCGACCGCTAACAATGGCTGCGCCGCCGTCGGAGTCGTCATTATGGAGCGGGCGTTTCTCGGCGAACACTGGGATTACGTCGTCAAGCCGCGCGAGAGCGCGATGACGCTAAGGGTAACGACCTCGCCGATGGACGACTTCCCGGTCGGCGCCAGCGCCTGGCTCGAATTCGAACCGCGCCAGATGGCGCTGATCGCCTGAAACTGGTCAAATAGAAAAGAACTGGAGCCAACCGCATGTCTTTCACGCCCGCCTCGAAGGCGCTCGCCCGTTTCAAGGTGCTCGATCTGACGCGGGTGCGGGCGGGACCGACCGCGGCCCGGCAACTGGCCGATTGGGGCGCCGACGTCATCAAGATCGAGCTTCCCAAGGGACTCGACGAGAGCGACATGGGCGGACCGCGGCACGGGCCCGATTTCCAGAACCTGCATCGCAACAAGCGCAGCCTGACGCTCAATCTGAAGGAACCCGACGGCATCGCGATCTTCAAGAAGATGGTGGCAACAGCCGATGTCGTGATCGAGAATTATCGCCCGGACGTCAAGTTCCGTCTCGGCATCGACTATGAGACGATTCGTGCGATCAACAAGCGCATCGTCTATGGCTCGATTTCCGGCTTCGGCGAGGACGGCCCCTATCGCGAACGGCCGGGTTTCGATCAGATCGCGCAAGGTTTGGGCGGGCTGATGTCGATCACGGGTCTTCCCGGCCAGGGTCCGGTGCGCGTCGGCATTCCCGTCGCCGATCTCGGCGCCGGCATCTTCTGCGCGATGGGAATCCTAGTCGCGCTCCTGGAGCGCGAGGTTTCCGGCGAGGGGCAGTGGGTGCAGTCGTCGCTCTTGGGAGCGCAAATCTCGCTCCTGGATTTCCAGGCGGCGCGCTGGCTGATCGCGAAAGACGTTCCCGGCCAGGCCGGCAACGACCACCCGACCAGCATCCCGACCGGCGTGTTTCCGACCAGCGACGGCCACATCAATATCGCCGCCGCGGGCAAGCATATCTTCAAGCGCTTCTGCGAGACGCTCGGGCTCACGCAACTGCTCGACGATGCGCGCTTCGCCGAGGATGCGGCGCGCTCGAAGAACCGCGCCGCCATCAATCAGATCATTTCCGAGGTGACGAAGCAGCAGTCGAGCGTCGATCTTATCGCCAAGCTGAACAAGGCCGGCGTGCCCTGCGGCCCGATCAACCGCATGGACGAGGTGTTCGCCGACCCGCAGGTGAAACATCTCGGCATGGCCGCACCCGTGCATCAGGACGTGCTCGGCGATATCGCCGTCGTCAACCAGCCGATCAAGCTCAGCCGCACCCCGGGGAAAATGGTACGTGGCACCCCCGAGAAGGGTGAGCACACCGAGGAGATTCTCAGTGAATACGGCTATGACGACAAGGCGATCGCCGCGTTTCGCGCGCGCAAGATCGTTTGAACCCACAGCCGTCATTGCGAGGAGCGAAGCGAACGAAGCAATCCAGCTTTCCATCGTTTTGCTCCAAAGCTGGATTGCTTCGTCGCAAGTGCTCCTCGCAATGACGAAAATAAACATCAGGAGGATGCCATGAAGACCTCGACCGAGCGGATGCTCGCCAAAAAGGACGGGCCGGTCGGCTGGATGCAGTTCAACAATCCGGCGCGACATAACGCCGTGTCGCTCGACATGTGGAAGGCGGTGCCGGAAATCATGGCCGAGTTCGAAAGCGACGACCAGATCCGGGTGGTGGTGCTAAGCGGCGCCGGCGGCAAGGCGTTCGTCTCCGGCGCGGATATTTCCGAATTCGCCGAGAAGCGTTCGTCGAAGGAAAGCGTCGAGGAGTACAGCAGGATTTCGGGGCTGGCGAACGCCGCCATCATCGACTTTCCCAAGCCGACGATAGCGATGATCGAGGGCTATTGCGTCGGCGGCGGCCTCAGCGTCGCGCTGTGCTGCGATCTTCGCATCGCCGCGGAAAATTCCCGCTTCGCGGTTCCGGCCGCCAAACTCGGGCTTGGTTATGCCTTTGAGGGCATCAAACGCCTGGTCGACGTCGTCGGCCCGTCATTTGCCAAGGAGATCTTTTATACCGCGCGACAGTTCGATGCGACGGAAGCGCTGCAGATGGGGCTGGTCAATCGCGTGGTCCCGACCGCCGACATCGAGACTTATGTGCGCAATTATGCCGGGACGATCGGCGGCAACGCGCCGCTGACGATCAATTCGGTCAAGCTGTGCGTCAACGAAGCGGTCATTGATCCCGACAAGCGCGATCTCGTCGCGGCACAAGCCGCGGTCGATGGCTGTTTCGCCTCCCACGACTATGTGGAAGGACGAACCGCGTTCATGGAGAAGCGCAAGCCGGCGTTTCGCGGACGCTGAGCGCAAGCGCGAAGCGAACTCAGCTGTTCTCGCCATCGGCGAGGATGCTTTGTGCGACCACGCCCACCGCCAATTGGTCGGCCGGCTCGCCGCCGATCAGCGCCATGTCCATGGTATAGGCGCCCAACTCGCACATCACCTGCGAAGCGATATCGCCGAGCGGGACGAATTCCCGGGCCAGATATTCGAACTGGGCGCGCGCCTGAAGCAGTGTGGTTTTCGGCACCACTGCGTTGTGTTCGCCGACCAGCAATACGGGCTGGCCCCACTGTGCCGAAAGTCTGCTCGCGCCCGTTTCCGAACTTCGGGGCATGGCGCCTTCGGCGCCATCATTGGCTCCGCCGGCTTGATTTCCGAGTTGGCCGATCCGATCGAAGGCGGAGCGAAGCTCGGCGCGCTTGGCTTCGAGTGCCGCCAACTTCTCCCTGAGCGCGTCGTGCTCGCGCTCGGCGACGACGCGAAACGCCGCGAGTTCGTCGTCCCGCGCCTTCAGCCTCGCCTGCAGGCCGATCCGTTCGCCGTCAAAGGCAAGGCGAAGCCTGTGCAATTCCGCCTCGTGGGCCGCCAGCCTTAAAGCGCCGTCCGCGCGTTCGCGCTCAAGCCGGCTGCGCAGATCGTCGCCTTCCTCGCCACGCGCCTGCAGGCTCGCCTGCAGCGTTTCATGCTTCTGATCGAACGCCTGGCGAAGGTCGATCAGGTCCTGCTCGTGCGCAGCTCCTTCGGCGGCGCGTTCCTCGCGTTCGCGGTGCAGCGTCTCGCGGAACTCTGAAAGCTCGTTCTCCCGCACCGCCAGCGTCATCCCAAGCGCGTCGCGTTCGGCCAGCACCGAGGCGGTGATATCGAGGTGCCCCTCGACGTCATGCTTGAGCCTGTCGCATTCGGCTTCCAGCGCGTCGGCATGACGGCTCAGAGTTTCATACTTGTATCGCCAGAGTTCCTGTTCATCCGACGACGCGGCCAGGCGCGCGGTGAAGCTTTCCAGGAGATCCGCCGCGCGCTTCAAATAAGCCGCGTTGTAGCCCGTGGCCATCATGTCGGAAAATCGCCGCAAGAAACCGACGGTTTCCGCGACATCGGGCGTCTGTTCGGACGTCACGGGCAGGTCGGTCATCAAGCTAGCTTTCTCAAACGCCGTGGCCAAACGCGAGATAGATCGCGCTGCGGTCCCGTCAAGGTGCGATTCTGGCCCAATTGGTCAGTTTGGCTTACCGACGGTTCTTGCGGATCGGTGGCGGCAAAAATAGGGCGTCGGCGTCGCCGCAATGGCCCGATCAACAATCCTTGCCAAGGGACTGCGGTCAAGCCGCTGCGATCATCAACCTGTATCCGGTCGCCGTTTCCCGAAAACCGGACTATTTCGGCACGGGCCCAATCAAAATGAAAATGGCTTGATGGCGGCTACCCAAGGGCCAAAACCGGATTTGCGCGTAGCACAAAACCTGCGGCCGATTTCTGCCAAGTCGAATTTCAATCGAGACTACAGTCTCATTGACATCGCATGGGCCGTTTGCGAGCATCAGCGCCGGTTGTTTGCCTACATCATACCAACGAAATTTGGGACGCTTCGAAAGAGTAGCGCTCCGCATGGGAGGGTGATGGGAATGGACAAGTATAGCCGGAGATCGGTGCTGCGCGGCTCCGTTGGATTCGCTGCCGCGACCGCCCTGGGTAAACCGTATATTGCCAATGCTGCCGCTACGACCGCGACCGTCTGGGTCAACCAGGGGTTCGTGAAGGCGGAGGACGATGCCTTCAAGCAATTGGCCGCGGACTACATGAAGGCGAGCGGCAATACGCTCGACTACAGCATCATGCCGTTCCAGGCGCAGAACCAGAAGACGGTCTCTGCGCTGACCAGCGGCGACGTCCCCGATCTGGTCTTCATGGACGCGCCGCAGTCCATCATTCCGCAGAACGCGTTTGACGACAAGCTGGTCGATGTCAGCGACATCGTTAAGCCTTATGAAGCGCAGCTTTCGAAGACGGCCAGGGAATGCTCGACTTTCTATAACAAGACTGCAAAAGCCCACAGCTACTATCTTGCGCCGATCAAGCAGGCCTGCATACCGTTCCACATCTGGGGCAGCCTGGTCGAGAAGGCCGGCCTGAAACTGTCCGATGCGCCGAAGACGTGGGATGCGTTCTGGGATTTCTTCAAGCCGGCGCAAAAGGAACTTCGCGGCAAGGGCATGCGCAAGATCTATGCGCTTGGCCTGCAAATCACCACGGTCGGGCCCAACGACGGTAACGGCCTGTTCGCGGCCTTCGTGATTGCCAACGGCGGCACGATGGTCACGCCGGATGGTAAGTTGCACACCGACGACCCGAAGGTGCGCGAAGCGGCGATCAAGTCCGTCGCCTACCTGACCGACGCCTACAAGCAGGGCTTCGTACCGCCCGAGGCGCTGAGCTGGAACGATGCGGACGACAACAACGCCTTCCATGAAAAGGTGTTCCTCGTCGACTTCGACGGCACGATCTCGACCGAGCTGGCGATGATCAAGGACACGCAGGCCTATATGCATGACATGGTCACCATGGGTCTGCCCAACGGCAACGACGGCCAGCCGATGGCGGCGCAGGTGAATGCCGGCGGCGGCTTCATTCCGAAGGGGGCGAAAAACGTCGAGGTCGCCAAGGACCTCATGAAGTACTGGATGCAACCCAAGGTCATGAACGACAACCTGAAGGTGGGCCTTGGACGCTGGGTGCCGGCGATGCCGCAGATCGTCAAGGATGACCCGTGGTGGCTCGATCCGGCGGACCCGCATCGCCCCCCCTATGTGACCGAGGCAGTGCTGGGGCCGACGACTTCGAACTACGAAGGGTTCAACCCCGCCTGGGGCCAGGTGAGCGCCGAGCAGCTCTGGGGGCAGGCGCATGCTGACGTCATCAAGAACGGCATGACGCCGGAACAGGCGATCGACAAGGCATTCAAGCGAGCGGAGGCGATCTTCTCGGCTGTCACGTTCTGACAGCCTCACGAGGGCCACATGAGCATAACCCAGCAGGCGCTTCCGGTTGGACGGCGCCTGACGACCGTTGCGATCAGGCGGCCCGCTCGACGCGGCGGCCTCTATGGCTCTGACCGTCTCTGGGCCGTCGCGTTCGCGCTGCCCTACGTCCTCATCTTCTTTGCGTTTGTCCTCTATCCCGTTGTCTACGGACTGTGGATGGGCAGCGATCCGGCGCTGTATCGCCAGCTCTTCGACGATCCGCGCTATCTGACGGCGGTCATCAATACGCTGTTGTACGTGGGCATCGGCGTGAACGCGAAGATGGCGTTGGCCTTCCTGCTGTCCGGCTTCTTCATGCGCAAGGGATGGTGGGTCAAAGCGGTTCTGGTCATCTTCATCCTGCCCTGGGCGACGCCGGCGCTTCCCGCCTACATGTCGATCCACTGGTTCCTGAACGGACAGTGGGGGATGCTGAACAATGTGCTGTATTTGCTGACCGGCATCGACGGACCGGTCTATTTGAACTCGCACTGGATGGGGCTAGGCGCCAACATCGGCGCATATATCTGGAAGAACCTGCCGTTCTGGACCTTGATCCTGCTGTCCGGTCGCATGGCGATCCCGCAGGAACTTTACGAAGCCGCCGCGGTCGACGGCGCGAGCGGCCTGCGTCGCCTGACCCATGTAACCCTGCCCCTGATGGCGAACCTGTATATCGTCTGCGTGCTACTCGATACCGTCTTCGCGCTCGGCGATTTCAATGCCACCTACTTCGTCTCCGGCGGGGGCCCGGCGATGTCGACGGAGGTGCTCGCCACGCTCGGCATTCGCTATGCCTATACGGTTTCCCTCCCCCGGCTCGGGGTGGCGGAGGTCATGACCGCCTTGCCGGTATTGATCCCCTTGATCTTCATCTTGATGCGCAAGCTGCGCATGTCGGAGCAGCAGCTGTGAGCGTCGCTCGCGCCCGGCATCTTCCGCCATGGCGCTACCGCGCGCGTCGCCGCGCCGTGGAAGCCGCCTGCATCTTGCTGGGCATCGTGCTGATCGTCTGGTCGCTGGCGCCGATCTACAACATGGCGGTCATCGCGCTTTCGAGCCACGACGCCATCTTCGCGGGCACGATCTGGCCGGAGAACCCGACGCTGGACAGCTTCTATGTCGTGTTCACCGAAGGCTTCTGGTACCTCGAACATTTCTGGCATCAGTTCGGCAACAGCTTTTTCGTCGGACTGATGACGATGTTCCTCACATTGCTGATCGGCTCGCTCGCCAGCTTCACCGTCGGACGGATGCGGCTTCGCAACGGCTGGCTGCTCACGAACGCCGCGCTGATGACCTATGTCATTCCGGCGTCGTTCCTGGCGATTCCGTTCTACAGGATCATGCAAATTTACGGACTGACCAACCATTTGTGGGCCGTGGTCGCCGCCATCACCACATTCGCCACGCCGTACGCGATCTTCATCTTCTCGCAGTACGGCAAATCGATCCCGATGGAGCTTGACGAGTCGGCGAGGATCGACGGGGCGAACCCGCTCCAGATCTATCTGTTTATCTACCTGCCGCTGATGGCGCCGGCGCTGGTCGCAGTCGGTACATATGCGCTGCTGCTCGCCTGGAACGAATATCTGTACAATTTCCTGATGCTCTCGACGCCAGACAGCATGACAGTCGCCGTCGCCCTGGCGCAGTTCCTGAACAGCGACGAATCGCCCTGGAACCTGATGATGGCGACGGCGATCGTATATGCGCTGCCGCCGCTGATGATTTACTACATGTTCCGCCGGAATATGGCGGCCGGCCTGACCATGGGCGGCGTGAAGGGATAGACTTGAAGGGATAGATTTGGGTCCGATTCCCTGCGGGGCACGATGAGCAGCACGCAGCAGGTTCTGCCGCCCCAGACTCCTGCACCTGCCGGCCAGGCCCGCCGTCCCCGCCGGCATTTCCGCCTGCAAGGCTCGGACATCGCCTGGGCAATCGCTTTCGTCATTCCCTATGCGGTGGTATTCGTGGCGTTCATCGCCTACCCCGTCGTGTTCGGCCTGTGGATGGGCAGCCGGCCGGCGCTTTACACCTTGTTGTTCTCCGACCCGCGCTACATCGACACACTCGTCAACACGCTGCTGTTCGTTTGCATCGGCGTGAACGTGAAGATGTTTCTTGCCTTTCTGCTCTCCGGCTTTTTTATGCAGCGACGCTGGTGGGTGCGGGCGCTCCTGGTCGTGTTCTTGCTGCCCTGGGCGCTGCCGGCGCTCTCCGTCTTCCTGTCGATCCATTACATGCTGGTGTCCCAATGGGGGCTCCTTGACAGCCTGTGGTCCGCGGTGACCGGCGCAGACGGCCCTCTGTTCCTGGTGTCACGAGGCATGGCAATGGCGGCTAACATTCTCGCCTATATCTGGAAGTGGCTGCCATTCTGGACACTGATATTCCTGAGCGCGCGGATGGCGATCCCCAAGGAAATCTATGAAGCGGCTGCGATCGATGGCGCCACCGGCATCCAGCAGACGGTCCATGTAACATTCCCGTTGATGGCCAATGTCTATCTTGTGGCGACGCTGCTCTCTGCGCTCTGGACGTTCGGTGATTTTCCGACCGTCCATTTCGTCTCTTCGGGTGCGCCCGCGCGCACCACGGACGTGCTGGCAACCTACGGCTTCCACCAGGCGTTCAGCTTTGGCCATCCGGAGCTGGGGGCGGCAGCTATGATGTCGGCTTTGCCGCTCGTCATCCCCGTCGTTATCCTCTTGATACGGCGCCTGCACAGGACCGGCGTGCAACTATGACCGGCCGACCCGTCATCAGCGGCGTGGCCGCCGCAGATCTCACCGCGCGCCGTCGTTACCGCAACGGACGGCGACTTGCCGGCGGCATCGCCGGTGCGGCCGTGGGCGTCGTACTGCTGATCTGGACGCTGCTACCGGTCTACAACATGGTCCTCATTGCGCTCGATGACGATGGCGACGAGTTCACCGGCAGCCTCTGGCCGCAAGATCCATCGTTGGACAGCTTCCGTGCGGTCTGGACGCAAGATCATTGGTATCTGGAACATTTCTGGCATCAGTTCGGCAACAGCATATTTCTCGGCGTAGCCACCATGGTGCTCACTATGGTCATCGGCTCGCTCGCCAGCTTTGCGATCGGGCGGATGCGGCTTCGCCGTGGCCAGCTAATTGGTGACGCCGCGCTACTTACCTACATTCTGCCGACGGCCATCCTGATCATACCGTTCGTCCATATCATGCATGCTTACGGGCTCTCCGACAGCCTCTGGGCGGTGATTGCTGCTTACGTCGCCTTCGCCACGCCGTACGCCGTCTTGATCCTGCACCAATACGGCAAGCTGCTGCCGATGGAGCTCGATGAGTGCGCCAAGATAGATGGTGCTTCACCTGTCCAGATCTATCTGCGCATCTACCTGCCACTGATGACACCGGCGCTCGTAGCGGTCGGCGTATATGCTTTGTTGCTGGCGTGGAACGACTACCTCTACCAGTTCATGCTGCTTTCATCGACGCGCAACATGACCGTGGCGGCGGCCATCGATCAGTTCTTCGACAGCGACGAGGCGCCATGGAACTATATGATGGCGGTCGCTCTGGTTTATTCCCTGCCGCCGATCGCGATTTACATTGCGTTGCGCCATTTCACGTCCTTTGACCGGGTGCGTAGCTAGCTCCGAGTCGAGGTTACCCCCGCGAGCTGACTGTTGAGGCTAGACCCGGGGCGTAAAGGGCCATGCCCGGACTCAGCGCAACCGCCAATTTAATCGCCTCTCCAGTGCCGAAAGCCAGCGGCTCGCATCTCAAAGCATCAGCCATCCGGCATAAATCGGCCATTTCGTGGCACGGGACACGGAAGATGTCGCAATTGGGGGTCATTTCCGGACTCAGCCACGACGTCCATTTTACCCCTATGAACCGATATCGCCAGCCTGACTGCTTACTTCCAGAAAGTGCCAACAGCGCCCGAACGCATGGCTCGGCTGAACGCACTGCACTTTCGCGACGCCGCCATCTATGCATAATCTCGGGCCAAAGAACAATAAATCACAAAGGGGGAAACCATGGGCGAAGTCGACGGCGCGACCCTGATTGCGCGGAGCCTCAAGCAGCAGGGCATCGATCACCTGTTCGGGATCGTTGGGTTTCCGGTCACCGCGATTGCCGTGGCGGCGCAGAAGGAAGGCGTCGCCTATCTCGGGGTGCGCAACGAGCAGAGCGCGGCCTATGCGGCGGCGGCCTACGGATATCTCACCGGCCGCCCCGGCGCCTGCCTCACCGTGACCGGTCCGGGCGTGGTGCACGGTCTGGCGGGTCTCGCCAATGCCCAGCAGAACTGCTGGCCCATGATCCTGATCGGCGGCGCCTCGGAAACCTACCGCGGCGGCATGGGTGCGTTCCAGGAGGAGCGACAGGTCCTGATCGCCTCGCCGTTCTGCAAATTCGCGCACGGCATCGAAAGCGTGCACCGCATCCCCTACTATGTCGAGATGGCAACCCGGAACGCGATCTACGGCCGCCCCGGCGCCACCTATCTCGACATGCCCGACGACATCATCAGGGGCAAATGCGACCTCGACAAGGTCGTCGAGGTCGAGCGCGTCGGCGAACCGCCGCGCATGGTGGCGCCGGCGGAAAACGTCGAGGCGGCGCTGAACCTGCTCGAACGGGCCGAGCGACCGCTCGTTATCCTCGGCAAGGGCATGGCGTGGTCGCGTGGCGAGGACGAGGTCCGCACCTTCCTCGAGCGCACGCAAGTGCCGTTCGTGCGCTCGCCGATGGGCAAGGGCGTCATGCCGGACGACCATCCGCTGTCGGCAAGCGCTGCCCGCACGCTGGCGCTGCAGCAGGCTGACGTGGTCTTCCTGATGGGCGCGCGGTTCAACTGGATCTTTCATTTCGGCCTGCCGCCGCGCTACGCGAAGGACGTCAAGATCATCCAGCTCGACATCTCACCCGAGGAGATCGGCCACAACAAGCCGACCGAAGTGGCGCTGGTAGGCGACGGCAAGGCCATCGTCAGCCAGCTCAACAAGGCGCTCGACAAGCGTCAGTGGTTCCATGCCAAGGACTCGCCGTGGCGGCAGGCGATTGCCAAAAAGACGACCGATAATGCGGCGCAAATCCGGCCGCAGGTCGATGACGATGCTGCGCCGGCCGGCTACTACCGCGCGTTGCGCGACGTCGCCGCCTGGATGCCACGGGACGCAATCCTGAGCGCCGAAGGCGCCGGCACCATGGATATCGGCCTGACGCAATTGCCGAGCTTCAACGCTCGGTCCTGCCTCAATGCCGGCACCTACGGCACGATGGGGGTCGGCCTCGGCCAGGCCATCGCCGCCTGTGTGGCGCATCCCGATCGGCCGGTGGTCCACCTCTCGGGCGATTCCGCGATCGGCTTTTCCGGCATGGAGATGGAAACACTGGTGCGCTACAACCTCCCGGCCAAGATCGTCGTCCTGAACAATGGCGGCATCGGTCCCGGCATGCCTCAGATCCCGGACAACCCGATGTTCAATCTCAAGCCCAACGCGTTGATTTATGGCGCGCGCTATGACCGGGTGATGGAAGCTTTCGGCGGCAAGGGATTCTTCGTCCAGGACCCGAAGGATATTCGCGGCGCCCTCGACGAGGCGATGAAATTTGACGGTCCCGCGCTGGTCAATGTCATGATCTCGCAGGGGTCGACCCGCAAGGCGCAGGACTTCGCCTGGCATAGCTGAGTGATGCATCAAAGCGCCGCAGCGGGGATGGCCCGCGGCGCGATACCGGGAGGGTTCGCCATGCAGGAACAGGTAAGGCAGCCGGACGCCGCGACCGGGGTTCAGCCGGCGCTCAAGGGGATCAAGGTGCTCGACCTCACCCAGTTCGAGGCGGGACCGTCCTGCACCGAGGCGCTGGCCTGGTTTGGGGCTGACGTCGTCAAGGTGGAGGAGCCCCATCGCGGCGAGCCGGGGCGCTGGGGATTGACCGATCGCCCCGACGCCGATTCGACCTATTTCATCTACTACAACCTCAACAAGCGCAGCGTGACCTGCAACCTCAAGAGCGAGGAAGGCAAGGCGCTGCTGAGGCGGATGATCGCCAAGGCAGATATCCTGATCGAGAACATGGCGCCGGGCACCTTCGCGCGCCTTGGCTTCGACTATCCGCGGCTGAGCGAGATCAATCCGCGATTGATCTTCGCCCAGGTCAAGGGGTTTGCGCCGGAGAGCGAGCACGCGAACTATCTCGCCTTCGACATGATCGCGCAGGCGATGGGCGGCACCATGGGGGTGAACGGCTTTCCGGACCAGCCGGCGGTCCGGCCGGGTTCGACCGTCGGCGATACCGGCACCGGCATGCTCTGCGCCATGGGCATTCTCGCAGCGCTCTATCAGCGCATGACAACCGGCCGCGGCCAGCACATCCAGATCGCCATGCGCGACGCGATGCTGAACTATTGCCGCACGCCGATGAGCCGCCAGGCCGCCCGCAAGGACCAGCTGCCGCGCGGCGGCAACGGGGTGTTCGGCACCGCGCCCGGAGGGCTCTATAAATGCGCGCCGGGCGGGCTCGACGACCTGTGCTACATCTTTGCCTCGCGGGGTAACCCGGAGCATTGGCAGCGTCTGGTGAAGGCGATCGGCCGCGAGGATCTGCTCAACGATCCGCGGATGGCCGATGGCATCACCCGCTTCCAGAACCGTGAGGCCGTGGATGCGGCCATCACCGAATGGACGTCGCAGCGCACCAAGCATGAGGTGACCCGGATCATCGCCGGCGCCGGCGTTCCCTGCGGCGCCCTTATGACCACGCTCGAGCTCATGCACGACCCGGATCTGCACAAGCGCGGGATGATGCAAACGATCGAGCATCCGGTGCGCGGGCCGGTCATCGTGGCCGGTTGGCCGCTGCGGATGTCGGACACCAAGGTGCCGCTGAAATGCGCCCCGATTCTCGGCGCGGATTGCGAGGCGATCTATGGCGAGTGGCTCGGCTGCTCGCCCGACGAGGTCCGGGAGATGCGGCAAGGCAAGGTGATCTGAGGGCCGCGACCCTGCGGTGCAAAAAGGCCCTCTCTGGACCGCTACGCGGGCCAAGCCGACACTGCTTGTCGCGAAAGTGCCTGTCAGACGACGGGTGAACTCCCGCCGTCGACATTGAGGGCCGTTCCCGTGACATAGGAGCCGGCATCGGAGGCCAGAAAGCAGGCGACCTTGGCGAATTCTTCGGCCTTTCCCATGCGCCCCAGCGGAATCGCCTTGGCGCGCTGCGCCATGAAATCCGCATAGGGTACGTTGGCCTTGGCCGCCGCCTGGACGTGCTGGTCGGAGTCGATCAGGCCCACCAGCAGCGCGTTGACCAGGATGTTGAAAGCAGCGCCCTCGCCGGCCAGCACCTTGGTCAGTGCCATGCCGGCGGCGCGCGAGATCGAGGTTGGCGCGCTGCCAGCGCGCGGCGCCTTGGCGCCAATATTGAGGACGTTGATGACACGGCCCCAGTGCCGCTCCTTCATCTGCGGCCATGCCAACCGGGTCAACCGGATCGCGGCGAAAAGTTTCTGATCGAGATCTTCCTGCATCCGCTCGTCGGTCAACGTCTCGAACGCGCCAGAGCGCGATACGCCGGCGTTGTTGACGAGAATGTCGACCTGCCCGAACGCCTTCGTCGCTTCAGCATGGATACGTTCGATGTCGGCGGCCTTGGCCACATCGCCGGCGACCGTAATGATGCGGCCGCGCGCGTTGCCGCCGGACGCGGTCGCCGCGCCGTCCGAAATGGCTTTGGCTGCGGACTCCAGCGCTTCCGGGCCGCGGGCCGCGATCACGACGTTGGCGCCGGACGCGACGAACTGGGTGGCGATGGCAAGGCCGAGCCCCTTGCTGCCGCCGGTCACAATCGCCGAACGGCCGTGAAGCGAGATTTCCATGGTGGTTTCCCCGATCTACTGCTCAGACTACAGCTCAGCTCTCTCGGTCTTACAAGAGCCACGACTCGTAACGGATCTCTTGGTTAAAGGTCTTTGCTGCGGCGCAAAAGCTGATCACCAACGACCGTGTGGCTCGTTATCTTGAGCAGTACCAGCCGGAGCCATTCACTGAGTTTCAGAAGATCGCCGAGATGACGTCATCGCTTCCAAGCGAGGCGGCTTAAGACGCCCAGAAGCGCGGGGACCGCGGAAGGCTTTTCTAGAGAAGTGCAGGCAACGTTGGCGTCCATCGCAGCGGTGAGCTTGATGGCGGGACCGGAGCACGGCTGGATCATCCCATTACCGGACCTCAGCCAGGTCAAAATTCCGCGCTGCGGCGAGCCCTGATTGATACCCCAACCCGCTGGCCAGCAGCCGTGAGATTTCCGCTAGACGAAACCGCCGACGCAGGTGACAGTCGACGCCGGCATCTGCGAGGGCAAGACGATGATCACGAAATTCGATAGCTCCTATTACGGAACAGTCGACATGGAGAATCTCGGGTACGCCGGCACCCCGATCAACGAGCGCCGCTATTCGCAAGCGGAATTGGGCGGCGCGCTGCACAAGGTCGTCGAGTACGCCAAGTGCATGGATGAGCGCGGCTACGACACGTTCTGGATGGCCGAGCACCATTTCCAGCCGGAAGGCACAGAACTGATCCCGAATCTGCTGATGATGGCGATGCACTTGTGCGGGGTGACGAAGAACCTGCGCATGGGCTGCGGCTTCAATGTCGTGCCGATGTGGCACCCGTTGCGCCTCGCGGAAGACTATGCGATGGCCGACATCCTGACCGGTGGCCGCGTGATCTTCGGTGTCGCGCGCGGCTATCACACCCGCGAGGTCGAGACGTTCGGTGCGCCGCTGCTCGACCAGCAGGCCAACCGCGAATTGTTCGAGGAAGGCGTCGATGTCCTGTTCAAGGCGTTCGAGGGCAAGCCGTTCTCGCACAAGGGCAAGTACTATACGATCCCGCCGGAGGTGCCGTATCGCGGCTATACGCTGAAAGAGATCACGCTGGTGCCGGCGCCGGAGCGCCTGCCGGTCGAATGCTGGCAGCCGATCCAGAGCGGCTCGGAGCAGGCCTTCGACTTCATGGCCAAGCACGGGATCAGCGGCATCATCGGCGGCGGCTCGGCCGAGGGCGGCGCCGTCGAGCGGCACATGCTCGGCTTCCAGGCCGCCTATGCGCGCCGCGGCATCGAACTCGGATTAGGCGAGCGGCTTGCGCTGGGTTTCCAGTTTCACATCGCAAAGAGCCGCGAAGACGGCATGCGAGAGGCGGCCAAACACTACGAGGAGAACATGAAGATGTTTGGCGAGTTGCGCCTCGTGCGGGCGCTGACCGACGAGCAGATCGCCGCGATGCGCGATCCACGGCTCGCGGCCACGACGAAATTGCCGAGCGTCGAGGACGCAGTGAGGTCCGGCGGCTTCCTGACCGGTACGCCCGCCGACATCATCGAGCAATTGAAGGCCGTTGAAAAGCGCTATCCGGGCGTCGACCGGGTGGTGTGCGCCACGCCGCTGGGGACCCCGCTCGAGGCGCAGCTGGAAGACCTGGATCGATTCGCCAAGGAGGTCATGCCCGCCTTCCGCCCGGCCAAGGTCGCCACAGCGGCGGAATAGTAGCGCGCAGGCGGCGCGCTCGCGAATGGCCCCGCGCTCGACGCCGTCAGTCACGGCGCGATCGGCGGCCGCTCCAATGTCCACTCATTCCTCAACAGCGACACAAAAGCGGACATCGCTGGAGGTCGCCGATGGGCCAAGAGTAGACATATCCCGGGCTCCCGAACGACGATAGAAATTTAGGGCAGCGGTGACGCTCTGCCTTTAAGAGTTGGTTCTTGACGGGGCGAAAGTTACTATCAACCAAATACGTCGCACGCGCGCGTGGAGAAGGCAAAATGGCGGGCTGTCCCATTTTCCGCATCATGGGAGTTTCACTCGTCATGATTGCCGCCACTCATGGCCACGGTATTGCGCAATCCGTTGCAGATCCGAAGCTTGAAGAGGCGAAGAAGGCGTTTGCTGCTGCAAGGAATGATGTTGAACGCGCTGATGCTCTGCTAAGGATGGGTGGCGAGCAAATGCTGGTTCTTGACAATTTGGCAGCCGCCCAGTCCTCATTTCAAAAGTGCGTGGACATGCTGCGGCCGTCGAGCCGAACTTCCGCGCAATCGCAGCTGTACCTTGTCAAGTGTCTGGGGGAGCTGGGCCTTGTTCGTAACTTGCAGCACAACACGAAGGACGCTTTGAGCATCCGGCAGGAACAGGTATCCATTGCACGCCGCATGTTGCCTGCTCTGCGGGATCCTAGTGAATGGCAGGATCTCCTGCTCAGCAGCCTAGAAGACTTGACCCTCACTTATTTCGATCTTGGAGACAATCGAGCTGCCAGTTCATCCGCAAGCGATGCCGTTCAAACCGCTCGCGAGATTGCTGCACAAAGACCAGACTCTGGTAGAGCGCAGTACCGCCTGACAGAGACTCTCGGACTGCAAGGAAAGGCGATGGTCCTATTGAGCGATTCGGCTGGTGCAGAAAAGTGCTTTAATGAAAACTTGCAAATCCTTGAACCACTTGCGGCGGCTAATCCCAATTGGTTCGAGGCAAATTATGACTACATTCAAATGCTGATATGGAAGGGTGAAAATTCTCGTGATACTACGTTCTTTCAAAAAGCTCTTGACCTCGCCCTTGCAATGCAGAGAAGCGGAATCCTGCCGGGACAAGATTACAATCTGATCGCCAATCTGAAGAAGCGCTTAAATCAAAAATAGACTGCGTGGCTTCGAACATAACACGACTTTGACGCGTCGCTTCGACGGATCATTGATGGCGGACGATCAACTTTGCGCCTTCCTCCACTTTTGTTTCTGTATATTCGTACAAGCTTTGAGCTGTGGAGGCTTTCTGTATTTTATTGCTCAAAGCGACCTGGAGGCGTCCCTTATCGGAAGGACTCTGGGCTGTAGCAAGTTCTACTTGTGCCTGGCGTATCGCATCTTGAGTTTCCAGCCACGCCGCTTTTGCGTGCTGCTCGTCGAGCAGTAGTTTTGCAAGCTCTGGTTTTTTCTGCATCGCCTTCAGTACCGCTTCAGATACGTTGCCGGAGCCGCGAGGATTGGCCCCAAGCTTGATGGCTCCGAGTGGTGCGCCTGGCACACAGCCGGGTTGGCCGTCGTAACAGACCCCACTGCCGTTGCTTTGGAACACCGAATCGAGCTGAGTACTGGCGGCAGCCGCGCGAAAGACCTCAGCGCGTTGCGCGGGCATTGTTACGGTGCTCGAAGCCGCTCCGACATTGAGGTATATCCCGCCGGTGATTTCGACTTCAAAATTCGTTGCAACGCCTGTTCCTACACTCGCTGCCTCCATCACGGTCTCTGCCTGGGCAGGCGGTTCGTACGATTTGTCGATCGGCGCGCTGATGACAACCCCGTCGCTCTTCAGATACCGCACAGCGGCAAGAATCTTATACAACTCACGGACCATCCAGAGCGGCTCGATTTGCTCGGCATAATCGTCAAAGTGAAGTGTGAGAAAATCACTGTATGCCACCTCTCCTGGGGTGGGCGCTTGACTGACAATCCCCGGCGCAAATCGAATGGCACATTTGGCATCCTCGAATGAAATGACCCTTTTGTCCGATGAGAGGGAGAGCTTGATCAACGTTGGTCGAATGTTAACTGCGATTATGCGATTGTCGTAGTGGCCCGATCGCAAGTCCCGTTCTATCCTGCTTTGATGGAAGGGGAGAACGCTCCCGAGCCCATTTCCTGTCGTGGTGACGCGCTTTAGTGCCACATCCCCTTCTAAAACGATCCGCGCGAGCTGAGTATTTGGGTCAATGCCATTAAATCGCGGCTCGGTACGGATCCAAACTCCGGCCATTCGCGCTGCCAACCCTGGTGGAAGGAGGAAAACGTTTCCCTTTGTCGTTTGGAATCGAATGGCCGCGTCATCAAGCATGTGGAGCCAGCCGTCGTAGCTTATGATGCCTTCTTCTTGCATCCGCCGACCAACTGCTTTCAAGTCGTCTGCTGTGTTTATTTCGCTCAGAATACCGGAGCGTTGGTGCTCATCAAATCCACGCGATGCGAGAAACCGGCTTACAGCACCGCGCTCTTCTTTGATGGCCTGGTTCAGCAATGAGTCAAGAAATTCTCGACGAGCATCACTATCTTCCAACAACAGAGCCTGGCTGCTTTTGCGGTTCATTCGTTTCTCGACAGTGGACCATTCCGCGGAGAAATTAGACGCTGGCTCGAGGCTGAAGCCGAGATCGGGTTGTTCCTTTTCATCGGGCAACAGAAACGCATCGGCAAATAGCTCACGATAGGGAATGGCTTCACGTGGGCCGCGCGGATTGTAGATTCCAAACAACTGGATGCTGCGACGGTCTTCTGAAACCACCAGCGAGGTAAGCTGGTTGAATGGCCGATCGCTCGGTTGCGCGCTCGCTTGCGCGGGCGCCAATGTTAGTAGCCCGAGAACAAATGTTCGACCGAGCGTCTTTCCGTTGCCCACAATGGCCACCTCCGAGGTACGATCTCGAAGGCATCTCATCGCCTTCAATACCGACGTTACGGCAAGGGAACTGATCACGACCATAGCCTTTTGTCCCTGATTGACGCTTGCGTCGAAAGGCCGGAAGCTGGCGTCATGGCGCGAGCGTCCGGCCAATTACTATGTCTGAGGTTGTTGTCGCCACCTCAATTCTTCGAACAGAGATTGATCCCGTCGCGATAAGCCTGTTCTCTTCCGGAGACGCACGCATCGCGTTGCGGCTTGCAGGTCGAATAGACTTGGTCCGCACGCTCACCACAGTTCAGCAGGCCGGCGGCGATACTAGCCGGGCTTGGCGCCATCGCCGTCACAACGAGGCCGGCGGCACAATAAGCAACTGGCCGGTCAGCGCCGCGCTCGACCATGCAATCGATGAAGCCGGAGCGACAGCTCTGGAGCGCTTCCGTCCTCAGCTTATCTTGAAAATCGAGGCACTGCGCGCGAGTCATCGCCCGCATCGACGAGCCTGGGTCCGGTCGCATCGAGATTTCCACGCATTTGCCATTGCGTGGCTCCCAGCCCGCGGCCCTGTTACAGACACATGCGCCGCCGGACGACGGGCGAATCCAGCCAGTCTTGCACGTGCAAACGCAGACGGCGTCTTTGCCTCGATTTCGAAACTCGCCAACCTGCTCGTTCGAGGCGGAGCACGCCCGCTCGCAGTCAGCCCTAGTTATCTGTTGCGCCGAAACGTTTTGCGGGCCGACTACGACCGCCAGGACGGCGAAAAACGCCCAGAGAACCCGTTTCGAGCGCGCGACACGACCAATTCCGTTAGGAGTACCTGACATTTGTCTTACTGCGTTCGGACGACGCGGAAACCGCTGATTTCGTCCCGAATGTGAGAATCAAATCCACGTCGGAAGGCCGCCCGCACGTTTGAAGGATTGCCCCTCCATGAGCCGCCGCGGAGCACGCCATATTTGCAGCCAGGCTCCGCCCAGGCGGAGCCGTCGCTGGGTGCCCCGCCATAGTCCTGATGGAAGCAATCTTCGGTCCATTGCCAGACGTTCCCGAGCATATCGAAGAGACCGAAAGAATTCGGCTTGAAGGAGCCTACGGGCGCCGTCTGCACGTACCCATCGCGACACTGGAAGACCACATCGTCAGCCTTAGACCAATGCATTGCCTCGGCTCCGGTCAAATCAGCCACGTTTGCAAAGTCGCACGCACGGCTCGCATCTTCGCCCCAAAATCTAGACGCGGTGGTACCCGCACGAGCCGCGTATTCCCACTCCGCTTCCGATGGCAAACGATACGAGTGGCCCGTTTTCCGGCTGAGCCATTGTGCGTATTGGTGTGCGTCCTCCAGCCCGATGCAGACCGCTGGATCACGCTCGGTTTGCTTGTATCCGGGATCTCGCCAGCTGTTCGACTGGCCAAGTTTCCACTTCTCGGAGACATTGACCCAGCATCCTTTTGCATCGTAGGCGGTCTCAGACGCAAACGCCGCGAACTCCTGTCGCGTGACCGGGTATCGCCCGATTGCAAAGGGATGCGCGATGGTCACGCGATGCTGCGGTTGTTCACGTTGCACAGACTCGACACGATCCCAGGTCTTGAGTTCTGTCGGAGATGCACCCATCATCAATGACCCGGCCGCTATGTCGACCATTGACGGGCATTGAGCGCAGTCCTTGTACTCTTCTGCGCTGGCAATCGGCGCCCACAGAATGAGCAAACCAAGAGCCACTGCCATTGGCGAAGAGTTAGGCGAACGCATTATCCCAGCAGTCAGCTTCAGCGTGGGAGCGATGCACGCCACTTCGAACCTCCCGGTTTAAATGGAATTTGATCACACTTTGGTTTCAACCAGTGGGCGGTCATTTTGAATTCTTGACCCGACCATGCGTACTCTCTGCTCTCACCACAATCTCCAATGCCTCTGTAGTAGAAGACAGAGCGGATGCTGTGTCGTGCGCCGTCGTACTCGACATTGAACAGCGTATCGGCATCCTTCCAGCGCTTCGTGTCAGGGTCCAAGTCCAAAAAGCGAAGATGTCTCGATGCCTCCGGATGGGTAGAATCCAGGATGAACAGGATGCTGGGCTGATTGTAGGCGGCGATCCAGCATGGAACGACTACCAGCTTCAGATCACCCTCGACATCAAAAGACTCGGGCTTCTGAAGCTCGCTGGCGGCAGGCACACAATCGGCCTGGTTCATAGCCGGCGCCAGAATGCTCTGTGGAAGTTCGGCAGCGCTCAACGCGCTGACGCTCGCGGCGGAAATCAAGGCCGGCCAAATAGCAGATAACCGCATGCCCACCCCCTTTGATCTGCAACCGAAAGATAGCACAGCCGGCCGGTTCTCCAAGAGCCTGTTCCGGCTGAACTCCAATATCCGATGATCGGTTTGGCCATTGTTGCGGGGCGGCCGTGCAGCGCTCAAATCGGCTAGGGTACCGAAATCAAGATGGGTTCAGGCGCGATCATCGCGCGCCACGCCGCACGAGGTCGCGGCGCCGAGTTGCATCGCACTCTAGGCCGCCGACGCCGAAGCTCTGCGCCGATTTATCATGCCCCCGGCTCTCCGTTCCTGCCCAAGACAACACGGCTCAAGTTTAATCCCCGCGGCGGCGTGTCATGCGCGCCAATCATCATTCCGCTTGACATAGCTCTTACGAACACCCTTAGACGACGCCCTCCTGGCGGAGGCGTTTCGCTTCGTCAGGCTCGACTCCGCACAGGGATTCAAGCAGCACGTCGGTGTGCTCGCCCAGCAGCGGCGGACGGCTGACCGCGACGGGTGAATCCGACAGTTTGATCGGGCAGCCGACCGTCTGATAGGTGCCGCGGGTCGGGTAGTCCACGTCGACGATCATCTCGCGCGCCTTGAGATGCGGATCGGCCAGCACCTCGCCGGTGTCCTGGCAGGCGCCGCAGGGAACACCCGCATCCCCCATCAGGCGCATGACTTCGTGCTTGCCGCGCTGGCGCGTCCACGCCTCGACGATGGCATCGAGGTCTGCGCGATTATCCCAGCGCGCTTCCGCGGTTTTGAAGCGCGCGTCCTCGGTCAACTCCGGCTGCCCCAGCACCTTCGCCACCGCCGGCCACATCTGCGGCTGCGCGTAGAGGAAGACGTAGTCATTCGGGCCACCCGGCGCGCAGGGATAGGTCGTGCCCGGCACGTTGCGCCCGAGCTGATTGCCGTTCCGCGGCATCGGACGGCCGAAGCGCTGGTGGTCGCGCAGGCTCACCCGCACCAGATTGACGACCGCATCCTGCATGGACACCTCGACCTGCTGGCCGCGGCCGGTCGCATGGCGCTGCTGCAGCGCGGCCAAAATGCCGATCGCCATGTGCATGCCGGTGCCGGAATCCCCGATCGCCGGATAGATATAGGTCGGCGGATTTTCGGGGAAGCCGGTGACGCTCATCGCTCCGCCCATGGCCTGTGCAATCGGCTCGAAGCTCTTGAATCCGCTGTAGGGCCCGTAGGTGCCGAAGCCCTTGATGGTGGCGTAAATCAGTCGCGGATTAATCTTGGCCAGCGCTGCGTAGCCGAGCCCGAGGCGATCGAGCGCGCCCGGCCCGAAATTCTCCACCAGCACGTCCGACTGGGCGATGACCTTCTGGAACAGATCCTTGCCGACGTCGGTCTTGAGATTCAGCGTCAGGCTGCGCTTGTTGGCATTGAGGATCAGGAAGAATAGGCTGTCGCTGTTCTTCAGGTCGCGCATGTTCACCCGCGCGATGTCGCCGTCCTTGGGCTCCTCGAGCTTGATCACGTCGGCACCGAGGAAGCCGAGAATCTGCGTGCAGGCGGGCCCCGCCTGATTGTGCGTCATGTCGATGATGCGGATACCTGACAGGGCCTTGTCCATGGTCGCGCTCCGGATGAACGGAATGGGATGATCGAGTATTAGCGGCTAGGGCCGATTAGGATAGCGTAATTCATGAGGAGTGCCATGTCGAACGCCGACTCTTCGCTGGCGAAGCCGAGCCAGGTCGTGCAGTATCGCCGCGATTGAAAGTCGTCGCGCGGCGGACCGTCACGTGTTGTCAGACCACGAACGCAGATTCCTGATGACGCGACGGGTCGGGCATCTTGCCACGGCCGATAGCCAGGCCGTTCCCCATGTCGTGCCGGTGTGCTTTACGATTTCGCAAGGCACCCTTTACATCACCATCGACGAGAAGCCGAAGCGCGTGGCTGGACCAGCACTCAAGCGCATCCGCAATATCGAGCGCAACCCGATGGTCGCTATCGTGGTTGATCGGTATCACGAAGACTGGACCCGCCTTGGGTGGGTGATGTTGCGTGGACGGGCCGAGATCCTGCGCGCCGGGACGGAACACGATCGCGCGCAGGAGTTGCTATGCTCTCGGTACCGTCAATTGGCGGCTATGCAAATTGCAGAACTGCCCGTCGTTGCGGTCCGCCTGGAGCGGGTGACAAGCTGGGGCAACCTGGCCGTGGGCGAGGACGAGGTCGACTATGATGGTCGAGCGTAGAGGCCGTTGCGACCTTAGTGGCGTAAGTCCCGGTCGTCGCATTCTGGGATACTGTAATCCGGTCGACGCACGACGCTCGACAAGCCGTCGCGGCGATGAGAGGCCGCATTGCGATGAACAGCGGTACCTCCGCTCGTTTCTCTGATAGGGTTGAAGGAAACGCCCGGATGTATGCAACCATCACGGCGGTCGCGCGTAATGAGGCCTGCTTTAACCGTAGGAGCACTGAACATGCATGTCGGGCTTACGATGTTTCCCACGGATTACTCGATTTCGCCGCACGAACTCGCCATGGCGGCGGAGGCACGAGGTTACGAGTCGTTGTGGTTGCCGGAGCACAGTCACATTCCCACCAGTCGCAAATCGCCGTGGCCTGGCGGCGCCGAGCTGCCGAAGTACTATTACGATAGCTACGATCCGTTCGTCTCGCTGGCCGCTGCCGCCGCGGTAACGAAAACCATCAAGCTTGCGACCGGGATATGTCTTGTCGTCGAGCGTGACCCGATCCACACCGCCAAGGAGGTATCGACCCTCGACCGGCTTTCCTCGGGCCGGTTCATTTTCGGCATTGGCGCGGGTTGGAACGAGGAGGAGATGGCCAATCACGGCACTGCGTTTGCAACCCGCTTCAAGCTGATGCGTGAGCGGATCGAGGCGATGAAGCAAATCTGGACGCAGTCGACGGCGGCGTTCGACGGCGAACTCGTCAAGTTCGAACCCATGATGCAGTGGCCCAAACCCGTTCAAAAGCCTCACCCGCCCATCGTTGTGGGGGGCGCATTCCCCCATGCAGCAAAGCGGGCGATCGCCTACGGCGACGGCTGGATTCCGATTGGCGGGCGCGCGCTGGATCCGCTCGAGGTGCTGCCGCAATTCCATCAAATGGCAAGGGACGCCGGCCGCGATCCCGCGTCGCTCTCCTTCAACGTCTTCGGCGCGCCCCGAGACCTGGAGGTGCTAAAGCGCTACCGTGACGCCGGCGTTGATCGAGTGGTCCTGATGCTTCCGCCCAAGCCCCGGGACGCGATCTTGCCCATTCTGGACGAAGGCGCCGCCCTTGTGACGGCTCTCTAGAGGGTCTCTCGGTCCGTGATCACCCCTGGAAGCGGACATCGCGCCTTTGGCCGTTTCGAGTGGCGGAGAGCCCAACATGAAGACAACGAGGAGTTGACGGAGGAAACGAATGGATTTCGGCATCGCCCTGCCAACGGCCGCAGATTCCTGGAGGATCACCAAGGAAGCCGAAGAACTCGGCTTCACCCATGCTTGGTTCTACGACACTCAGATGCTGAGCGCCGATTGCTTCGTCGCCATGGGCGCGGCGGCCGTGAATACCAGGCGCATCCGCCTCGGCACCGGCGTGCTGGTGCCTTCGAACCGCATTGCCCCGGTCGCCGCCAATGCGCTGGCGACACTGAACCAGCTCGCGCCGGGCCGCATCGACTTCGGCGTCGGCACGGGCTTCACTGCGCGGCGAGCGATGGGCTTTGGCGCGATCAAGGTAAAGGACATGGAGACCTACATCCACCAGGTCTACGGCCTGCTGCGCCGCGAGACGGTCGAGTTCGAGATGGAAGGGCAGAAGAAAAAGATTCGTTTCCTCAATCCCGAGCTGCCTCTGTTCAACACCGAGGATCCGATCGCGCTCCATCTCTCGGCCTTCGGGCCGCGCACCCAGGCGCTGACAGCCAGGCTCAAGGCGGGCTGGATCAACTTCGTCGGCAATGTCGAGAACGGTATCAAGGAAGTCGAGGCCATGCGCGACGCCTGGTCGAAAGCCGGCCATGCGATGGGCGATCTTCGGGCGACGGCGTTTGCGCTAGGCTGCGTGCTGAAAGACGGTGAACCCGCTGATTCCGAACGTGCGATGGCACAAGCGGGCCCGCGCGCGGCAGTTATGCTGCATCGCGCGGCGGATGAGGCGCTGGCCGGACTGGCGCCAGGTGTGACGATGGTGTCCAGGACCAGGCCCGAGATACAAGGCTATGTCGACCTGGCGCGCGACTTCGAGCCCAAGGATGCGCCCTACCTGCAGAACCATCGCGGGCACTTGATGTTCGTAAAGCCCGAGGAGAAGCACTTCGTGAGCGCCGAGTTAATCAGCGCCACCTCTTTTGCGGCAAGCGAGGCCGAGATCAAGCAGCGCATCGAGGCGCTGCGCAGCGCGGGCTACACGCAGTTCACCATACAGCTCGTGCCCGGACATGAACACGCGCTGGCTGACTGGGCGCGCATCCGAAAAGCGTTCGCCTAAGGTGCTTAAGGCCTGAGTCGGCGAAAGGCTGGATCGTTTCGTTCCCTCCGCCGCCACCTGGGCTCGACAGGGTTCCGAAACCTGCCCTACGTGTCGGCAAGGCAGGCTTGAAATGGAGTAGGGCGATGGGGAACCGGATGGAGGCAGAGTCTTACGACTATATCGTGACCGGCGCCGGGTCTGCCGGCTGTGCGGTGGCAGCGCGGCTTTCGGAGACGGGGCGCCACCGGGTGCTCCTGCTCGAAGCGGGCGGGCGCGACAGCTCACCATGGATACACATTCCAGTCGGCTATTACCGGCTCTTCACACACAAAACCTACAATTGGAGGTTCGAGAGTGAGCCCGTTGCCGGCCTCAACGGTCGCACCTCCTACCAGCCGCGTGGCAGAATGCTCGGCGGGACGAGTTCGCTTAACGGCATGGTCTATATGCGCGGGACGGCGGCCGACTATGATGGCTGGCGTCAGCTCGGCTGTGTCGGCTGGGACTACGAAAGCGTTCTGACTTTCTTCCGCAAGGCCGAAAACCAGGAGCGGGGTGAGGACGAGTTCCACGGCGTCGGTGGCCCGCTCAATGTAACCGATGCACACTACAAGCACGAAATCATTGATGCGATCATCGAAGCGGCCGTCCAGGCCGGTATTCCGCGCAATCGCGACTTCAACGGTGCGACGCAGGAAGGCGCCGGATACTATCAGGCAACGGTCGGCAAGGGGCGCCGATGGAGCGCCGCGACCGCCTATCTGAAGCCGGCTAGAGGGCGCCGGAATCTGGTGGTCAAGCCGAACGCGCATGCGACACGAATCGTCATCGAGAACGGCCGCGCCGTTGGCGTCGAGTTCCGCACGTCCGGCGGCATGGAGATCGCCAGAGCCAAGGGCGAGGTGATTGTCTCCGGCGGCGTTTACGGCTCGCCGCAACTGCTGCTGTTGTCCGGCATCGGACCGGGTGGCCATCTGAACGAGATGGGTATCGAGGTCACGCACGACCTCGCTCCGGTCGGCGCCAACCTGCACGACCACTTTAATTCGTATGTCGCCTGGCGCTCGACCAAGACCGGCACCTTCAACGAGCTCCATCGCTCGCCACTCCGAAAGCTTGCGGCCGGCGCCAGATACCTGGTTGGACGAGATGGGCCGATGACAGCCATCGCCACGCACGCCGGCATCCTGACCCGCACGGACCCCCGCTTCGATCGTCCCGATCTCCAGATCAATACGTATCTCTGGTCGATCGAGACCCGAGACCGCAGCGGCATGCACCCTCATAAATGGCCGGGGTTCAGCATGTCTCCCGTTCACTTGCGTCCGGAAGGTCGCGGGCTGGTGAGCCTCGCAAGCCGCGACCCGTTCGCCCCGCCGAAGATCGAGTTCAAGTTCATGGAGACCGCACATGACGTCGATGCCATGATCCGCGGCGTTCGGCTGGCGCGAAAGCTCGCGGAACAGCCAGCGCTCAAGCCATATATCGCGGAAGAGGTGGTGCCGGGGCCCGCCGTCCGATCGGACGAGCAACTCATTGAGGACATCCGCAATCGCGGCGTCTCGAACCTGCATCCTGTCGGCACCTGCAGGATGGGCACGGGTCGCGACGCGGTCGTGGATCCCCGTCTGCGGGTACATGGGATTCGAGGGCTGCGCGTTGCCGATGCCTCCATCATGCCTCTGGTTGTCGGCGGCAACACCAATGCTCCTTCGATCATGATCGGCGAGAAATGCGCAGCCATGATCCTGGAGGATGCCTGATTTTTTTCCCACAGTGGGCGCAACTTGCTGACGGCTTTGACCCCGCGCCACCAGCTTGGCATTTGATTCAAGGCCGTTTCATTCGGATATGAGAAATTGTGGAATTTTCGCATCGTGCCACAACAACATTTGGCTTCCAGGCTGACTAGACTAGGCGGTTAGGTAGATTTGGACTGGGCGAGCTAGAAAAGCGATCCATTGAACGCGGCCGGGGGGCAACAAATGTCCGATGATCTGAAATTCACGGTCTAACGCCCACCGGCCTATGGCGAATTGACTGACGTCCTGCCCGGACTGTTTTGGGTGCGCCTGCCGGTACCGACGCCGCCAAATCACGTCAATTGCTGGCTGCTCGACAACGGACCCGGATGGACGCTGGTCGACTGCGGCATGAACACCGACGATATTTTTGAGATCTGGGACAAGCTATGGCGAGGGCTGCTGCGCAGCCGCCCATTGCAGAACCTCACCGTGACCCATGCGCATGTTGATCACTTCGGCTTCGCCGGATACCTGGTGAAGGAATCGAAATGCACGGTGCGTCTGCCGTTGGCCGAATGGCTCAGCGGTTGGATGACGTGGCATGAGCGCGAGGAGGGAGCGAACGAACTGTTTGCCTCTTTCATGAAAAGAAATGGTGCGTCGGACGATGACGTCGCCAGGGTCATGGAAGCCCAGCGCCGGTCGAAATACCTTGGCCTGCGACCGCCGCGCGAATTCGTTCGCATCCGGGACGGTGACGTTGTCGCGATGGGACAGCGCGAGTGGCGGGTGATCACGGCAGGCGGGCATTCGCCCGAACATGCGTTGTTCTATTGCGAGACGGACAAGATCCTGATCGCAGGCGATCAGATCCTATCACACATGACGCCGTCGGTGATGGTGCCGTTGACGCAGCCGGACGCCAATCCGATGAAGGAGTATCTGGATTCGCTGGCGCGGCTCGAGGCGCTGCCCCCGGATACGCTGGTGCTGCCGTCGCACGGCTTGCCATTTCGCGCACTACACAGACGACTTGTTCAGCTCCGCGAGCATCATCTGGCGCGGCTCGACGACGTGGTATCCGTTATCGCCGGCCAAACCACCGCGTTTGCGATTGCACAGGAAGTGTTTCCGCGTGCGCTCTACGACAATCCCCGCCAGGCGTTTGGCGAGGCGCTTGCACATCTCAACATGCTTGCTTCGACCGGGAGATTGACGCGCGATGTCGGCGCTACTGGCGCAATCACCTTCACACCTGCATAGGTCTCGCCTTACACCCGACCTGCCAGAAACGCTGGACGGCGCCGCCTCGGACAGGGTCGACCGGCACCCGAGCCGAATCGGGAGTCCGAAGCTCACATGAGAAATCGCTGCCGTTACTGGGCTCCCTCGCCCGCGAGATCACCCGGAGAATACGGCGCCTCTGCCAAGCTGGCGGAGGGAGAGGAACTGGGATCGAACCTTCTCCGCGTAACCGAGAGTAGTCTTGAGGCCCCAGGGGATCAAATTCGCGTGGAGGCGATCGGAAGTCGGGTGCAGCCGCCTAAACGGCCCAAAAGCGCCGCTCCAGCCAGTTGGCCGGCCAACTGGGCCCAGCGAACTCATTCCCGACCTGTGCCGCGCACCTGCCGCGCCCCTGATTGACCAAATCGCCCAGCCGGGCTCGGACCTAGCTAGGCACCGGATCATCCACATGCGGCTCCCCGAAGGCCGCCGCCAACTCAACCATTTAGCTCTCCCCCCCTTTCGGGCTAGAAGCAGATCCTGCCGATCGGCCATGAATGGCATCTAGCAACCGGTCAGAATGCCGCGCCACCATGAGACGAGACTTCTCCATGCCCTGCTCATTGCCCTGTACGAGTGACAAAGATCCTCGATACCGGACGACGCTAAAGCGTCTTGATGAAGGGGTAGAGTTGCGGCTCATCCGCGTAGAAGTGCATCTTGGTCAGGACCTCTTTTTTGGCCCGCTGGGCGAAAGCGGTGAGTTCTTGTCGGTCCCGGACGCAGCCTAATTCGCCTGCCATGGGAATGATGGGTTTGCCATTGGCGATCGCGCGCCAGCATGGCAGCGCACGATCGAAGGCGCTATCAGGCTTGCCGTCCTTAACCAACTGGCAAACATCGTTGTTATCCCGCGCCCGCCAGTACACCTGCGGAAACAGAGCGTCACTGACCGCCACAAACTCCTTCCACGGGATGTGTGGCCTGCTCGCTGGATAGTCTTGGCCCGAGGTGATGCCGAAGACGAAGTCGGCTCTGCCTGCGGCTTGCGCGGCTTTTTGGATGATCTGCCCGAATGTTGTCGCCAGCTGCGCGACCGGAACATCAATTCGGTTCCAGTCGTTGGACGCGCCGTCTTGTTCGGATTCAGGATCGACAATGTAGCCGTCGAGGCCCGCGGGGATGAGCGTTTGGGCAACATAGTTGGCCTCGTCCGTGGCAAAGCGCCCGCCCTGATTTTGGACGACGGCCGGCCACCGCCAAGAATAGACCTTGAAGTTGGCGGCCTTGAAACGCGCCATGCAGGTGGTGAGCCGGCTACTGTCACTGCGGATGGCCACGGCGCCCGCGCCCATGAGCTGCGCATTGTGAAACAGCCTGTTCTCGTCCTCCTGTGTATCAAGGTAGACGATCCACAGGCCCTTGTTTGCAAACCCTGCCATGAAGCCCCCTCATCGCCGCCGATGTTCCAGCAAAGCATGAGTATTGTGACAGTACAATTACGAATTGAGCTGGCCAACCGCATGTCGACCCAAACGGCAGCTTTGACCCGAGGCTCCTCAGAGGTCAGTAGTTTGCCAAAACACCTGATTTTGGCACAGGCGAATCGCGCGGAATGAATCCATCTCCTTTTCCGATCGGCGCAGCGCGGCCATAGCGCAAAAGGCGAATCACCGAATTGAATTCAAATGACCGGATGTATTTCCAAAATACCTTGTGCGCATTGTTCGAGAGATGGGCAAACTTGTCGTCGCATTGGGTATTTCACCAAGCAGAATCAGCACAAGCAGCGGCCAAGTCGAACCCGGGCGGTGACAAAGGCCCAATCGTCCCCGTTGATTTCAGATCGCCGCCATCGCCTGAAGAACTCCGGGATTCAGGTATGTATCGTCCACATCGACATAGAAATGCGCTTCCGCCGCCCCTCTTGCGGTAATGAGTTGACCATATCGGGTCATCTCAACCGCAGTTGCACAGCCCAACTCTCCCGCAATAGGGATAATCGGCTTACCTTTAGGTGCATAATCGGTGTAGCCATTTATCACAGCTTGATCGGGCGTGCCTTTGCCCTGACCGCTATGCGGGTCTCCGCCTTCGTCAACCGGCTTTTTATGTGGAAACGACCCGCCATCGTAACGCCAATAGGTCTGTGGATAGAGCGTATCAGATACATCAAGGAACGGATGCCAGGGAATTCCGGGGTAATTCGAAAATCCTCTAGCGTGCGAGGTCATGCCTAGCCTGTAGGGTTTGCCGCGCCGCACGAAGGCGTCCTCGATGGTGTTCGCATAAATATTCGCCAACGCAGTCAAATCCTCCACATCTCTCCTGTCCCAGTCATGCGCAGTTGGAGGATTGCCATCGTCGGACTCCACGTCGAATATATAACCGTCGAGTCCATTCGGGATGAGGTTAGTTGCAACGTGTTTAGCTTCGTCGCAGGCGTATCTATGCTGAGCTTGGTTCGAGATTACCGAAGTCCACATCCAGCCATAAACTCTCATCCCCGCAGTATGAAATGTTTGGATAAGATTCTGAAGCAGTGGCGAGGTAGTGCGAACACAGAGCAAATTCGCGCCGATGGTGTTCGCATGTTGCATGACCCGCGCCTGCACAGCGGTCGTATCCAGGTCCTCAACCCAGAGCGCTTTGGTTTTGAATGGCATGGCCCCCTCCCCTTGAGTCTATCCGCCGAATGGCAGTCGCTCAGTCGGCGCTACGATCCGAACCGTCTATCGCCGCCTTGCTGACTGGACTTCATTCCTGCTAGCGCACCCATCCCTCGGATAAAACGGTTTAGGTTATTCCTTGGTCTGCGGCCTCGTGCAAATTTCCATACGTTTTCCAAATAGCGTCGGCGCTCGCCATTGTATCTGCGAGCTGAAGCTTGTCGATTAGCTGCGACGCCGTGTCGTATCCCAGAAAACGATAGGCATCGAACTGGTCCTGGTCAAAGAACTGATCGACCGTCGACTGATGCGGGAAAGTTGGATTTTCCGCCAGATACCCCGCTGTTGTGAAGTCCATGTCTTTGATAAGCGTCGACTTGATATAAACAAGCGTACCTGACGAGCCGTCGCTATAACTCAAACGAGCAACGAGAAAGGGTGACTGCGCATAACGCAATCCGGCAGGATATCCTTTCTGCTGATACATCATCAAACGCTCCGGTCCTTTTCCAGTTTCAGTATTGAAGGTCAGCGTCGCCTTGAAATCTTGTTCGATGCGACGTGTCACCGATACAAATGACGAAAGACTGATGGATGGGTCCGCCTCGCCGTCGACGATCAGGATGATCGGCAGCTTACGACGCACCAGCTCGTACAGTCCAAGATTCTCGAAATGCCCTCCGTCAGTTAGCTCAATGAATCGGCTGCGTCGGCTGTGTCGCATCGATAAGATGCCCGAGACCATCCCTGGATGAAGGAAGGTGGGGATCGCGCTGAATGGGAGGGGCCAGCGCCGGGACGGATTTGATACCCAAAGTCCCAGTCGAATGTTGAGCAGCGACATGACCGAAGCGACCAATGGATTCATGGTGATGCCGGTGCCGAGGGCGCCGGCGCTGGCGGTCGCGGCGGCGCCCGATGCTGCAATCGACGATGCAAGTGTGAGCGGGCCGTTATTGCCAATATAGGCAACGCTATCTTGCCAGCCTGTCACGGAGCTGCCGACGAACAACGGCGATATGATGAAATTGTCTCCGCCGCGCATGGCGACCTTCTGGTCCTCATCGTTGACCATGATCACGTTGGTGTTTATCAACGGATACGGCACTGAAGCCACCGTCGCAGACTTCAAGTCCCTCCTAAGTTTGGTGACCATGAGGTTATCAGCCACCGGTGAATAGCTCGATTTTCCCGACTGCACGGTGCAGTCCGTGGGCATAAACGCCTCCATCAGACGGTCGCGATAGAACCGGTGCAGTCCGACGTAGTTGATGTTGACGAATATGCCGAGCGCAAAAGCGATAAAGAACATTACCTCAAGCGCAACGGCCGCGGTGCCGGCCCAGTCCCCATAGACACCCGTGTGCCCCCAGAATACCGCCAAGCTGTAGCCGATTACGAGGGTTGCATAGAGATAAAGGATCGCGCCCACAGTCGCGAGGATTTGCCCCGCCAAACTCGGCACTAGGCTGCGGAGAAATGAGTAATAGCCATACACGGCCGATGCGACGCCGCTCAGCACACCAAAAACGCCACCGAAAAAGCCCTTTGCTGGGGCAGCGCTGCTCGTTACGAGAAAATACGGGACAAGCGGTATCGTCGCTGTTGCAAGAAAGAAGAGCGAGGGAATGAAAGCCCTGCCGAGCAGCTTCTCCAGCGAACGGCGCAAGAGATAGCTTGCGTTCAGGGATTTCGGAGTCGCTATCTCGGCGATGACGATCGTGAGAGCAATTGCTATGAATAAGGCGCCGAGCAGAACGATCACGGCCAACGATGCATCCAACGACCAGAAGTTTTCTACGGCCGAGTAGATGAAATATGCGACTATACCTGCGCAGGTAAGCAACGTCGGAACCGACCAATTGACATCGTTGCTCTGAGGCGTTCTGCTCATGAACGCGAAGACGACCGCCGCTATTACAAATGCAGCAACGAAGCCATAGTAAACATAGAGTCCGAGCGCGTAAATCGTGCGGTACTCAAATTCGCCCGGTATTCCAGGTTTGGCGATTAGCCATTTCGCGGGGATGAGGTCGCCGAGCGGTGACACGAACGAAAACGTCTGAGCCCAATCCTGAAGCCATGCATGGTCCACAAACAGCAGAGCCGCAAAGAAGCCAGCCAGCAGCGGGATCCAGATGAGCAGACTTATCAAGGCTGTTCTGATCAATACCGCCAGCATCGACCAGCTCGTCAAACCATTGCCGGGCGTCAGGTAAGAGCTGTGGGAACGAAGAAAATGGAGATTTGTGCGCGCATGTGCGGTAACCTGGTTCTCGGGCGAGGTGGCAAGGCGGGCTGGACCATACGGGAAATCTTCTTGTCCCATTCCAAATTCCACTTGCGCGCCGCTCGCGCTGTCGTCCCGTTTCTCCTTGGACCACCACCACTGCAAGGAGCCGGCCAAATAGCCGCCACCGGAGACACTTGAAATATAATCGAAGCGCCGAAGCAGATCCTGCTCGGCGAAAGCCTGCAGCACTCCAAGTGCCAGACAGGCGGACCGAATACCGCCACCCGACAGGCCGAGACCGCACCAAGGCGCATCTTTTAGGGATGATCCAAGTCTTTCCCCACGACATGCTTCAATCTTGGATCGTTCCAGCCTGAGAACATATTCGGCGCTCACGACACGTGGCCGGAACAAACGGATGACACGCGTCAAACCAAGTTTGTAAACCAATTTCCTGATCATCCGGCTGCGGGACATCCTGGGCCTATCTGCGCGTGTTGGGATGGTTGTTAGCGAGACAAAGTCCACGCCTTCTCATCGGACCTCAGGAAGTCGAGATTATGTTGCGTCAGTCCTTCGAGATCGTTTATCCGCACGAAGCCGGTGCTGGCGGGAACCGTAAACTTGAACAACACGCACGTCGGCAATCCGGCCTGCGCGCGGTAAGCCTTCATTTCCACTCTCTGTTCGGCGAGGCCATCGGAAGTGCCCGCATAGGCGACGTTCGGGCTAAGCAAGGAGGCGACCTGGCTGTCGGTCCCAAGGCGTACGATGTCCGGGTTGAACGAGAACTGGCCGCGATTGCTGCGATCATCCCGCGGCACCCTGGAATCCGGGTCGCTGTTGTCGGTGCGACGGCATCGGTCGCCTCTTCCAACGTATTTGTAATGGAATCGATTCAGAACATCCTGGTCGGCGACCTTGCGTCCGAGATCATGGTATTGATCGTAAGACGTCGCCGAGATTTTGTGCGCTACGAAGTCGGATATTAGCCCGCAGCGCCCGTTGCCGAATTCGCTGTTATCGCTATTTTTGTCAGGTTTCTCGCGCACGAGCTCAACAAGCTTAGGAGCTTCGGGCACCGGCTCGCCCGCAACGCGCTTCCGGCCGGACTTCACGATCACGACGCCGGATCGACGTTGATCAAATTTTTCCTGGATTACGTAAGCGAACGAGATTTTTTGCCCTCCGAGCGCGACGCTCGTCTCGTCGAGGGACTGCCAATTATCCGAACCCGGCAAATTGAAAAACAGTTCGGCGTCACGAAGCCCTAACGGATCTCTCTTTAGAAATCCGCAATCGCTGGCGCTGGCGTATGCCACCGAAAGCATCGTCACACTGGTAATGACAGTCATCGATTTGAATAGGTGGGTCATCGCGAAAACTCCCGACCGGCTTGTTTTAACCAACTAGTGAAAAAAATCATTGCCTCTCGCTGATCCGCTCGACGTCGTCTGCTAAGTCGCGGGCGCGGCCTTGGTAACGAGACAGGCAACGTGGCTCGCGCCCAACAGAGTGGTACGCCGGTCCCGCATTGGGCAGGGATCGGATAATCGTCAAAGAGACCCAACGAAGCGAAATCCAGGCTCGTCCAACCCCCAAGTGCGTTGATATTGTGCCCGGCTTTTGCTTCAACGCCATTTGTGTCTGCGATTACCCAATCGAATGCCTCGGGCATGATAAACGTAATATCCACTCCGATCGGCTTGGAAAACACCGCTTTGCCGTTAATCCAATACTCGGTCCAGAGTTGCAGGCCGAAATGTTGTGTCGCCATAATAAGAACCTCATCTCGGACGGTGCATGAGTATCAAGATAGCTGCTTCGTTTCTAAGTCGATCCACAGCGGCGTAAGGATTGTTTAGAAAAAATTCTCATCTCCGAGGTGAGATCGCTGTCGTCGAAAATACAACATTACTTTGAAGAAAAGCATCAAAGGCAGTTAAGGCCTCTGGCGCCGACTTGCACTCCAAAAAGCGGCGGCTCGGATGCTCCCAAGTAACCTTGCGGGTGTAACCTTCCGGCGCCGGCGCCCCTCCGAGCCCGAACACATATTTCCCGCCCTCCCAAGCAAAGCGAAGCTCGTTTGCGGTGCCCATTTCACCGCCGATGGCAAAAATACATAACGCAGCACGCACGATAACGCGATTTCTGCTGACGTCCTCGCAGATCGGATTTCCCGCGCTACCAAGGTCGGTCGCGATAATTACCGAGCAATAATTGTTGGGCGAATCACCTAGATTCGGCAGAATCCCGATGCAGAGGCCGCCGGCCCGACTACAGCCCTCAGCAGCCGCGGCCATTACGCCTTGCCGACCGCCGCAAATAACCGTGTGGCCTCGCTCTGCGAGGCTACCGCCAATATCTCGGGCGATGGCATCATTCTCTGGATTCGGCTTGCTACTGCCGATTACCGCTACAGGAATGGGGCTGACGAGTTGTGGCATGAGAACTCTCGTGAACGACCATCTGACATTTTTTGTGGTTTTCGACCTTCATCGCGGCCACCTGCACACCATCCGCCAGACAACTTTGTTACGCAAGATAGTTTCTATCTTGCCTGAACGAAGATTTCGCCGTTCGCGGGCGGGTTTTCGGATTTCGAACAATTTATTTGCACGTTTGCAAAACTCGAACCGTCAATCTCGACTGTGGCTGGCAGCTGCCGGTCCGTTGCATTGAGCCGTTTACGACTCCACCCCGATACAACCGGACTACCTGCTGCGTTCAGATAGTCGTCTAAATTATCACTGTTCGTAACGAAAATTTGCCCTTGGGCCATCACGTTCTCCTGGTTTGCGTAGAGATTGCCGGATCAATCGTTCGTTCAAAAAAGTCCTTAGCGAGATTAAAACACTTGCTCCCCATACACTGACATATCTGCCTGCGATGCTTTACTTCGCAGAGAGAGAGATGACCCACCGGCGGCCTTGGCCATCTGGCCAGATCTCGCTCCTACTTGAATAATCGGTTGCTGCTAAACTGGCGATCAAAAATGAAGCTAGCTACCGGTTGAGGGTTTCGCAGCCGTAATAGACTTCAACGCGTTCAGGCGCCCCTTCCCCCACATATTTGACGCCGGTGACGGGGGTGCGTCTGCCTGAGCGCCGAGCATCGCAACGATATCATCCTGATCCAGCGTGGAATCCACCTGAAGCATCCCCGCAACTACCCCGGCGACGTGCGGGGTCGCCATGCTGGTGCCCTGCATGGCAAAAAAACTCGCTCCCTTTGGCCCTTGCTGTGCGTTGACCGCTCTGACCGAGGTAATCAACTGGCCGGGCGCGCATAAGGTCGGGAGCGATCGGTCGTCCAATGCCGGACCCTGGCTGGAGAAGTCGGACAGTTTATGCGTGCTCGCGGACGGCTTGGTGATGTAGGAGCCGACAGAAATCGCTTTCGTCGCGGTCGCAGGAATACAAACCGTGCTTGCCTGGCTTACCTGTGACGATGAAAAGGCCGTTGGTGGCACGCCTGTTTTTCCGGGCGCGTCCAGATAAGCGTGATAGGCCCCGGCCTGGGCGCCGGAACCAACCACCTTTCCGGATAACTTGATCGACCATATGCCTGGCGAAATACGGCGAACGCGGTTATCGCGCTTGATCGCGATCGTGATGAGATTTTTGGCGTGCTGCGGCAGATTTATCTGGGGTTGAATGTTGACCACAGCGTTCCCCAATCGCTTCTGCGCGTCTGGTAAAGCGCCCGTCGGATCGCGAACTTCGACATCGAACCGTTCCGCAGTGGACTTCAGTCCATACCAGATTTGCACAGTGATCGCGTCGCCGGTCTGCTTCGTATCGACGGAAAATGTCAGCGTGTCCTGCGCCCCCTGCGCTATCTTCCCCTGAACGTGCCGTTTCTTGTCGGCATTGTTGCCGGCGGCAATAACAATGGCGCGGCCTGACGTGGTCAATACCGCGTCGATCCCTTTTTCTTCCTTGCCCATCCCGTCACGTGCGCCCAAAGGCATGCCTAGACTGAGGTTGACGACGCAGGGACGACCGAGCTGTTTCGCTCTCTCCAGTATGTATTCAAAACCCAGCCGTATCGAAGCGAACTTAAAATCGGTAGCCACCACGATCAGATCCGCTGCCGGCGCGACGCCGACAAAGGACGTCGGCGGTTTGCCGGCTGTCGCCACGCCATTGCCTGCGGCGATTCCCATGACGTGGCTTCCGTGCGCCAGAAGCGTATCCCTGGTACGCAACGGCTTGCCACTGGTCAGCGCGGCATTGATCGCCTGCTCCGTGAACTCCACACCCGTCTGATATGGGTCGGTCATATTGGCGGGCAGCGCTTCCATCGGATATCGCGGCTTGCCGCCAGGCCGCGACTTGACGAGCGTCAGACGCTGGTCCCACAAATACAGCAAACGCGTTGTTCCGTCCGGCTTGCAAAAACTCGCATGGGTGTAATCGATGCCGGTATCCACGATACCGATGATTACTCCCTTTCCCGTTTCCGCACCGATCACTGGCTGAAGCTTGTCAGCCCCGATGTCGGGCCGGCTGACGTCAAGCGACGGGTATGCCTGCCGCGACAGATCGATCGATTCCAACCCCAGAGCGTGCACATCCGGCAATTTCGACAATGGCATGTCGGCCGAGATGATGCCGCCGGTCGTGACGAAAAGCCGCATGCCGAAGCTCGTCAACGCTTCGAGATCGCCGTGCCATTCGAACATTACCGAAACCCGCGTCGCCGCGCGCTCCTGCGCCGGGGTGTCTTCATAGAGCCATTGCAGGTGCGGATCGATGACGGTCAAAGGCGCTCTCGCATTTCTTGTCGGATCGCAGCGCTGCATTATTGACCGATCAGATATTCTTCGGCAAGCTAAAGTAGTGGACGCCGGACTTGGCTAGCCCAAGTCCGCCCCGGGGGACTGCGCGATGGCGGGCGGGGGTGGGCTGGCCAGGATTGCGTTCATCGCAGTTCGTGCCGCCGAGGATAAACGTCAGGGGCGGCTCGAGGCCGTGGTGCTCGGCACCAACGACCTTGCCGGAGCGGATTGGCGTTACGTCTGCTACGACCTGGACGTCCTGAAGAGCCTTCTGACGGATCAGGACAATCCGTTCGATCCGAAAAACCCGGCCTACCAGAGCAACGCGCGATTTTACGACGGCGGCGGCACGGACGCGCATCTCGGTCACGTCAGCGTCGATGACGATCCGGACCCGCCGCCACCAGCATCCGCAATTGAGCTCCGGGGAATCGTGCTGTGCACGGCCTATCGGGCGCCCACCGATTTTTCAGCGACGAAGATTGACCTAGCGAAGCCGACTGACGATCCAAAGCAGAGACTGGCTTGGGAAGTGTTCAACGAAGGTCCGCTGGCGCGGTTCGATACGGTCGGCATCGCGCGAACGGCTCCCGATGCTACTGGTGCCGATAAACCTGCACCGCGGTGGATGGTCTCGCGGCTTACCATCATACCGGTCAATGGAAAGCGCGGCGGCCTTGCGGCATTCTCAATGCGGCTGCAGGTCCGTATCGCCCTCAATGGGCATTGGATCCGATCGGTCATGGCAACGGCCGGAGATCGGTACGATACCCGCATTCTGGTCGATTTTGATTTGCGCCAGGCAAATCCGATGCAATCGCTCTGGAAGAGCGTGGCGCACCAGCCGCGCGGCGCGCTGTGCGACGTGATCCAGGTCATACTGACGATCGGACCGTGGGATTCCTCGCAGCCGGCGCTTAGCATCACGCCTTACCAATGCGCCAACGCGGATCTGATCGATGCTACCATCAACCCGAGGGTTCCTGCTCTAAACGTATCGACAGCCGAAATCGACGTCATCCCATTCTTCGTTGAACAAGGCATCCAGTTCGCCGGCACCCCTGCAGCGTCTGCGCTGCGTGAATTCGGATTGCGTGCGGTCGAACAGAAAAAAAACAAAGGTACAAACGCCTACGACGTCATCCGGGTTGCCCTGCGTTTCGAGTACAATTTGCTGACCAGCCAGGCGAATGTCGAAAATATCCTGAAGCCCTTCTTCGGGGATATTCCGGCGGGGGTGATACCGCCGGCCGGATCGTCTCGCTTCTCCCAGGAGCAGCGTGCCGGCGACGTCGGATCACCGGACCTGCAGCCGTTCGGCCCGGTCAACTGGATCATTGCGCTACGCCTCAATCCGGCGGCAGGCGACCAGATCACCGGCCATGTCATCGATATCGTCAATGGAACGACCACCGACGAGCACGCCAGCCTGCGTCAGGTTCGCGACGGCGCGCCGTTAAGCTCAATACCCGGGCTCACGCTGCAGTCGACGAATGGAATGCCGTGGCACGCGGTGGGATTGCTGCGAGAGAAAGCCGCCTGGCGGCGCGTCATTGTATCGGCGACCGCAACCAACGACGCTGCCGCCGACAAGCAGCGCGAGACCGCATTCCTGTCGTTCGAACCCCGCTTCATCGACGACATGTGGAACGGGATCGGGGCGTTCAGCGAGACGCCGGTCAAGACCGGCGATCCCCGCTTCGCCTCGTCGTGCAAAGCCGTGTTCGACCGGATGGTCGCGCTGGACGGCACCTCGCCCTCCTGCACCGCACGGATTTGGGCGCCCATTTGTGCTTCCATAGATGACGTCAAAGCGACGACATGCACGGCAGCTCCGGCCTGGCAGCCGGCCATTTCGCAAGTCAACTATCCAAGCCTCACGGACCCGCATCTTCCCCGAAAAATCAGTTTTGGTTTCTCCCTTGAAAATACCGACGGTTCGGAAGTAGCACTCGGCGCGCTTGGTTTCTCGCTCCTGGAGGCGCCCGACTATACGTATGTGACCGCCGCCGACCTGACGGGCCTTATCGTTTCATCGCGATATACTTCGGTTGGTCGGGACATGATGGAGGCGCGGCTTGACGCGCTCGTCAAATTCCCGGTCGAACACGTCAAGCCGGTTGGCCAGGACGACCTGCCTGCACCGGTCCGCCAGCAGCTTCTCGGCTCCCCTACTGCGAAATCAGCGGACCCCGACGAGCCGCTCCTGCTCGAATTGGATTATACCGGCAACGCCGCGCCGGTAAACGAGACAATCGTGCAGGCACTGGTCGCCAGGGAGACAGTCGCCCGCGGCCAAAATCAATCGGTATCGCTGTCGCTGCGCGCAACGATATCGACGACTGACACCGGCTCGGCAGCGGCTCCCAAGCTGCTGGCGCTGGTGATCGACCCGACGCCGTTCCGTATCGCGGCCGTTAAATATATCGAACCCGCCCGCGCAGCCACCGATCAGAGCAACGAAGTCGCCGTATGGAGCAGCGAGGGCGACGTCTCATGGCGGGTGCTGGATCCTTCCCAGACGGTGCAGATGGTGCTTCCGCCGCAGGTCATCGGCGAGGCCATGGAAAAGAACGCGACCACGATCGCCGGCGCACCAAAGGATATCGAACCGGGATTGGCGGCGGCCGCGCGGTTCGGTTCACATGGCCGGCTGGAGGTCCAGCCGACATTCTTTGATAGCAACTTTCGTGAACCGGGCTGGAATCTCCGCCGCAATATGGGTTATCCGACGATGCGGACGCCCGGTTCGCGGCTGAAGGATCTTCGCCTCGAACTGCTCTACGGGATGACCGCGCGCATCAGCGCACCGGACATGCGCATCGAAGCCTACGTCACCGAAGTCAGCGGAGTGATAGGCGCGCCAGTGCCAGCGATTCAGGATGCGGCGAGCGCCTCGCAGCCGACGCTGGTTCGGCATCTGGCTCTGACGGGCCTCGTGCTCGGCGCACAACGGCGACGACTGGCAGTCGACAAGCTCTGGAGCGGCCATCCCGACGCCGACCTGAAGATCGAGGACGGCGTCACCTTCCGTCTGCGAACTCTCGATCCAACGGGGCCAAGGGGCCACGGGCCTGCGACCCCGTTGCGATGGCCGTTGCAAAGCGGAATACCGAGCGACACCGGCGGCCTGATCGACCCGCAGACGCTGCAAAAAACCTTCTCGACCGACCAGGATGACCGTAACAGCTTCCCCGGCGGCGTTGCGTGGGCATTCGAAAGCGCCAATATCCTGATGAAGGTCTACAACCGTCCGGATTCGGGTGGCGGCTGGGCCAAGAATGTATTCCTGTCGTCGCTTGGCGGATATGGCGGACAGCGCGCCCTTTTCGACGAAAAGAAAACCGTGGTCGAGACCGAGACCGGTCAAGGCCGCGTGCACCGCTACAAGCTGGAACGCATCGGCCGGATCGGCGGCCTCTGGAACCGCGCCAAGCACGTTATCATTTACGAACGCACCGTTGTTCCGTCCGCTCAATTCTACAACCGCGACCCGATCGGCCTGCTGCAGGACGAGCATGTCGGCCGGCCACTGCTGCGCAAGGTCGAGGAATACGTTGAACTGTTGCAGCCGGTCCGGCGCTATCCCGAAGACGGCACGTCGGTCTCCGCGGCAGGCTTCCTTGTCGGTGCCGAATTCAAGTCGACCAAGATCCTCGTCGATAGCCGTTGGGGCGGCGACGTGCGACGCGAAGGCTGGCAAGTGCCGCTATGGAACACGGCGTTCGCCGTTCCACTGAAGAACGCCCGCGGCGATCTGAGCAATCCGGATGATCCCTCGCTGATTTATCCCAAACCCCAAATTCGCTTCATCCTCGCGGGTCAAGGTTCAACCGAGATCTCCGCCGAAGTCGATGAGCCGGAGAAACTGGTGTTCTACACCTCCGTTGTCGATGGCGAGAGCGGTGATGACACCGACACCTGGCGCCCGGTGCGCGAAATCGACTTTCTCGACCTGCCGCCGCCGGCCGCCGGCCGAATGAAGCCGAAAAGCGAAAATCTAACCGACGCGATGCTGCCGTCCGAGCCGGCTCAGGCGCCGGGTTTCGAAAGCATGACGATCGGACTGGTCCGTGCCAAAGAAGCCGCGGTGCTGACCTACGGCCGCACCGCGACCGGACCCGGCACGATCTTCAAGAACATCACGATCGCCCGCGCCGCGCCGGTCTCGGGCACGGCCGCGCAGAGCGCGCTTCCTGCGCTTGGACAGACGCTTTCCCAGGGCAGCGCCGATCTGCGGGCCGCGATCGATGCCAAGGTTGGGCAGGCTCTCGGCACGCTGGAGAAGCTCGATCCGGCAAAGCAACTCGCAGATGTCAAGACCGATGCCGTAGCCGCGATCACCGCAGCGATCAACGCGCCGAGCTTCGCCGCCGACATCGGATCGGCGATCAAAGACGTCAAGGCATCTCTGACTTCGATCAACCTGACCAGCTTCGCCAAGTCGCCGACACCCACACCCTGTGCCTCGCTTGCCGGCCGACTGCGCGATGTTGCGCAGGGACAGATCAATCGCCTGCGTACCGTCGCCGACAGCGCGATCGACAGCACGCTGGCGAGCGGGTTGGCGCCGATTCGCAACGCCGGCGGCATTGCCCGCGACACGGCCGTCTTCCTCGAAAACCCGGATGGGTGGCTGTCACCGGATGAGCGGGCGGCGCTGATCGACCAGCTCACCGGCTTGCAGAATCGCATTGCCAATCTCGCCAGCGAAGTCGCGGGCGATATCGATGCGCTGGCAAATCGGGTAACCGCCGATCTGGGGGCCCTCAAGGCGGTCGCCGGCGCCTCGTTGGGCGCGGCGCAGAACACGGACATACCCAACGCGCTGGGCGCCATTCACACGGCTTTTAAGAATCTGAAAGACGCGGTCGGCATCGCGACCACGGTCACGACCGCCATCAAGGCAATCGCCGACGATACGCTAACCAAGTTGCGCGACCAGGCCGCCGGCATCGACACGTCGCTGGCGGGCATCGACGATGCCGCCGCACTCACGGCGGCGCGGCGCATCCTGCCTGCAATTCACGACACCCTCGGTCAGGCTATCGCGCTCACCAGCAGCCTGACCACCCTCAACGCGGCAATCAGTGCGGATGCGAAGACCAATCTGGCTGCCTTCGAGGCGAAGCTCCAGCAGTTGGAAACGGCGTTGACGGCCCGGGTCGGTACCGCCGGCAGTTCACTTTCCACCCTCGCCGACAAACTCAATCAAATCGTCACGACAGCGCAGGACAGCGCCAAATCGCTGGTCGACAAGATCGAGGACCAAATCGATAGCGGTATCGGGCTCTCTGACGACATCTTCGGAGGAATCGCCGACGCTATCATCGAATTGTCGACGCCGGAAAATTCCGAAAGCGATTACGACTCTGCCGCCGCTCTTGGCGAAGTAATGAGTAAGCTGGCCGATATCACCGACCGGATCGAGGCCTCGGTGACCAAGCTAGCTGATACGGTTGCAACGCAGCTGCACACCAAGCTCGACGGACTCGCTACCGACATCAACACGGCGATAGGCCAAGTTGCAACCGACCTCGCCAGCGCCTGCAGCCAGTTCGACAACTTCATCAGCGGCTTTCTCGGTGGCCTCAATCAAGACGCGGGACAGATCGCAGACTGGCTGCAGAACGCGCTCGACGTCGACGGCTACAAACAGAGCCTTACCAAGGCGATTAATGATGCCATCAACGGAGCGCAGGGATCGATCGAGGATTTGAAGCGGCGCGCCGCTGAAGAGGCCGCAGGCGTTACCCGCCAGGTCGAAAACCGGGCCCGGCAGATTGCCGGCGCCGTGCACGAGACGTTGCGCGATGCGCTGGGTACAGATCCGGTGCTGCTCGCCGATCAGGCCAACCGGCTTTATCAGCAGGGTAGCGATACGTTGCGGGTCTTGCGCGCGGTCGGCGATCCGCCGAAAACCGACCGGCTCGGCTTCAATCGGCCGGAAGTCGCCTTCGTGCTGGCCGAAACCAACAAGATCGTGGACATGACCCCGGCGATCGCCCTGGTCAACCGCGTTTCCGATACCCTCGCGGCCGCGGACAAGGCCGGCCAGGCGGTCGGCGACATGCTGCAGTCGTTCGGCATCCGGCTGCCGTCTAGCGGGATCGCCGACCAGTTCATTCCGGACAAGCTGAAACAGCTTTCGGTCGCCGATCTGATTCCCAACATGGGCGGCATCGACTTTCGCGGCCTGCTGCAACGGTTCGCCTTCCCCGATCTGGACGATTCAAAGGCCATCAAGGTCCAGCACGGATTTGACAACGTGCAAATGCGTGCGTGGCTGCAGTCCGACATTAACGTCCCCTTCACCGAGCCGGCGCCGCTGTTGTCCTTCGGTCCGGTCGAAATCGTGGTCGACGACGCCCAGTTCAACGCGACCGCACGGATGTCGGTCGGGCGCGACGGCACCCAGAAGACGTTCAATGGACGGATTTTCGGCGACTGGCGGGTCGTTACCTGCGGCCAGGACATCCTGACATTCAAGCAGACTGGGCTTTATTTCGACGACTCCGGAAAGATCGACTTCAAGATCTCTCCAGAGCGGGTCGAACTCGCCGACGCGCTCGAATTCCTGACCAATTTCCTTGCCGCCTCTGGGGAAGGCGACGGCCTCGTCATCGAACCGCTGATGAGAGGCAGCGTGCCTGCCGGCATCGCCGCGACGCTGGACATCGATTTGCCCGATATTCAACTCGGCGTATTCGGCATCTCGGACCTGTCGCTGCATATTCTTTTCGGGATCGCGGCGATTCCCGAATTTGAATTGATGTGCGAGCTGTCGGTCGCCACCAAAACGATGCCGTTCACGCTCAGCGTCTGGATATTGAACGGCGGCGGCTTCCTTACCCAGCGCCTGTCCTTCCTTCCGATCGCCAAGCCCCATCCGGTTCTGACTTATTCGCTCGAAGTCGGCGTCGTCGCCGGCGTTGGGCTCGGTTTCAATTTCGGCATCGTGTCGGGCGGCGTCTGGCTGCAGGTCGGCTGCTCGATCACCATGACGTGGTCTACCGGTCCCGGAGGCAACACGACCGCCATTTCGGTGTTCATACTTGCCCGCGGCAATGTCGACATCGCCGGCCTGATCACAGCGACGATCTCCCTATTGCTCGAAGTCACTTATGACGGATCCTTGATGATCGGGTCCGGAACGCTGCGGCTCAGCTTCAAGATCAGCGTGTTTTATACCCTCCGTGTCTGCGAACACGTCGAATACGTGTTCGCCGGCCAGAAAAAGACATCACAAGGCTATTCCGATTCATACGCGTAGATACTCTTATTGTCAGGGAATTTGTTGTCGATGACCGATCCGCGCAATCTGAGAATCAAGGTTCAGGCAGACCGCCTGCCCAATGTGGGCAGCAAGGCACAGATAGCGTTGCGCATCAGTGCGGTCATCGACGGCACCGACGGCGCGCTCGCGGCTGCCGCCGCCAATGAAATCCAGCCCTGGCGATGGACGCTGACCAACGGCAGCGGAACGTGGAATCCGCACGATCCTGCGGCCTGGAAATTCTGGAGCGCCGCGGTCGTCCATCCTACTCCGCCTGTTTCTGCCACCGTTGTGAACAGTCTCGATGCTACGACGAAAGTCACAGCGGCAGTGACCGCGCCGGCAGATTTCGACCCTGTCGGAGACGATGGCACCCGACGTTTTCATCGTCGAGTAGACGAGGAAATCGCATCCATCGTCAGCACCGGCGGCCTTGACGCGGCACTTTGCATTCCCGCCGGTACCACCGAGCTCACCGCACGCACCGTGTTCGGGCTGGTCGAAAGCCTGACGGGATTGCCGCATCCGGTCAGCGTCGCGATGAACGTCTTTACGGTATTCACGATCGATCCGGCACCTACGGATCCCACCATTCAGTTTTTCGCAGCCCCCCTGTTCGGGCCAAGTGGCGGCGGTCTCTATGACCTCAACACCGCCCCGCCGTCGTCAACCTCCGACGTTAACGGCACATTCTACCGGCTCAATTTCGTCGCCCATACCGGCACGACGCCGATGTTCCCGACTGGATCGGTCGATATGCGGCCGAGCCTGCCTTGGGCGGAAATTGCGCTTGTGGACGATACCGAACGGCTGATCGACATGACGACCATGCTGGTCAAGAAGCCCGCCGGCGGCAACGGCCTGGCCGACGACGATTGGGCGGCATCGTTGTCGCGGCGGATCGCGGAGACCATGGATCCCTGGGCACGGGTGCTTGGCGTTCTCGATACCACCGTTACCGCCGCCATTACGGATGCAACAACCGGCATCGATCTGCGACGCATGCTTGCCACGGACCTTGGCGGCCCGGGCAAGTCGAGCATGTTAACGGCGCTGGACTCCGTTGCTTGGTCGGTGGTCGGTGATCGCGTGGCAGCCTCTCCCGTCGCCGCGCCACCCGGTGCGTCCCTGCTGCAGGGGCTTGCCAACCGCCAGACCGATTTCTGGGACTCCGCGGCCGCCCTGATTTTTGCCGCCGGTGATCGCGGCGCGGGCGGTGTCATCAACAATGCCGGCCGCGCCAATTTCGCTTCGATCGCCTCCAGCCGGCTAAAGGGGCTGATCGGTCTGCCGAGCAATCCCGTTGATGCGACGGTCCATACTCCGCCGGAAGCACCGAGCATCGAGTCCGACGATGGTGTGCGCCAGTTTGTGGCGCGGCACTGGCTTGGCGGCCCGGATCTTTCACCAGTTTCTTATCCGTTGGCGAAGGGTGCCACCCGTGTGATCGCCGCGCGCATGCGCGCGATTCAACCTTCCGTGTCGGGGATCAGCACCGCCGACCCGGCGCCGGGATCGTTACTCGACCTTGGACCGGTTGCCGCGGCCGCGCCCGTTGTCCCCCCGGCCACACCGACGAAGATCGGATTCGATATCCGGCTGGTGCCTCCGAGCACCGACTTCACCCTGACGATCGCATTCGTGCTGACGCCCGGCCGACCCCCGCCGCCGACGGTTGTCGTCACTGGAAAGGGCGCCGCCCTTACGGTCGGTTTTGTTGTCGACGGCGTTGCGCAGCCAGTGATGCCGATCCCTCGCGGCCAGCCGCTGCATGTCGAAGTCGCCGTCGCCCGCGCTGCCGTCGACCAGCCCGTGGCGATCACGCTGACCGCCGGCGGTTCGATCACGGTCTCAGCCAACCGGCTGCTTGCGGGTCCTTTCTATCTTGCGCTGACCGCTGCCGGCGCCGACATTCCCGACGTCGGCATCGTGATGCCCGACAAGACCGCGACGTCGTTGCGCGCTGCGCTGAACCGCGTCACGACCGGCCCCGGCTTGCGTGCCGATCTCGCGCTTTCGATGATTGGCCCGTATATCCCGGGACTGACGGCCGGCCGCCTGACGTGGGATGTGGCGCAGCCGCCCCTCGAGCAGCAAACGGCCGCCAAACTTCCGCTCGACCAGCGGTTGGTAGCAAGCATCGCTGCGCTGGCCGGCGCCAAGCGTCTGGACGGCACCCGACCCTCTACATCGCTATACGACGTCGTCCTCAATCGTGCCCTCGCTGATGCCGGCCTCACCGGGACGACTCTTTCCAGCGACCAGAAAGCGCTGGCCGGCTTGCTGGCGAACATTTTCGAGGCCGCGCGCGCCGATGCGGTACGCCGTGCCCATGCCCTGGTTCCATCTGCCGCCAACGAGTCGGGTAATGGCGACGATCACAGCCGCCGGCTAACGATCGATGCGCCGCCACTTGTGTTTCGCTTCGATCAGTTGCAAAGCATCGTCGGCGCCGACGATCTTTGGACACGGTTGTCCGGCCTCGGCGTGCTGATCGCCCGTACGGCGACACTGACCGAACCGATCACCGCGTGGCGAAGCCTCAACGTCGCGACCCTGCACGCGCCGGACCTCCCTGCCCCGTCGCGGTTGCGCGCGGAACTTGGTCCGGACAACGCGGTGGACGTGCGCGCCGGCGGCTGGGCGGCCGGCGCGATCGTCGATCCGGTGCCGTTGCAGGTCGGCGAAATTGGCGGCGTGCGCAGTGCGATGATTTCATACGACAATCGCTCGATCGTCGCCGAGATGCCAACCGATGCCACGCTTGATGCTGCCGCGTCGACCTATGCACGGCGCATCGAGGCCTATAACTTTCCGCCGACGACAGGCGGCAGCGCCACCAACTATCGGCTGTTCGCGCTGTCGTTCGGCTACGCCTTCCATGTTCTTCCCTACGTGATCGGCCAGGGCGGCACGCTGCCACCGATGTTACGGGCCGCGCCTGAAGACCCACTCACAATCAAACCGGTCGAAACGGCCGATCCGCTCAAGGGACAGGTCGAAATCGCGATCGGCACCGATGGCTTGCGCCGGTCAGCGCTTTACCGGCGGACCCGTCCGATCGGCGCGCCACGGCTAGTCAAGCCGCCGTCGCGCGTTCCGGACGGCGTCGTGCCGCTGGCCAGTGAACTGCCGATCCGGCCGCCACCGGTCACTCTCGGCGGTGTGATCCAGGGGCGCTTCTTTGCCGACGGGGACGGACGCGGCGGCACCATCGAGATCCCCGCCGGTCAAAATCCGGGACTGCGTATCGACATCGGCCGCCTGGAATGGACCGCCGGCGAACAGCGCGAGATGACAATCACGTTCAGGGGACGATCGGGAACCAGCGAAGACGTCGTCGATCTTCTGGCGCTGGACCATCAGCTCACCGACGTCGGTGCGATGCGGGTGGAAGTAACCGCAACAATGACCACTATTGCGAGCGGCGTCGATCAACCGATTTGGTCCGAAGATGAGTTCAATTTCCTGCCGAAGACGCTCGATGCGAGAAAGCCGGCCACGGACATCGCGAGCTGGCGAAATGTCCAGATCGTCATCAGCATCGACAACGACGTCGACATCGAGCCGCCGGTGGTGACGCCGCTAAGCAGACAGGTCACGCTCGGCAATTCCCCCAATATCGCCGTCGCGAAACCGCGCATTGCCCCCGAGTCGGGTCATCAAACACGCACCATTTACGTGCTCGACGGTATCAAGCTCGGAACGGCCTCCGCCCTTCACCAGTTAGCCGTTGTTTTGAAGCGGCCGTCGATTGAATTTGGCACCTATGACCGCTGGATCAATCCGCCGCTGTTCGACCCGGCCCTAAGCGCTGGCCGTCCCGTCGTGGCGAAAGCGCTCGAATCTGCCCTGGAAGCATCCACGAACCCCAACACGACCAAACAAGACCGTTCGCTGGATGATCCCGCGGTCACGCAAATCTATGCCGAACTCGTCTGCATCTTTCCCAAATACAAGCCGATGCCGATGCAGCCGATCGGCGCATCGTGGAGTGCGCTTGAGGAAATCGTCGGCTTCGACGGATCCGGCAATCGTCAAGGCACGCAACAACCGTCCATCAACGTCCAGGTCGGTCGGACCGAAGGCCTTTCGGGAAACAACGCGACGTTGCTGCCGGGCAACATCTACGAACTGCGCGTCTATGCCGGCGTGCCCGACAAGCAGGCTGCTCTCTGCTCGTTCACGCGCGATCAGCGCCTGTCGCCGGCCGTCAAGGCAACGCTTCGCCTCTGCCCCATTGCCACGGCCATGCGGCTCGCCGGTCCGCTGGTGCTAACGCTCGAAGTCGCCACGGAAGCCGTCCCCGACATATTTGCGACCAACCCGCTTCGCATCGAACTGCGCCGCCCGCCGGAGCAAGCCGAGCAAGCGTGGATCCGGCTTACCGACGCCGTGACGACTTCGACATATCCCGCCCTGCGCTACTGCCATCTCGCCGCGCTCGAGTCGCAGCGCTGGAACTGGCGCGGCCGGCCGCAGGACGATCAATGGCATCGTTGGCCCACCGGCAACAGCAAACCCCAGTACGACGATCAGTTCGCGACGGCTTTTTCAGACCGGCGCGACGACGACATCGGCGAGATCTTCGAGCGCCGAATCGAGCGGGCGCAGGCCTATGGTGGACGCGAGCGTCAGGGCGATCCTCTTCCCGCAACGAATTTGGTCCCGCGTCTGGTCGACAAGAGTCTCGATTGGCGGGGCGGCGTTAACTTCTGGCGTTTCGGCCTGACAGTTATCAGCCGCTACAAGGCGATGCGCCCCGGCCGCACGGAATTCTCCAGTTCCAGCCACCGCAGGACAAGCAAAAATGCCGCATGGCAGAACAAGATTTTGCTAGATCGTTCGTATGATCGAACCCCGAAGCGCCCGGGCCTTGTGCTGGTGCTTCCGTTGACCGAGCCTGTGATGGCCTTCGGTGCGGTCCCACCGTTACTGGTTCTGTTCAACGAACAACTCTATCCCAATTTCCATGCCGGTGACGGAATCGACGCGGCGGTCGAGATCGCCCGTCATCCTTTTACGCGCCAGGAGCAGTTGAAGGCGCGCCTCGCGCAGATTTCCGCGCTGCTTTCGGCGGTGCCGCCGCCAACCGGCAATGAGCTTGCGAGTCTTCAGGCGGAACAGACGCAGCTCCAGGCCGAGCTGAAAGTGATCACCGATAATCAGTCGCCGGACGGCCTGAAATACTGGCAAGAATGGGGTCCCGACCCGATCAGATCGGGAGCGGGCTCAGGAGGCGCGATCATTCCGCTGCGACTGGATGGCCCGATCGGTTACACCTTTGATCTCGGAACCGAGTCTGGAAGGTTCGACCATGCCGGATTGCTGATTTCACCGCTCGCTCAGGAAATCTGGCCCTGGTCGTTCATCAAGCTCAAGTTCCGCCGCCTGGAGGCGCCCGAAGGCATCGATCCAGCAACCGCTCTTACCGGTCAGGGACCTGCCCCTGCTACTGCCCCTGCTACTGCCCCTGCTACTGCCCCTGCTACTGCCCCTGCTACTGCCCCTGCTGCTGCTCCTGCCCAGCCCGGCCGCTTCCTGTGCGACTGGCGTCCGATCAAACTGAACAATGCGGCAAACATCTTCCGGTTATCGAACAGCCGCGAGCTCATGCAAGTGTTCGGGCCGAAAGATTTCGGCGATCTCATCACCACCGTCGCAAAGCCGGAAGGTCAGGTCCCCAAAGTCGTGGACGACGGCATATTCCCGGCGGAGCATGAAGGACTGGTGATCGATATTGCCGACACGACAGCTCTCGACGGCTCATCGATCCAGTTTCAGTTCACCGATGCAAGTGACAGCAACGATCTGGTCAAGATCGACTTCAAGGTCGGAAGTAACGGTGGAAAAAAACAAATTACCTTTAGCTTTTCGACATTGCTCGGCTCGGCCGGCAACTGGAGCCTGCCGATTCCGCCGAGCGGAAGTACCCTGTTGCGCGTGGTGGTATCGGCGCGAGAGAAGCCGCAGCAAGGCGACACCTATAAGCCCGTCGGGGATATCGAATTGCGCGCGCGCGTTGCGCAGGATGCCGCCGACAGGATAGCTTCGCCTGCGGAGAACCGGTGGCTATCGATCGCCTGCATTCCGTTGCTGAGCAACACCGAGGTCAGTGTCAACCTTCCCGTCGTGGTCGTGATAAAGGCCCAGGGAGCACAGCCCATGGTCTCGCCGGTACGGTTGTCTGCCTTCACGCCCGCGCTGTGGTGTCAATTCGCGGAGGCGATGTCGTTATTCGACGCCACGATTGACGGCAAGCCTGGGCGGCCCGTCACGACGGACGAACTGCTGGCAACCGTGGCCAAGAGCGGAACGAAAGTCACGATCGGCTGCAAGCCGGATCCGTCCAACAAGCCAAGGACGCTGCAATCTCTGGCGCCGCGCGCGCAGCCCGGCACGGGCGCACAAGCGGCACAGGTCGAGGAAGTTCTCGTTCTCGTCCTGACGCGCAGCATCCACGACGCGTTCGATCGAATCCGAGAAAAGCCGGTCGCGGTGAAGCTGTGGGACGGTACGACCACCACGCTCGATCTGGCGAACCCGGATTGGCCGGCGCCGATCGGCGCCGGCGATCTCGGCAATGACGGTCAAATTCGCTTCCTGCGCGTGCTGCGACCAAAAACGCAGGCGACAGGCGGCTTTATCCAAACCGGACCAGTCTTTCCGTTCGACTTTTTCCAGTTCGAAACGATCGAGGGAGATGTCGATATGAACCCGCCGGATGCCAAAGGCATGGTGCTGGGCATGTCGATGCCAATTCCATGGAAACGCGCTCAATGAAAACGACCTGATTTTGGAGACTAGGCGACGAAGCCTGCAACAAGGGAGCGCTCGGCGGGGAGCGTGGGGATACAATGGCTGACAGCGATATTGAAGATCTCGCCAAGGTTATTCTCGGAGAGACGAGCGGACTATCCGGTATGGGAAACGACGCTGCCCAGTCGCAGGAGCGGCTCTGGGCGGTCGTGGCTTTCATAGCGCAGTTGGCGCGAGGCAACGGGCTGCTCGGACAAATGCAGCGGGCAGGCAATATGGTGCCTGCGGACGAGACCGGCAACTACCAGACCATGAGGGTCATCGCCCAGAAAATCTTCGAAAACCGATATGACGGGCCAGCGCCGCTACCGAAGCAGGCGGTGTTGTGGCAGCTCACTGGCGATGGCTACCCGTCGTTTCAGAGAGGGAAGCCGCCCGCATGGATTTTCGCGGCCGGCGTAACCCAAGGGGGACAGTTCAAGGACAGCAATGGGGTGCTTTATCGCCTCTATGAGTCGGGAGATGCGCCGCCTCCGGGCCAGGCCGGATTCACGTCCGCCTACAGTTCGTCCGGCCTGGCGCCGCCGACATGGAGCGTGCCGGCGAGATCGAGGAAAATCGCCTGGGTCGTCGGAATCGCTTCGGCGCTTCTCTTCCTCATCGGCGGTGTGTCGGCAATCTGGTCAGGTCAAGGCGACGGCGTCGCGCGCGTGGCGATCAAGACGACCGATACCCAATACCTCATCATCGACAAGCTGGCGGACAATTGTATTACGGACCAGACGCAGTTTCCGAACTGGAAGCGGAGCATCTGCAGCTTCCTCCCTGAGGAGAACGGAAAATATGTCAAGCCCGCTCCCGTTGCGGCCGCACAACCGCGGCAGGCGGCAGAGCCGGCTCAAGCGCCCGGTGCCCCTGTCGCACCGGCGCAGGCAGCTGCGCCGGCCGCGCCGCCCGCTCCTCCGGCCAAGCCGGTCGTATCGTATGGCCCTAAAGTGGGCCAAGCGCTCGTCACGATCAGGAAATGTCTCGGTGTAGGGGTCGTCCCTGAAGCTAACGAAGCCAAGACGAAACCGCCGGCTGATGCGGCTGCGGATGAAGCAGCCTCATGCGAGTTGGTCGCTCGCAGCGCAGCCGATGCCGGCATTGTCGACGTCACGCCATCGAAAAGCTTCCTTGACGGCCTTGTCAGTTCGATCATGGGGCTGCGAACCGTCCCCAATACAAGGTCCATCATCGTGCAGCTTATCGCCCTGACACTTGGGATCGCCGGACTTGCCACCGCTCTCGGTCTTGGCACCAAGGCAAGGATCGCCGGCATCTGGATCGACGAACGCAACCGCGTATCGCTGGCGCGCGCGCAGGTTACGCTCTGGACGATCGTCGCGCTCGGTGGTTTTGCCGCCATCGCACTCTTTAATGTCGGGTTGGGAGGTCCGACGGCGTTTCCGCAAATTCCGGCCTCGATCGCCGCCGCGCTTGGCATCGCATTCGCTTCTCCGATGATCTCTGCATTGATCCTGAACACGAAGGATTTCGGCGCGCCGGGCTCTCCATCAGCCTTATTGAAAAGGGTTGGTGCGGCAACGCCAGGCAGCAATGACTTTTCCAACCGCAGCCTTGGCGTCGACGTGCCCGCCACCGATCCGCTGGAAACCCGAAATATCCCCGCCGATGCTTCGCTCGCCGACGTTTTCGTCGGCGAGCATGTATCGGACGCGGGTCAAGTGGACATCTCGCGTCTGCAGAATGTCGTGCTGACGGTAACGCTTGTGCTCGGCTACTTTGCAATGCTGATAGATCAACTGCGGAGCATTCCACCAGAATCGTTGCTGTCGGGCGTGTCCAGCCTGCCGGATCCGGGCGGCGCCTTCACTTCAGTGCTCTTGATCAGTCATGCGGCCTACCTCGGCACAAAGGCCTACAACGGAAACGGCAATAGCTAAAATCATCGGTGATTGCGGACGTCCGTCGCGCCCAACTCTGTCGATCGCCTAGTGACTGATAAGCTCATTGCCATTTTCTTATCAGTTGGCCAACTGACTCCATTTTATGCCAAATCTTGTCAGTCACGCGACGCTGTTTGCGTTTGAACGCCCGCCGCCATCGATGATCCGTTGTTATGGAAGAAATCGGCCGGTGGCCGAGGCGGACAGATTCATAACCACTGATTATGCTGACTATCCACGGCGATAAAATGCGTTCCTTCCGTGAATCAGATGCTAGGAACATCGTGGACGAATTAGGGGATCAGCCCCTTGTCGACACCGCTTCCGAGGTGAACATCACGAGGCATTTTGCGCAACCCACAGCCAGATCCCCGAGCTTTGGCACCCTTCCCTGGGCGATTTGTACCTGGGTCTTCTCAGTTTTCGATACCGCTCGCTAAGGCCAGAATCACAGTTTGGTATTGCCGGCCCCTCTGGCTTGGCTCTCCCCATCCACGGCTGCACTCCTACAATACGCCAACCTTTGAGTGCATGGGGCGCTGGCTATGTTGATGAGCGTCCGTGATGCTATGAGTGGCTATAGGTCTGGCAGGTCTCCTGTTTCAAACCAAACCTTGATCCTGTTTGCTGCCATGGCTCCTGCGGCGCTATTGAGAGGTTCCACATACTTAGTGAATTCATCAAGTTGTTTGATCCACTCCTCCGTCACAGCTGCAGCTTCCTTCGAATCGATTGGTGTCGCGCGCACCTTATTTGCAAGGCTCACTAACTCATTTCGGTTGTCCCTCCATGTCTTGAATAGCACGCCCACCTCTTCCGGCGGCATTTTATTTCCATGCACCTTCTCGTATTGATCTTCGTCGTCCAATTCATTTATGTGAGTTTGATGTTCTACGAGGAAGAATTTCCGCAGAAACCGCTCCATCTTTTCCTTCACCTTACCGAAATCGTGTTTGACCCGCTTAAAGGAGGCCACCGTCATCTCGGAGTGCTCTCCCAGAAACAAACTCTTGAAGGTCACTGCCACACGAAGAAGGGATGCCACAGCACACTCTGGGCTATCTGCGTCATTCCGCATCCCAGGGACAAAGTACACATTCATAACTTGGCTTCCATCGTAATAGGAAAAATGCCTAGTTACGATTATTCGATAAAGCACTCCGTTTGGCGACAAGAAGAACTGCTCGTTGTCGACCGGCCCCACACGCAACGCTGTACGCGCCGCCTCTTCGATCGCACTCAGCGCGAACGCGCCGTGAGCATATTTTTTGTCAAGAAGTCTTGTTTTGAAGTCCTCGTATTGGATCGTATTCTTGCTGTAATCAGAAATAAACAAACTAAAAACGGTCTCATCCTGCGTGTCTAAACGCGTGCCTGCGAGAATATTCTCTGAATCCTCCTTGGGACTGGATGGGGGCCAACGTATCACTATTAACTTTTGCTCGATGGAAGAATTGGAGACGACGGAAGACAGGGCCTTTGCAAGACCCCTGGTCAACTCTGGGGCAATCGTCCCGTCAATTTCGTCCCGCTTCGTCTTCCGAACAGCCATTTGCTGTTCAAACTGTTTGTCACGCTTCTTGCCGTCGTCTTCGCGAGGGGCCAAGGCGAATAGCCTTGAAAGTGCAGCGTCAGCAACGTCTCGAAGAAACTCGGCCAACTTTTTGTCCGGATCGATTTCACGAGCTTGTTTCTCTGGATCCTCTTCAGAGAGGGCAGACGTCTCGAGCTTTATACCGAGAATATCCGCTTCCACGGCCGGCAGCTCATCAAGGTAAACCGTAATCGCGCGCCTCTCTGTGTTCTTGTTTTCCTTAACGTCCTGCCGAATCAGCATCTTGAATGCACCGATTTCAGCACCTGTGAATGAATGGCTTTTCTTTAGTTGCTCGGTGTAAATGATCAGGAGGAAATCAGTCTTTTCCAGAGCTGCCAAAATTTGATCTGATAGCGAGAGGCCGCGCTCAAGGCTGTGCACATCCCTAAAGACCTCTAACCCCAAATCAAGTTCGGCAGAGAGGTTATTAAGGGCATCTTCAAAGACCGACGCCATTGCGTGGTCTTCGCTCGCATATGAGATGAAGATGAATGGCTTCTTGTAACCTGCTATCTCCATCTTTCAGCCTTTCTCTTCGAATTTGATTGCGCGTTTCCGCGCTAACGCCGCGAGAGAGACCGAACCGCCTCGCGAACTTTTCTAAGAAAACGATCGAGGCGTTCCGGTGACGGTTGATCGAGTCCGTAAAGTGCAAGCCAGACGAACTTGCACTCAGGAGAAAAATGTCGTCTCAGGCAGCGCGATAAGACCCGCTTACAGGGATTGCCTACGAAAGTGTTTGCTAACCAACCCGCTCCGTAGGTCGTGGCAACGACGAAAAACTTCAGATTGTCGAACGTGTCGAAGACGATGTTTCGGCTTTGATCCAGCCGAAAGGCGACATTCGGCTTCCAAATTCGGTCGACGTACCCCTTCAGTATGGCTGGTAGGCCATAGTTCCACGTTGGAAATATCCAAATTAAGCCGTCGCTCTGTCGAATCTGATCAGCATAATATTTAATCTCATCACTGCCAGGTCCTTCGTAAGCCAGCCATTCTGCCCTCGGCATGACCGGATCGAATTTCTCCGCATAAAGATCGAGTAGCTCAGCTTTATGTCCTTCGGACTGAAGTTCGTTCAATACCTCGTCTAAGATAGAGGCGCAGAAGCTCTCCCTTGAGGGATGCGAGAAGATTACAAGTATCCGCAACTTACAATTCTCATTTTTCCGCGAGGGTTAGGCCACTCTTGGAAAGAAAGTAGCCTTCCGCGAAGAGGCCCTCAGCAGTTGGATAAATTACTTCATTTTTTCGAACAAAGTTATCTTCTTCGTCGACTCGCCTTAGTAAAACCGACAAGAGCTTTTGAAGCTGCTCGTGCTCATTTCCTTGAAGCGTCGGGTCTCGCTCCAGGGCGACCGCCATCGCAAGTGTCCAAGGATACCACAGAAAGGTACTTTGTTCCGCCGTTTCTGAACGTGCTTCCAAATACCGATCCGAGTCTGGCGCCTGTTCGTTAGATCGCAGTTGTCGGGTTGCGAGAGGCTCAATGTTATCATTGCCCTCAAGGGATAATTTAACAAAGACATCGATTGCATTCTTATAACGAGGGTCTGAACTAACGAACGAATGCGACCTTTTTACTTCATACAACACGAATAGCGTCTGGGCTGTCAGGCCCGGATATTCTTGTTGGAGGCTCCTTGCCGATGGGTTAGGCCACCAACCAGAGAAGCCCAATGCATCACTCGTCGTGTAGGTTTCGAAAAGCCATTTGGCGCCTCTTGTAACCGCGGCGCTATAGACATTTTCATGACCTGCAAGAATATCTCCATTCTTCTCGGCCTCCGTGAGCGCCCAAACTGCCATTATCGTCGAATACGTCCGTAAGTGCCGCTGATTCGACGTCTTCTCAATCACAGACCAGCCTCCATCGTCGTGTTGACGCTTCAATAAGAGGTCAAGCACGGAATGTGTTTTCGCCAAGACCTCCGCAAGTTCTTCCTTCTTCCAAATTAACGTCGCGTAGTCCGCGTGCAGTGATGAAATGTAGGCGAGCGCTATCCAAGCGTCGATCTCTGTTACCCCCCACTTTATGCCCTTCATATATCCCCAGCCTTCGCCCGATTCGCGCAGCCGGGATCGCTCCAGATATTCGAATGCACGCCGAATGGCCGGCCCCGCATCGGAAATGCTGGCTGGTTCCTGATAAAGGAGAGCAGTCAAACATTGGGCGGTAGTCCAAGCTTGCTCATCGTTTGATATTCCCGCTTGAGAAAAGCGAAAGCCGCCGTCGCTTTCTCCAGTCTCTACTTCCTGGCTTAGAATTGTTTGAATGTAGCTACTGATCTGCTTTCTGACGGTAGGAGCTGCGTTAACTTCCTTGAACAAGAATTCGTAGCTTCCAAACACTGTCGATCCAACTGTGAAAAAGGCGCAAATGAAAAATAGTCCCTGCAGCGCGCGAGATCGGCGTGAAACAAAATTGATATAGAGCCAATATGTCAAACTGGCGTAGCCAATCAGCAGCAATAGAGAGGCCCCGTACACAAAATAATTGTGTAGACGATATAGCCATACCGGACCGAGCGTCTTAGAGACAAACTCTCTAATCTGGTCCACATGGGTAACAATACCCGCTATATTTCCGACCCCTACAGCGATGATTCCAATAAACCCTTCTAACTTCGCCCGCGACTCGCTCGGCTTAGTCGGGATTGCCACCTTAGCCTCGCTAGGCTCCGCCTTGGTCTCGCTAGGCTCCCCTTGGATCTCGCTGGGCTCCAACTTGCTCTCGCTAGGCTGCATCTTTCTCTCCTGACTGGCTGGGTCATCTCCGCAGAAACGGCAGGAAGGGCGCACTCCGAGAATTCTAATCACTAGAATTGCAACCGTCGAGCGATTTATGTGCAAGGTACGATTATTGGTGGTTGGTCGACTCTACCTTGTGAGACCGTTCTTTGGGCCGCGTGACTTTGGGGTCTTCCGGCTTTGTCACGATGGCGAGATGAGATCGCCGACACGATTGTGCAACGCGAGGCCGAAGGTTCGCGAATTTATGTGAGGTCAGAAGACCGTTGAATGAGCTCCGGTATGAACCGGCCTACCGCCGCAATTCTCTTGTACAATTTTCCCGTTTATAGTGTAATAATAGCACTCATTGCGAGAACATCATATAACTACTAATTATGAGC